>Ga0058701_10004168_pt1 | contig 11674 bp, 10 predicted proteins | sample AgamicOrMae_FD_97039 | JGI IMG/M metagenome (GOLD analysis project Ga0058701, IMG submission 97039) | Agave microbial communities from Guanajuato, Mexico - Or.Ma.e | ecosystem: Host-associated > Plants > Phyllosphere > Phylloplane/Leaf | place: Guanajuato, Mexico | collected 2012-06-04 | reverse complement strand
TTAATCTGTAAGCTTGGAAAGGGCCATACATTAAAAAAAAAATACAGTAAGCAAAAAAAAAATTACAGTAAGCAAAAAATAAAAAAAAATCTAGTGTTAATTGTGGTGTGTTTGAAATAATCAAGCTGATTGGAAATAGATTTTATGGTGTCGGTAAGAAGATTTCGCTGGTGATGTTTCAAGAAGACTGCACATCTCTTAATAGTGTGTGAATATGCAGGTGTTATTAGATTTTGAAATTCCATCCCTTTAACTGGTCGAGTGGTAGCACTTTAACTGATCAAGCTATTCGTACGATACCCCTTCTTTTGATTCAGCTCGAGCGCGAAGCTTAGCATAGGATATGCAGCAGGTTATCTCCGATGATTTTCGCGCTGACCCTGGTTAGAAACAAAGTCGCTGATTCTGGCTACACTGTTCAAGACTACACTTCTTGGCATCACAGTAATGAGAAAAAATACCTGTGAATGATGAATTGCTCCACAATAAAGGAATCCAATTCTAGTAATTCCACGAGAAATGAAATTAATCCCTTTCCCGGATAGTCTACAAACCACCAGCAACTTTAATATTCTGTCACAGTCTCCCAACGTAAGTGCGTGCTAGTGGGATCTGGTCAGAAGCTGTACCCATTCTCCTTACCTCTCTGGATTGTTGAAGCTTTTCCACTTGTCTCCGCAGCTCAGCGTTTTCTGCTCTCAGCTATGGTAAAACCAAAACCTTTTTTTAAGGACTAAGATGCAATAATTTAAAGATAAGCGGCCGAAACTTTTCCGCCAAGAATGAATGGAGAAATTGGATGCATGTCACAGAACAACAGTTATAGTCTCTATGGCACTCACATTTATCACAAGGTCTTTTGTCTGCTGAAACTTTTCACTGTGGCTCTGCTGAACTTTTGCGACTTCATTTTGCCAGACTGCCAGAGTTTCCATCTGTTGTCTCATTGCCAGATTGTTCTGATGCAGAGTTTCTGGATAAACAACATAAAAAGCCTGTATTCTGGAACTGTACCTCACAGAAAACTTCAGTGGACTTACCTTTCAATTCCATGTTTTCTTGCAGCACCAGATCCAATTTTTGTTGAATGTCCTTGGGCTCTACATAGCTGGATGATAAAAGGGATGAAAATGGCTGGGGAAAAACAAAGCAATTATTTCTTGGTAATTTAAATTTTATTTATACTGACTGGGAACGGCGTGGGGTGACTAACGGAAATCGTATAAAAATTAAGCTTTTTAGACTTCTTTATGGACATATATTCGGGGTTGAAGGGGTGGTTTAAGGTGGTTCACTTTACGTTGAGTGGATGGAGGTTTGGGCTGAATTTTTTTTCCAGAAAAGGTACCAATTTCTAAGCTTCTCCTAAAGAAATGTCAGAGTCGGGGGATGCGGTAAAAATCAGCCAAAATGCGGACCTTTAGTCGAAGGATGAAATGGTAAGTCGCAAATGCCCAAATCACAAGGAAAGCCTTTGGAATAGTGTTTGTTTAAGTATGTCGCGTTACGCACACAATAGCGTTTTCACGCAACTTTCAAAATTTTTGAGAGGAAATGCAAATACCCCTAATGACTTTTGACCACTGAATGCTCTTTCATACACAGGCGACAATAATTCAACAAAGATGTGAGTCCTACATGCAATGTTCTTGCCTGCAGACAGCCCATAATAAGGCATTTTGGGTAATTTAGTATTTCTTTTTTTTTGGGGGGGGGGGTGTCCTACCCTACTGCTCCCAGACACTTGAGAATGTTGATTTCCTTTACAGACATGTCATGTTTGTTTCTGACACAAAAGATGTAATGAGAATAATTGAATCAGTATTCTGATTGTCACCCAAGACGTTCCGTTGTGAGTGAAAATTTGCTTTAGACACATGAAAGGTAATTAATTCTAGTGTGAGAAATGGCCTTGAATTTTTACATGCATATAACTAATTCTGCTCAAAGTAATATGAAAATACAATAAAATTGACTGAATATTAGGCATACATGAAAGAAGATTAGTTCTCATAGGATCATAAATTATTTCTGGACAATGAAAGAAATAAGAGATGTACTTTTGTGCACCATATTAATAATAATTACAAAGCCTTGAAAAGAGAGAAAATTACCTGTTTGCTCTCTCCTGCTTCACTTGGCCTGGATTGTTTGGACTGATTGGAATCAGATGGATCTTCAACTCTTATCTGGGTGTTAAAGTCCTCACTGCTTGTCATTGATCCATGTCCAATAACAATAAAAGAACTTTCTGGTGAAAGGGTAGACAAAGGCCCACATTCTAACTGGGAGAATGCCGCCATTCCATCTGTCTCGCCCTCTACTTTCACCATGGTTAATTTCCTATATCACAGAAAACCTTTGAATACCTGCAAGAAAGATAATTGCACATTAATCACCAGAAGATAAAGGATTAGCTTGACTGTTCAGACTTCTTAATCTAGTTACCAGAGGTTGTTAAAAATATTAGTTACCTAACAGACTCAACTCACAAACATTTGAGAGAAAAAAAAGAAGAAAAATGTCTCCCAAGTTATCTAGGTATGAAACTGTCACAGAGAGCTGACTCACTTCTCCTGTGGCATTAAACCAGCAGACTGATAAGAAGCATGAGAGTCTACTCTCATGTAAGAAGTAATCCAAGATAGTGAAACAGTTTTGGTACAGTAGTTACTGGTCACTGATGAATTTATGATTTTCAGAGAGGCCTTCTTGTTTTATTTAGGTCTTATCGCTTCCTGGAACCTGTATCTTAAAAACTTTATTTCCAAAAGAAAAACGGAAAGCATCAAATGTTTAAGGTGTGAGAAATGTTGCAGTTGTTATGACAAATCGAAACGCAAATAACTCGTTGCAAAAATGGCCTTGAAATTTCCCTTGGCAAGGCTTGACTTGAGTTCTAAGTCAAGAAAACTGTACATAAATCGTTATCTACGACTTCAAAATAGTCATTCCTACTTGTAAAAGGGAGTCTCTTCATAATTTTCAGTTGCATACCAAGGCCTGACATAACCTTCGTGCTCGCGCGGTGCATTGTAGGATTATGCTTTGGAACAGCCCACAACATTCGCCAAAACTTAACTACGATTTTACATGATCAGAGAAAATTATATCCGCTTTCCGATAAAACCTGAGTAAGATTAATACCTTCAACAATAAAATGCAAAATACTGTTGCGACAAAATAGGCAGCTTACCGCGTGTTGTTGCTGTTGTTTCGTGTTGTTTGCTGCTTTCACTGGTCTTTTCGGGTCTTTCGTTCTGTCGTGTTTGACGAGCCACCGAGGCCGAGTAATAGTAGAAGCCAATCAGAGGCCACGGCAAACCATACCATGTCTCTTAATGTCTCTGCTGTTTTTTTGTCTGTTTTATTCATAGATTAAGTAACGTCTCGCTACTTAATCTATGTTTTTTTTACTTTTGTTTGCGTTCCTGCCTGTTTTCTAACCTGTCGGCGCGCAGTCGGTTACATTTGCTGTGCATTTGCTGATATTTTCTCTTATTCCTACGCTAGTTTGCGTAGTTAGACCTTAGAAATGATTTTAATACATGATACAAGTTAAGGAAACGTTGAGGACTCATTTCTGCGAAACCGCCTTTAACCAAAGGTAAGTATTTAAATGACGAAGTCGCAGACATTGCGTTACTGAATCACGGTTTATTCGGATCGGAGATTCTTTCCCGTGTTGATCACGAAATCTTGATCCCTCTCAAAATCTTGATGTTCTTAAGATTGTACTTAGTCGTGTACTTGGGACCGTAATTACGTCCCTCGCAAGGTGAAGAGGAAGAAGTGTTGTAGGTTAGGTGCTCCACACGGCATCAGGGTTTGCAAGATTCTACGATATTTAGGTCTGGTCTCTCTATTGTGAACTCATGGTTATTGTTTCATTTCCAAACCTGTGGATATTATCCGGTCTGGTTACGTCTTGTTTTTACGGTGTCGTGCTCAAGTTACTGAATCCCATGGTCTGGTTGTTCAAGATACATCAATGTTAGAAAAAAGGCAGTTTTTTTGTTAAATAAAAAAATGTCTAATTAACTGATGTTTTTTTCAAGACTCTTTAACCAATCATACTCCTTTTACTAAACAATGAACTGAGATTCGCAAAGCTGAATTTTGATTCTGGTTGTAGAATTTCTTACTAGTTGCAGTAAAACCTTGTCTGCTTCATTCAATGCTTTGTGTTGTCCTGTACATCCATGCATATACATACATTGAGCCCTGCCAAGATTTAAGGCAGTGTGAACCCGAAGCTGCTCATTGAAAACATTAAAAACCTATCAGAGTCCTGTACTTTCAGCACATCTGTAAGATAGAATAGCAGTAATTGTTCCCAGGATCACTGTTATCACATTCAATTCTTTGCTTTGCTGTTTATCTCACATGCCAAAAATGTGTTGCAAAGCTGTGAATGTGCAAGAACACCAAGATAATTTGAATCACAGAGAAATACTTGATGTTTGAATGTGGAAAAGGACAGATATTGGACCTTGAACATTTCTGGACCTTGGATGACTTATGACAGAGAAAGACTGCTGAAATACACAGGCTGATTCTCAAGCTATTTTTATTTATCCAAATTGAGATTTTGAAATAGTAAGGCATGACCCACAAAGATATCATTCACAGCAGAGTGGGTTGAAGATCCTTTCATATAGAATCAACATTGTAGTGGTATTGTGTTATGGAATCCTTGAAGATAAGTAACTCGTGCATTATTTTTGAAACTCCATCCAAAGTGAAATTGGTAAGTTTGAGTGCGCATTATGTTGATTTTAAGATTCTGCTTATGAAGCATTCAATAGAAGGTGGTGTTTGCAGGAAACATGGAGCCCGGTGTGACGAAAAGCAGGAATGCGCTGGTGATCAGCGAGGTGAAGTCGTTGGCCAGCGAGAGCGACGATGAGACCCCCATGGCAGTTAGCAGCTGCTCCACGACAGACGCTAACATCCCCATCACGCAGGTCCTTGCCTCTCCACCCGGATCGGACCTGCGCAGCGCTTTCGTCATGGAGACGGACGACGAGGACTCCACGACGTCCTTCTCCCGTCCCACCGTCCCGGTCACCTATCAACCTCGGAGGTCGCTCATGGACCCGAATTCGCAGACTCAGCCGTCGGAAGAGTCCGATTCTGAGGACAACGAAGGACCGATGGACACCTCCGACGATAATGAGAGGCAACAAGACATCCTCAAGAGATACTTCAACCACGAGTTGACGTTCAGCGAGTTCGCCGTCCTCTCCGGAGACGTGGACGCCGAGGAAGGCGGCCCCGGGGGCGGGGAGCCCAAGACGCCGACCAAGGCGCCCGTCGCCAGGACCAGGGCGAAGCGCAAGAGGAGGCTCTTGCCGCCGGCCCTCCAGGGTCTCATGGGAGAGGCCAACTTGACATACGCTCGGGGCGACTTCGCCACGGCGGAGAAAATGTGTTTAGAGGTGATTCGGCAGTGTCCGGAAGACCCCACCGCTTTCTCCACGCTCGCTGTGCTCTACGAGGAGCAAAACCTCCCGGAAAAGTCGTTGCAAGTCGCTCTGATCGCAGCTCTTCTCAGCCCCGGAGACCCCACCCAGTGGATTCGCCTCGCCGTCCTCTCTGAAGAGCAGGGCAACGTGAAACAAGCTATTCACTGCTACACCAAAGCTATTCGCGCCGATCCGCAGAACATCGAAAACTACATCAAGAAAGGTTCTCTGCTTCAGAGTCTCAAGGACACGAAAGGTGCTATGCGATGCTACAGTAAACTCATTACCATATTAACACCGGAAAAAGCATCGCTGATTTTAAGCCTCGCCAAGGAAATCGCCGACTTCCACCATAAAGAGGGTGAATTAAACAAAGCCCTCGAAGCCATGGAGGTGGCCTTTACCAAGGTCCCTAAAGACATCACTTCAGAACACGTGAACCTTATGCTAGAACTGCGCTTGCAAGCCAAAGACTACATGAAATGCCTGGAAATCTTGGTGGGCTTCTGCGACGTGGAAGTCGAGTTTGAGGCTGGCCCTATGTCTCAAGAAAGCGAGATCACGAGCCTGGGAAAATTAGTGAACTGCAAGTGGCCGGAGTACATGCCCATCGACATCTGGGTGAAACTCGGCTTGGTCCTTATTCATCTGAAGGCGTTCCACCTCGTCGACGAGTTCATCCAGGTGATGACGAACAAGCTCAACTGCGAGGAGGCCGGGGACCTGTACCTGGACATGGCAGAAGCCCTCATGAGCGTGGACCGCCACAAAGACGCCCTCCCCCTCTTGGAGATCCTGGTGAACAGCGAAAACTACAGCTTGGCCGCCGTGTGGCTGCGCCTGGCGGAATGCCTGAAAGCGTGCGGCAAGCTCGAGGAGTCCATCAACGCCTACAATCAAGTCGTGGAGCAGGCGCCGCAGCAGGTGGATGTGCGGGTCACCCTGGCGACCATGCTGACTGCTCTGAGGCGAGACGAGCAGGCCATCAACGTGCTAACGCAGGACGCGGACTCGGAGGCCCTGGACGCCGGCCTCCTCTACAAGAAGTGCATGCTGCTGCGCGAGGGTGGCAAGGAGCGCCACGAAGAGTTCCTGGCTGTCGGCCAGCTGCTGCTGTCGCGCCACTGCGTGCGCGTGCGCAACCGCGAGGAGCTCGACGCGCTGTGCCGCCTGCGCCGCATCGACAAGAAGAACGTGGCTCTCCGGGAAATCCGGACGTCCCGCGGCGAGCCGGACTTCGACCACGACGCCCCGGACTTCGCCGACAGCCAGTCGTCCGTGCCCACCGTGGAGGAAGAATGGGCGCTACTCAAGGACATGTGCAACATTTGCCTGGAGGAGGGGCGCACGGGGCTGCTGCAGCGCCTGGCCTTCTCCGCCCTCGGCTCGGTGCGCTTCTACACGCAGGCCCACGGGCTGGAGTGCGAGTTCCTCAGCCTCCTGGCCAGCTACTACAATGCAGACGCCTACCACGGCTACAACTTGGCCCGCGATCTCATCATCCGCGAGAACGACTATCCGCGAGCCTGGAATCTGTTCAACCTCGTGATCCAGCGAGCGGACGACGTGCGCCACAACCGCTTCATCATGAGGTGCCTGACGAGGCATCCCAACAACGCAGCCCTGGCGATCCTCCATGCCAACAACTGCCTTGTCGCAGGCACCTACAAGTACGCCCTCAACGAGTACGCGGCCGCCTTCCGGAAAGACGAGAGCCCCATGCTAGCTTTCCTCCTGGGCGTCACGCTCATCCAGATGGCGTGCCAGAAGTTCTCTGCCAAGAAGCACGCCTTGGTGAGCCAAGGCATAGCTTTTCTCTGGAAGTACCAGAAGCTCCGAGGGCCTCTCGGAGGCCAGGAAGTGCACTACAATCTAGGCAGAGCTTTTCACCAGCTCGGTCTCTTGTCCGTGGCCACCCATCACTATAAAGAGGTCCTCAGCTTCTCGTCCCATCTCACGGAGACCTACCCAACGCTGCTCGACCTCAAGAGGGAGGCCGCCTTCAACTTGCATCTCATCTACAAGGCCTCGGGCGAATACGAATTAGCCCAGAAATACATTGATGATTACATTATTATCTAATTTGTATGTATCAAGTACTGATACTCCATCTGTGATTCCCTTTCAAGTGCTGCGTTTGTTTGTTAAATACCGACATTTTGTGAACGAGATTAGTAAAGAGTGATCATTTTGTTTTGCATACCTTCTAATTCTTCTTCCCTGATGGCGATTCCCTGTGGGTACTGAATCCGTTTCAAGCGTGTGGGCTGTCCTTGACCCTACGATAGTATTTACTTAACGATCGAAATATTTACGGAACTGGTGTACTTCAAGTAAAAATACAACAAATTTTTCTTCATCTTGAAGTGAATACTTTCAAAATACCAATCTGCTAATTTTCGAGCCAAATACTTTTTGTAATTCTTTTCAGTGAATTGTTTTAAGCTTTCCGTAGGCACAAATAAGTTGAAAAGATAAGCGTTCGAGACGTTGTGCTACATATGCTACATCCTTCAATTATTATTACTTTATTTTTTTATAACAATAATTGAGTGGTCCCCGGGGAGCAGTACTTTATAGGGGGGGCATGTTTACAGTAAGGTGGGTGCAAAGAGTCGCATTAGTACCATAAGGGGAACAAAATAACATAATGAAAAATTGATGATTACCTGGAAAAAAATGAGTGGAATCATGACATTTCTACTTTGTACATCTTTTTTTTCTTTCTCAAAACCCCAAACAAAAACAAGAAAAATGGAGGGGCGGAAATCAGTGTTGCCTGCACTGATCAGGAATCAAGCTAACGCTTTTTATTTATTTTTTTTTGTTTTTGAAAGATTGGCGCTATGAACGGAGATGATGGCGAAGGGACTTCGAACTCCGCCAATGCGTCTCTGGAAGACCTTGCATTCTCAGAATTGTGTCAATTCTTTACTCGCGTCACGGAAGTCTCAACGAAAAGCCAAAAGAAGGAGAAAGTCCATAAGTTCCTCAACCATTGCAGACAAAACTATATCTTGGTAAGTAAACGTCCCGCAAAACAAAAAGCTTATCTGATTCGTACCGGGGATTTATTTCTTCCCTCCCATCACCTGATTTTCAGCCTTCTGCTTGCGAACAGTTTAATATTCAACTGCAAAAATCTCAATGCATTTTTTAAAAATCTGTCATGGATATCGATTATTAAACAAATACTTCGATAATTTCATGACTTTTTCAAAAAGTGAAAAAACGATATTGAAAAGGCAATTTTGCAGTACTTCTAGCAACCCATCTGTCGTTATGGAATATTTTTAACCGGCCCCCATAGATTCAACATATCCTCCTATTAGGGAATAAGGGATTCAACATGTCACATCTCACTCCATTTTTACTTTTTAAAAATACTTCTCCGATTATACCCGCGCTTAAGAAGGTTTCCGATTTTGGTACCGAAAATTTGCTATCTTTCTTGGCCGATGTCAGAGCACTTTCAAAAGTGGTAGCCTTTAGTTGTTTTTTTTTTGTTTTTTTAAATGAAAAACCGCTTTTTGAAAATATTTCAAAAACCGTTGGAGGTATTGGGGGAAAATGTGTAAAAATATGATAAACTTGTAAGTTCTAAAATGTGTAATAATTAACTTCCCCAGGAGATTTTAATGTCACAATCTGTTCTCTAGCCACAGGTGCTAAGTAAAAGGAATAAAAAAAATCATCCCTCCCAAAAAGCATTTTTTTTAAATCATCCTTCCCTAGTTTTGCAAAGAAGTTGATTGTGCTTGCTGGGAGAGTAAGAATTCCCCCCCTCCTTTTTTTTAAAAAAAGAAAAACGTTTCTGATGTTTTTTGACCGAATGTAGAAAATGCAAAGTTGGAACCCTTGACAGAATCAAAAATTATATTTGTAGTAACTGGGCGTTCGAGATTCTCCCCAATGGAGCATGATCGGATATCTGTGTCTGCCATAACAGTTGAAGGGGGCGATTTTTTTTTAATCATCTGTATCTAAAAGAGGGTAGAGAGATCAAAACGCGCCCAAAAATTAAGTCATCATAAATATTTGACCCAAATTCTGATCCCAATCGTGTTACGATATCTCTAACGGTTTTTGTGATATCAGTACGAACGGTAGTTCGTACCGTCGCTTTCCCCCGACCACCGACTGTCGAAGTACCGTGCGTATATTTACAGGAAAAATCAGAGACGTCGCCGAACTTTCCGTTTTCACGATTTGTAAATAACGGTCGTTGGAGGAAGCTTGTTAGGGGCTTTGCCTTACCCAAAATGTCCTGATTTCGGTCAGAATTTATCAGAAATGTTTGTTCTAACAGGGAATCGAGAACGTTTCTCCGCGAGCACAATCGGATGACTATGACCGTCAAAACAGGGAAGGTGTGGCTTTTACATTTTTGACACATTGTTTCTTCAATGTGTAGGCTAATTTATGGGTAATTTTTAGACCTGCAAAATTGCCCTGCCTTTTTGATATTTTTACATTTGGTTTTAAGACCTAAAAAAAGGGTGTTTTCCAAAAAGTTTGGCAGGGAATTCGTCTCTTTACATAGATTGGAAGGGTGGGAGGAGGCGTTGTCCGCGCGCTCACTTACGAACACGGAGGTATCAAGCCCTCACAGGGCCTCTTTCTCTAACAATTTTTTACAAGCTTTGAAAGAAAATAAAAAAGTATCCCCCTCCTCCAATCTTGGGGAAATTTTGATCAATCTTATTGATCATATTATTCTCGTTAAAGGAGGTTCTCTCAGTGCAAGGTTTATTGCAGCATCACGCCAAGCTTCCTTGAAATCGGTCCATTTTTTCGTAGGTTATCTTCGGACAAACTTTTCATACTCTCTGACAAGAAACTTACACTACCGTCAAGCTAAAAATCGTTTCTCCTGGTGTTTTAGTGAATGAGAAAGCACCATAGAATAACTTCAAAGTTTTGGTGTTATTCCAACATTTTTATTTGTTGCTCAAACACGGGAGGAAAAAAAAGATGGTCGTTGAAATAATTCTGTCGTTAGGGCGAAGATGGGCTTTATCCCGTGGCCCGCCTTGTGCTCCCGCAGTTGGATGGCCTTCGTGGAGCTTACGGAGTCAAGGAACACTCTCTTGCCAGAATCTACATCCGTGTTCTGTGTTTGAAGAAAGATGGACCAGATGCTTCGAAGCTCTTAAAATTCAGGTTAGTTTTACTGTAAGCAAGATGATTTTGATCAGCGACGCGCCTCGCGCACAGTATATTACAGTCATCAAAACGTGTGTCGCCTTTACTCGATTGTATAACTTGACTGGTGATGTTGTTCAGGACTCCTGCTGCCGGAGCGGTGGCTGGCGACTTTGCCGATATCGCTTTTTGGGTCCTCAAGGGTCGATGCTCGACATCCGGCAACAATTATTCCATCAAGGATATTAATAGACATTTAGATAATTTGGCCGATATTCACGCTAAAAGTACACCTGGTAAGTTCTGAGAGCATTTTTCGTCCGAAGTGCGGTCGATTTACGATTTTGTTTGTTTTTCGTTTTAGGTGGTTTCGACAAAGAGATTACTCAATTTTTATTGTCCATGAACGCCGTGGAGCAGAAGTGGCTGATTCGCCTGCTGCTGAAGGACATGAGGCTCGGGGTTGGGACTAACTCTTTGCTGTACGCAGTTCACCCAGACGCCAAAAGTTACCACGACGTCTGCAATAATCTTAAAACGGTAAAGGTCAAGTTGAACTACCGGAGAAGTTTTACTCACAGCTGTATTCGATGTTGTCATTTCGCTCGACAGATAAAAGAGGGAGCCCGTATTCTGAGTGGAAAAGCTACGCTCCTTTATCTTCAATATCATTCCTTTTTTAAGGGGCAGTGTTTTTTTTTTGTTTTTTTTTAAATTTAGTTTATTTTACCTTTTTTGTGGGTATATAGTTCCTTTTTATTTTTGGTGGGATTGATCTATGAATAAAGAAAATGTTCAAAATTCGTTTTTATGCAGAAACGGAATTAGTAAGATTTCTCGGGAAGTTCTCAAAGAGATCCTTTCTGACCCTGAAGTCACTTTTAGAGGATCACTGCTAATGATTTTTTGGTTAGTCAAAATCGTTCTTGAGTATCGTTGACGACACACCGTTTTCTCCCGTCTATAGTACGCACTTTTTTGTCTTAATTTTGGTCCTAAAAACCCAGATGCGTACTATATACGGGTGCGTACTATCCAAGGGTAGTTTCTGCTGTTTTGGT
>Ga0058701_10004167_pt1 | contig 11675 bp, 6 predicted proteins | sample AgamicOrMae_FD_97039 | JGI IMG/M metagenome (GOLD analysis project Ga0058701, IMG submission 97039) | Agave microbial communities from Guanajuato, Mexico - Or.Ma.e | ecosystem: Host-associated > Plants > Phyllosphere > Phylloplane/Leaf | place: Guanajuato, Mexico | collected 2012-06-04 | reverse complement strand
ACATTTTTTTCTTGGCACAAGATATTGTTTCTTGCAGTAAAAAAATCTTGTTGCAAGAGAATAGATTCTTGCGGCAAGAAAAAAAAATGTTTTGTAACTGTATCAAGAAAAAATTTCTTGGCATCAGAAATCCTATCTGTGCGATATAGCTATTTATGCACTAGCTGTTATCACAATAATACGTGTTCGATGGCTTCAAATGAAACTGTTCTAGTTGGAAATGCTCGTTCAAGAATGCACTAGCTCCTTTTGTTATGAATTAATTGTAAGTGGCACAGTTTTGAAACAGTATTTTCAACTAGTACAGCTTCATTTAAAGCCATCGGTTTATTCTCTCTGACTATCACGACCAAGAAAAAGGAGACTAACAATATTTTTTGTAATATTTGCCTAGATAAAGGTCCTGAAAATGCTGTAAATAAAAGAACTCTCAGCTACGAAAAGGAATGTTAGGAACTGTTAAAGTTTTCGTCTGTCTTTCACGAACGGATATCATTGTGGTCATTCGTCCGAAATTTTTTCTTATTCATATTTTTTGTAGTTTTAGGGCAGTGCGTGTTTGTTTGGTTTTATGCCGACATAGGCCTTCGGATTGCATTCCGTTCCGGCGAAGCATCATAAAAAGAAATCTTTAGATGCGCCCAAGGACCGTCTCGACTCCCAAAGCTCTGCTCAATATGAGCTCCGATGTACATTTTCCCGCCGAAAATCGATTACCGTGACGCTAACAGTAAGCTCAAGCCACAAGAACTTGTGATGTTGTACTTTTGTAAATACGCTGTGAAGGGTGGCTTTAACACCTCTTGTATTCCATCGTTTGGTCGCGATACACCGGACACGTGACCGAATCTGACCTAGTTTCACATAACCTGTGTTACTCATTCATTAGTAATGCAGATAAAACTACTCAGTGAAAACTAGACCCTGTTTTGCGTAGGCCCACCCCTGTTTAGGGTATGAAAGTGAAACAGGGGGATAGCGTCATTTGGTTATTTTTGAGTATAAACCAGATCAATGAAAAAGTCTCCTCGAGAGCTCTCCATTGATATGGTTACTCATTGGATTATCTTTGAATATAACCAAATTATGCTCTTCCCCTTTTTTACCTTTATTATACCTAAAGCAGGGGTTAGTTTTTACAGGGTACCAAAGTTATTTTGTGTCTCATTTCACAATTTAACATTGGGTCGAAACTGAATTAGCAAAATCTAGCTCTAACAGTCCTACAAGGGAGAGACTTTGAATTAATGAAACAGATGTTCTACAACTTTCGCCAAAAAGGAAAAACACTTGTTTTCCTGTTTTTGTTTTCGTTCGTCAAAAATGTAATTATTGTGCAAGTCAGTTTGGACTTCATTGAAGTACAATTAAAGCAGCGTCTTTCAACCAGATTTATCAGTCAAAGAAGAAAAGTATTTTCCTGCATCAAATGAATCCTGCGGTCTGTCTTCGTGAGCCATTTCGCATGTATCACGTTCTTTTAACCACTTATAGATATCAACCCATTCACACATCGGCGTTTGTGTTTGCTCTCTTTGGTTGTGTTAATAAATAGTCGGGTCTTTTTATGGAAAAAAAATGAAAATTATAAAGCACTCTGCTTTAACGTCATCAGGTCTCGTTCTATTGCGCTTTCATCACTTCCAAGTGACGGAATTGCACATGATTACATTAATGAAGTAGTTTTGTTTCAGACCTGTAAAAGTATTTTCAGTCCTAGTCTCTTTTTTCTTGTGCTTATTGGGTTTGTGTATTCATTTCTCTGCAGAATTCTCATCATTGATAAGATAAAGGACTATATCTGACAGAATAACTTCAAGGTGTGTTCTAGCTTAACCTGGACAACGTGTGAACCCAAACTAACTTAACTTAACCTAGCATACTAAAACGTCACGTATTTGAATGGCGGAAATCGCTGTATCAAACTTTCTCTATAGAACGCGTGTCTTCCCTGTCAAGTTTTAGTTTTGAATGACTTCTTGTTCCTTTTCCGTGTAGCCATAAAAATCTTGGCTGCGAACAAACCGAAGATGACCGATCTCAGCCGATTGGCTTCGGATGGGGTACTGTGACAAACAAAAAGTTGCGGCTTTCCCCTAAGATTTTTGTTAACCTTAACATTGCTTCAGCCAACCTTGAGTGCCAACGAAATTAAAAGAGACTTGCTTAAGCAAACAGGCTTAAGTTATCGATTTTCCTTAAGAGCCCTTTAATTAAATCGCAAAGTAATCCCATCTTAAAGGAAACCTGATACACAAAACAAGTCACGGGCTAAAAATGAGCCATGAACAGATTCTTGGGAATGTTATTTAAGACCAGCATCTGTGATTGGAATATTCAAAGTGTCGCGTGTAGAAGGTAAGTTTTAAACCTCTTTCCGAGACAAATAAAAAAAGAAAAGAAATTGACCGAAGATTGCATTTTGTGAAGGCCGCGCAAAGTTTTAAGGGGTGTGCAGTGGCGATGAGTCACAAGTAACGACTAGAATTCATAAGATATGAAAACGATCCAACTTTTGTTGCCGCGAAGTGCCCAAAAAAGTCATGAACTTGTTTTCCGTCGACGCGCTGTTTTTTAATATTCTCGGATTTATTAATCGAGTTATTTAAATTTTGAACGCTTCATCCGCCAAATTAGCATTAAACTCTGCGGGCAAATATCAGATGTCAGACGAAGGTGGGAATGTCACTACTGTACACTAGTCTTTCATTAGAAAAAAATATTTAGGAACAACCAAACGTGTACTGTATCGTATTCTTGGTTTATAGCTTTCTTCTCAAGTGACTTTGTTACCTTCAAACCCGCCAAGTGGTTTCAACGTGACGGCGAGATGTTGTGTCACTTTTGTACAGGAGTACCAACAGAAATCGTCTTTTTAAACGAATAGTGGATACTTTTTGATTTATTTAAACCAATATCCTCAACCGAAATTTATTTGTCAAAGAGTAAAAGAAAGCGCACTTTGTCGAGTAACGTGGTTAACCTCTAAGCGCCCTCTGTTGAAATGTATCGCCGTAATAATAGCCGCGTTCTCGTTTATTTCTTGGACAGTATTTATAAAACGAAAGTTTTACAGGGAAACACTCTAAGGAAGTTGTGCGGAAAACATTGTTTTTCGCGAGGATTTTGGTTATTCATAATGCATGTTGTACTTGGTGAAGGACTGTTTGTAGAATTTGGCGAGGATCTTTGTGACCTCAGACAGCAATTGCGTAGTGCTTCCACCAGATCGGTGTTTGGCTGGTAGATCTAAAAGAGATATCCGGTTAATGATATAAAAACTTTCAGCGAAGATTCCTAAATAATGCACGTAACCGGAGACTCTTAAGAGATGAAATACCATGAACCCTTCACTTTGCTCCGAACCTACATATTTTAAACGAGATTTAAAAGCATATTAAACAATCATGTAGTTAATTTTTTGACCGAGAACCGCGTTTCAAGATAAAACAGGAAATTGGCAACGCCGCAACTCTAAAAAAAATATAAATATGTTTTTTGACCATCAAATGTTTTCGTAATCTGACCATGGTAAAAATATGAGCAGCTACCAATCTACGCTCGACGCAGCACTTCACATGAATCTCATTTTAATTACTGCAAAGTCAATTAATTTTTGCGAATGAATTAAATTGCTAGGAAACGAGGACGTTTTGAGCGTGGGGCGCGACTTTTCAAATGAGTCGTTTCTGAGACATACGACCTCTAAATAACCTTTAAATGGTCCTTGAGGAAGTGTTCACCACTTAATCCACTTGCACTGCCAACATTTCGTGCATATGCGTGTTTTTAAGATAATGCACAGCTTTCTCTTTTTCCTGAAATTCACCTTGGACGAAATGCCGTTTTTTAAAAAACCTCCACCATATTATCTCTATAAACCAATTCATTTTAGTTTCCGTTCTACTGTTGTATCCAATATTCTTATCCTTTTAAAAGGGTAGATTTTGAATTCATATACTACGTTTTTTAAATATTATTAACTCTTTCTATGTTTTTAATCACGTTTCTTTGATACTTCCCTGTATTTCTTTGCGTAATTTTTTATTTGTCAGTTTCGGTTGACTTTCGCATATTACTGCTCCATAATATTACTTAGAACCACAAAAAAATGTTTTCAAAGCTATTTGTATTATTTTCTAGAAAATAAACCAGGGCAATCCTAAATTCTTCAAATGAAAATCATCCTTAAAAAAAATATTTGGTGCTAAAACAAAATCCTTTGAACACATATTTTGCCAACATATTTCGTTCGTATCCAAGTAGCGCCTCTTAACGCGATCAAGGGGTAATTCTCCAAAAGTATTTTCTGTACAACTCTGAAAGGATGCTTAAGATAAAGAGTGCATCATATGAAAAAAAAAAAACAAACTAATGGTTTTGAAGGTAAACTTCATGCCCTGCTTTTGGTTGAAAGATCAAGCATAAACAAACCTGATATAAGAGTGTTTGCAGCTGTAGATTTTTTTTCCCCCTCGAGAAATCGTCTTCTCTTGGATGTCGGGAGCTATAGTGAAAGAATTTTCCTGCTTATGAAAACTTTGATTTAAAACTTACTCGGCACAAAATGGTTCTTGTCAGCAAGTCGTTGGTCCATTCATCTTCTTTTTTTCATCTTCTCATTGGGAGAGAGACCGCCGCTACAAACTGCCTCAAGGCATAGGCCATCTCAACCAGTATTTTCCCCTTTGTCCAAAAGTAGATCAAAGATGAGGCTCGAATTATTTTGTTGTATAGGTAACGAACACCCCCTCCCCCTTTTTTTCATTTTTCGTTTTTTTTTTGTTTTTGTTTTTTGCAATTCCTACCCTCCTTGCGTTTTTTGAAAGAGAAAGTCGTAAATGCTTCATAAACGTGTACTTCCGGTGTACAATAACGGTTTTAAATAACAATTCTTTTATGAGCATCCAAAACCCATTCTATAAACTTTCCAAACTTCCTGCTCTTTTGAAATAATTTCCTATGAACGCGTTTTCGTTCCAACTTTTTACTTGAAGGTACCTACAGTTGTAAACGGGTAGTCTAGACTTAATGTACCTGAAACGTGAGAAGATAATGGTATGGCGAATGAGGAGTATTCATGTACACGAAAACAAAATTGTATCTATTTTTAGCAACTATATACTTTCTGTGGTCATGAAATCTTAGCGAGTAACATGTACTTAAGTTTCCGCTAATTCCTATAATTACTGCATCTCAGTGAATACTATCATCTGGGTATTTTTTAAAAATTAATTTTTTATGATTGTCGATGGTTTATTTTGAATACTAATTGAGGTACGTTTTTTTATTTGATTTATATTTGATATTAAAACAAGTGTAAAATTACCCAAAATTCGTTCTGTTTTCATCTGCATCTTCTTAGGAATTTCCTTGTGAAAATTTCCTTCGGCTTTTATGGGAGAAAGCTTATTAGAGAAATGAGTTTTAACCCTATCGACAAGTTGAAAGAAATAGTTGGGGTTGTTTAGCCTTTAGTTTAACCCTTTTATGTTTGATGGTGTCAAAGAACATTGACTTCTTGCCAAAGTTTGTTCGCACTTTGGTCGAAGTGCTGGTGATTGACAGCAAAATTGAAAACGATGCAGAGTTCGAAAGAGGGAGAGGCGCGGCGACGGGACGACGGTCGCCTATTGGCCGGTTCTCGCTGCTCGTTGGTCAAGTTGTCGCGAAGTCATTGGGTCGGAATGACAGTGCTCTGTTATTTGCATCGTCACAGACATGTACAAAAGAGAGAATCGCGCTTTTTTGTAGGCATCCTCTGATTTCGTGGAAGAGGATATGTTTGATTGGAGTTGAGATCCCAGCACTCCGAAATAAGCCCCGCCAGGATTAGTTTCAGTTTGGTTTGTTGCAGTAGATCATTTTAATAGCATTCCAACTAATACCATGGAGGCTCAAACGCACAAACCGCTACTATATTTCACAATCAGTACAGCTTCAGTTTTTGTTTTGAAATCGCGTTTTTTTACGTTCTTTTTCGAAGTGGCTATTCGCACGCCTGCCCCATATAAAATGTATTAGGTTGGGTAACGAGCGTTCAAGTCACCTCCCATTTAAGATGCACTAGGTTGGTTCACGTGCCTTCAAGTCTCCCTATATTTGCAATGTCTTGTGAATAGCCACGACCTTTTTTCTTACATCTCATCGTTACTAAGCTTCCAACCGTTCAGGATAGTCTATTTTTGTTAAAAGGTTAAAGCCATTTGGTGGCCTGCTATTACAGTCATAAGACATTTTTATATAGCGTAGCTCTGGTGTGACACTTCCTCGTCTTTAAGTTGTTAATAAACTTGGCGTGAAACGTAAGACTCGGCAGTACAGCGTGACCGTCTAGCTAAGGCGTAAGAGAAAGTCTTTCCCTTTCTCACGCCGCTAATCTGTTCTAGCTGTAAATACAGGCTTAATAAGTCATTTACTGGCAGGCACTCCCGTTTTACTGTCGCGAATTGCATAGGACGTAAGAAGAATCTTTACGAATGGACGACTTGCGCGAGTTTTTGTGGCGCTCCTGGATACGAAACTCAAACGGACGGACGTCATTTCCGGTTGGAATCCGAGCCTGGTCGAGCGGAGCCGAAAGAAACCGAGTGGGGCCGAATGGAGCCGAGTGGAGCCAACACAGAGACTGGCGAGGGGAATGAGAGGGCCATATATCCGGTTCGACGCCATGTTCCAACCGGCGGACAAAACTCGCGCAAGTCGTCCATTCAGATTCCCTGGGAATCGTTTGTTCAAAGTTTGACGTTATTTTTTCGGGTGTCTGTTATTCTTGTCTTGTAAAGTGGTTCATTTAGTTCTTGGTTTATCAGCGACAACGTGATCAAAGTTCATCCCCAGAAATTGATACCCTTAAAAACAAAACCCGGTCGAGATTATGATAAAGGATTGACTTACATGGAATAGCTAAGAGATAATCATAGTTACTAGACCATCTCTAAGATAAGGTTTCCCGTCCGGGGGTATGCCACCCGCATTGCAAGATTTGCTTTTCGTTTTGCATGCAGAAAAACAAAATGAATAAAAATTCGATCCCCGCATATATATTTCGCGACGCAACTCTGGTTACGGGACCACCAACAACCGATCCGAGAACCCCAATCAAACAGCCTATCAGCGGCCTTCCTAAATCCTAGCGTTTTGCAACGCACTTGCTGATACGCTGCCGCTATCGTAAGGCTAATCGCGTGACTGCAGTCACAAATCGCAAAAAAGTGACCAGGTCTCTTCTCGTGCGCTAGAAAAATACCCTGAATAAAACTTATTATACCGGATTTTGTGTGCCCATAAAATGCTTGTTAGCTGCGTTTGCAATGCTCTTGCATTTGCAAGGAACAATAATTTGCCTTATCCGAGTTCGTATAAAAGTCACATTAACAAAAACCGTGATTGAATTATCGCGCGGAATATTGCCTTAAAAGTATGAAAAATCTGTGTAAACGGAGTGCGTTATTTATTTTGTTTCAGAAGCGGAGACGGAGATCCTTGGAGGGCCAGATTTGCATATAAACAAAGGCAGCACAATCAATCTAACATGTATCGTAAGGTATTCCCCTGAGCCACCGCCCGCCATCATCTGGAGCCACAACTCGGAGGTACAGCATTTTTCCTCTAATTTCATTACCAAGTTCGGACCAGTGTTGAGGGCGTGGCCTAAACTTGTCGATACTTACTGTAAGACGCTTAATAAACATGGTTGATCGGTGTTTTGAAAACATCGCCGCTACGCGTTCTGGTCCCTAATCTTCAGGTGCAGTGGAGACAAGGGGCGCCACATTTGAATAAGAAGCTTTCTGCTTTGTGTACAAACTGAGTTGTTGCCAACAAAAGTCCTACCCACCCCTCGAGGCGAGACCCTAAACCTACCCTTGTACTTCGCATTCAGGATGTGGGATTTAACTTAATTTGAAATGAAATTTTTTGGATTCAAATTTGAGTTTGACTCTATGAGCTTTTCAGACTATCACTTATTCCCCTGTTTTGTTATACAGGTAAATCATATTTAACTCAATTTTGAAGGACGAATATTTTTGTCTGTGGGCCTAAGAAATGTTGACAGAAAGTAATATTGCCGTCGGAAAATTCTGGCAAATTTAATATTCTTAAATTAATTAAGGATTTTACTTAGTTTTAATCTAGAATTTAGGTTTTTAAGATTCAGCCGTGTATTTGGTTGTTGCATTTTTGTTGTGTTCTTATGCCTTAAAATTTAGACTTGAAAAAAACTGAAATCAGCCTTCTTGCGTTTTTTGTTGGAGGAAAACCGTTTAGGGTCTAAACTTTTAGACGTTTTGGAAAGACTTGAATTCAAAGCTCGGAACTGCATCTTAGCTTCCTGTTCAGAAGCAATCAGTTTTGCACAGTTTATTTTTAATAAACTTTAAACTAACTGTAAGACTCACATTGTCTGGAAAAAAAGGCACGTTATAATTTGAGAAATTATTTAACGACATACACACAATATTCTTTAACCACGACACGGTATATGTTAATAAACAAAAACTCGCAACGCAGAAAAAAAGGAAAGAAAAAAACTCTTGAGTTTAGTGATAATAGTAATAAGTATGTCTTTTTACGCGTTTCTGGTTTGGCCACTTAATAGCCAATTTATTTGGGCTGGGCCGCCTTGTAAAATATCTGTCCGAATGCTGTGTGTACAGATTTACTACATCAACATTGTAACATTTATCGCTTTAAGTGTATTTATAGGCTTTCTTGTCCTTCGCAAGGCGGACATTAACAAAATAGATTGTTGAAAGCGGAGTGGGGGGGGGGGTCCTCACCACTAACCAACCCTGTCACGTCGCGCGCTCTTTTACGCACTGCAACCAACATAGAGAATTTAGAGAGCTCGCCAGAGCTCTCTAGAATTCTGGAGAGCAAGAGGCTTTGTTTGCTGTTCGTCTTATTCTCTTTCCCCGTCTTTAACTCCTCCAGCAAGTTCTTTTTAGTCAATCAAGGCCTTTGGCTGACACAAATTTGACAATAAAGCTGATAAATCACAATAGTATTTCCCTAGAGGAGATTTCGGAAAGGAAATACGAAGATTCTCTGTCTTTATTAGCCGATAAAGGCTAATATTTTTAAGTAAGTCCATTTTTTTAACTGTATGTTGTTTTTTTTAGGCAAAATGTCTTACTCTCTGGGCGTTTTTTTTTCTTCACCTTATGCGAAAGACGCAAAACGGTGACAAAAAAAAACGCCTAAGACGTCAGAATTAACAATATTTCTTTTCCTTTTTTTTGTGAACGTTTACTTATTTCCTAATTACAATAGGCTATGGTGCAAGGGAAACAAATAAGTCACCAATTTAGACGCCAAGTAGTTTTTCTTTCCTGTGACCTAGTGTACCTTATGGGTTGGTTGTCTCTTGGGCATTTTTTACTCTTTGATTTCTTTTTACGGCTTCGGACCCAACCAAAAATATAACTATTTCCCTGTCAGGTTTTTAATTGTTTGCGTAAATCGTCGTATCCATATACCATATCAAAAGTCTAACTTCGTAGCTCTATTTTGTATACGGTGTTTTAGTAAAATTTCAGAGTTTTTGCAAGTTGGTAGTAATTAATGCCTCACGTCGCAGTATCAATTAAGAGATAAAAAACGTTCTAAATTGAAGTCATTCCCCTATTCCTGATCTGAATCACAGAACGATCTGACCATCCCAAATCATTCGGCAAAGTCGATTATACAAATCAAACAAAATTGGCACAACGTGTAATATTCTGAAGCAAAGCAAACATTACAATATCGCGGTCAAACGAGCGAGGCCGATCGCTCGAGCCCTTGCTTATTTAGTGTCGGCCCCTCGCTTTCTCTAGCCTCTCCTCTCCACGGAAAATCGAAAAGTTGCAGCGACAGTCGGGGAAAAACCTTCGGAGAGTTCTTCTCGCCGTACTTTTTTCTTATTTACATGTGTGTTTCGGCGAAAACAGGCAGTGCAAAGAGGATAGAGAAACGGGCACAAGGGGGAGAAGAACATGGCTCCTTTGAGAATTATCCGCGAAATTACAAATTCGCGAGGTGGTACGAATGGCCCTCGCTTCGGATTCTGTGTATCATTTGGGGAATAATTAACAATTCATGAGAAGTTACTTCGACAAAGTTGCTGCGAAGCTATCGGTACTAATTGTGTCTGTGCTTACGGCGTCAAGTACTTTATACAGGTCGAACTTATTCGCGAAAATTTCGAGTCCTGTGATAACTGGGAATAGAGCTTTAAATTTGTTTCGGGTTGGCCTCTCTGCAAAAATAATTGTCACATATTAGCAGTCCTTTTCCCTCACCTGCATGGTTTTTCGTCGAAACAGTTTTCTTTTTTTACTATTAAAATGTATTAGGAACATGATTTGGTAATTTTTTAGGCTAGAGAAGTCTCCTGATGAAGATGAACCTACCAATGAAAATCGATATCTGCATGCAGAAAGGTCATAACTGAAAAACCCAGTGCTGTAAGGTCAGAACTGAGAAGTCCAGTGCTGTAAGGTCATAACTAATCATAAGACCGAAAATTTTAGTGCTTTCAGGATTTCAGCTTCTTCGCCTACGGGCTAATTTCGGTGTATATTTCATGTTAAAAGCCTACTTTGATATGTAAAGTTTGAACACGGTAAAAAAAAATGCTGGAAAATTTGTCCGTGAGCGTAGAAATCAGTATTCTAAAAGCGCTAAAATTTTCTGGCGAAACGTGATGACCTACAGCACTGAGTTTCTCAGTTATGACCTTACCACACTGGGTATTTTTAGTTGCGACCGTCCTACATGGAGGTATTGAAACGACTCAGGAGGTTCGTATTAATAACAGGTCTATTAAAAATATTAAAAAAATAAAATAAAAATGAGGAAAGAAAATAGCGGGTGGGGTAAATTTCATTATTACAACAGGTCAGTTACAGTACATAGTTTACGTGGTAACCATGGAATTTTGAAAACTACTTTTTCGGTTAGCGAAGAGTCGATGAAAGTTCCGAAATAGGTATCCCTGAACGTTGAAATAACCGTCACGTTGGTAGCACTCGTCATGCCTTGTGCTAGAGGCACAGCGAGCGGACCAATCGCGATTCAGCCCTCCCCAAACGTGCCAAGTGTTACCAACGTGACTGCTGCTGCAGTGTTGGGCCGTGTCCTTCATCTAAGGACCTGTATCTAGATCTAGATATTTGGTACAGTACGAAAGTGAATTCTCCTCCTCATGTGTTACACTCCGGATATACGTTTTATTGCACAATGAGGGTTGACGGTACACAACAGGGTAGAATAAGTTCCGTTTCCGGTTGTAATCCAAGGTTAAATCTCCGTAGGGAGGTTACGTAAGGTCATTTTAATGAACCTAGGTCAGGTTGACGTCTGCTTTAACCTCACGTGGTCATTCTATAACACTCTAAATTTGAATCAGCAAGAGTCTCTGAGATTCAGTGAAAATTCATTGAATTTCAGGCAGTATAGCACCACTGAAAAAAAAGTGCTTTATTGACTGAAATTCATTGAATTTTCGCTGAACCTCAGAGATTGATTCTTTAGAGTAAAGTTGAATGCCTTGCGCCTCGTTTCGCTCTTGTTCCTCTCAGCCAAGGTGACTCTATAACGGTGTAACCACTCCCATCAAAAACGGGAGACGTTTTTTGACGCCACTTGTTTGTGCGGGTTGCCTACTTACAGGGTGAGAGGCAGCCCTT
>Ga0058701_10004166_pt1 | contig 11675 bp, 11 predicted proteins | sample AgamicOrMae_FD_97039 | JGI IMG/M metagenome (GOLD analysis project Ga0058701, IMG submission 97039) | Agave microbial communities from Guanajuato, Mexico - Or.Ma.e | ecosystem: Host-associated > Plants > Phyllosphere > Phylloplane/Leaf | place: Guanajuato, Mexico | collected 2012-06-04 | reverse complement strand
AGTCCGGGTTTTTAGGACCAAAATTAAGACAAAAAAGTGCGTACTATAGACGGGAGAATACGGTAGATCAGGTTTGAACACAAGAAGTAGAAGATAGCACTTTCCAAGATGGCTGACAGAGTGGAGTACCTGTTTTCGAAGATCATGCCCTCCTGGACAGCCTGGTGGATCTTCTCGAGCTCCTCGATGTGCGGCTTGTAGGCGTAAACCGCTTGCTCGTACTCCTTGAGGCGGTGCAGCTGGTCCTCGAGGGAGCCCTGCATGCCCATGCCGATGGCCGTGACGGCGTCCATCTGCCTCTCGATCCACGGCCCGACCTGGTTCGACTTCTCGGCGAACTGCCTCCGGAGCATCTCGTTGTTCTGCTGCTTGCGCAGCTCGGCTTGCAGGGTGGCGTCACGCTGAGGCACCAGCTGCCGCACCTCAGTCCACTTTTTGTTCAGGTCCTGCGAGCAACACCATCAATCACACATCCACGCTCCGCTCCGCTTTCGGAACGCCCACTTCAAAGCAGCGGCACGAGCTTCACACTCAACTTTTTTAATCAGCTCATACACACAAAATGACGAGGTTTCGAATAAAAAGGTTTAATTTTGAGGTAAAGAATGCCCAAAAAAGGTTATGGAGGTGCAGTATCTATCGAATCGACGTTTACACCTCTAAAGTATTATGACGAACAGGTTTATTCTATGATTTTAAGATACTAAGCCTTAAACCGTGGAGGTTTCCAGTTCAGAATACCTTCAAAACTCTAAATTTAAGAAATAATACGAGTATTTCTGACCAAAGAACAATCGATTTCCAAAATCTACAGGCAGATAAGAAGGGTTTCTCAAAATACGTTGTTTTTAGGAGATGCTGAAAATACAGACACCATGGCAAACGAATTTCTACGAGTCAACTATCAGCCATGGTGACTCTCTACGAATTGCACGCATCCGCGAGCGAAACGGTGCTATCTATGCTGTCCAAATCATAAAATGCGAATGTTAACAAAGGCGGTGAAGCGGTTCTCAGGTGTGAACATTTGAGATTCCAGATTGCCAGGTAGGATCACAAGACAAATCTATCGCATGAAGAGACGAATGTTTGCGTTGAATAATTGGCATGGTGCTACTAAGGTTTTAGAAACACCGAAACGTGCAAAATTGAACAAGAGTTTCCTTTGGAGCGAAAATGGGTACAGTCGAGTCCAAAACTCGTTGGCCGAAGACCACAGTTTCAACATATCTGGGAGCTCGAGGTCACTGGCCAACGAATTCCGTGACTGTACTTCCAACAAGCACGTTTATAAGATGAAGTCGTGCGTGCCTAATTAACTACATCATACCTGGAAGCACTCTTCCATCTTCCTTGCGAGCAGACAGAAGTCAGATAAAAATCTTATTCCAAATTACGAGTGACAATTGAAACCGTATCGATCGAGATGAACGCACGAGCTATACTCACATTAGCTGTAAGAGTGGTGTACGGGTTCTCCAGACCGCCGGGCACCTGGTACTTGTGGACGGTCTGCTCAACCTCGCGCACCAAGCCAACGATCGAGTTGAATTCTTTGTCGGCTTCACCGAGGGTAGCTTTGAACTGGCTGTGTGCGTCGAGGAGACCCTGGATTTCTTCCATGGTGTGGACGATGAACATGTCCACCAGATCCTCGCGGGTGCCGTCCAGCCAGTTGTTGAAGGGCTAAGCACACAGACAACTGTCAAAAACTATTTCTTCAAAGCGGCAAATGGAAATATTTTCTATCCATTAATATTGACTTCATGTTCGGCAAAGAAAAGTCGCACGGGCGGGAATCGCGTCTCGGCTCATGTGACTAGCTTCAGGGGATGCCTCTCATTCTAGGCTTCCTTACGTAACTCTCGTTAAATACATTAAAAAAATGAGACCTTTCAAAGTATCTTTCTAATTGCAGAATCATAAAAAGCAGCATTTCACGAACATCTTCGCCCAATAATTACGTTACCCTGAATTCTGGAGTGATTGAACGTACTTGAACATCACACAGCATTTTTGTTTGACGATTTCCCGAAGTAAGGGACGGAAGATAACACTATCGTGTATCTATTCCGCTACTCTAAAGTGTTCCGAACGATCCTTTCGACATACTAAATTACTCTAACAGCATTCTAGATGAAAATAGTTTCTGCTTATATAAATGTTCCAGAGTGGCGTTACAAGCCTCGATTTTCCATTTAGAGAGTAAATAGTTCACAGAAGCTAGTTCTCGAGGTGTTTAAATTTGAAGACCACAATTTCCCACTACATGTGTTCCACCTTCCGTCGCTGAGCGGAGCGAGGCACGAGGTACTTCACCTCGGTTAACCTGAGTGAACGTGACCTAACAGTCGGCACACCCGACGCCGCTTAATTTTCGGCGGAAGTTACTACCGTCGAGAGGTAAGCGGCATTGGGCTTGGTGATAGCCGAGCAGATCGGTAACGAAGCGAGGCACATGCCGCGAGACTCACGTTAACCTAACCTAACTGAGGCATATTTAACCTCACCAACGCGCTCCTCTGTCGCTTATTTTTATGATTTAATAAAGGATTGAAACAGACCGGAACACGAGGTAGAAACTGCTACCCTAATTCACAACGAATGGAATTGGTGAGGTGTGCAAATTTACCGCTGCTCTCTTGGCGAACTCAAGGTGGAGGATGTCAATTTTCTCGAGGATGCGCTCAGCTTCGTCGAGAGCCTGGCGACGGCGCTGGGTGAGTCCGCCGAGTCTGTCCCACTGGTCGCAGATCCGCTGGCAGCGCGAGTTGACGGAGACAGCGTCGTGATATTCCAATGTGCTGAAAAGAGACGACCCGGAATCAGTGTTGCCAAATTTCGCGACTTGGTTAATTTAACCGCGGATGAGTCGAGAACGACGAGTACACAGTAAAAACAAAACCCCCGTTTTGAGGAATACTACACCTGTTTTGGGTATGATACTAAAACGGGGGTAGTGCGTATTTTGGTAATTTTCCAACATATTCAGCCACATCAATGGAAAGCTCTCGCCGAGACCTTTTAAATGGTATGGCTGAACATAGGCCTGTCTTGAAAAATAACCAAAATACGTACCACCCCCGTTTTGGTTTCACACCCAAAACAGGTGTAGAATTTCTCAAAACTGGGTTTTGTTTTTACTGTATAAGCATTGGCGCAGATGCGGCGTCTTACTTGAGCTCCTGAGCGATGGCGGCGATTTGCTCGACGCGATCCTGGTGGGCGGCCAGGTCGCTCTCGAAAGCCTCGTGCTTCTTCTTCAGGGCCTTGAGTTCATTGAGGCGGCACTGCCGGAAGTCCTGGCTTTGGAGCATCTCCTCCTTGCCGCGGGTCCATTCCTCGTGGATGTCAGCCTTGTGTTTGAATTTCTGCGCCAAATGCTCCAGGCGCTCCAACCTGAAAACACCAAACATTCGCTTACTTCGCACATCCAGCCTTACGCCCCCAGTAAACACAATATTTCGATCGATTACCCCACACGGGTTGAGCCCGAACTTAATCAGGAGGTTTCAATCCTAAAAATTACAAAGATTTACCCAATTTTTCAAAATTAATTTTTTGAAAATAGGTATTTAGGAACTGCTTGAATCCTTACTTGCTATTGAATTTGAGCCGAGGAATTGATCAAAAGCTTTCCTTCAAAACAATATGAAGACGTTGTGGCTTATTTTCTTTTTCCCAAACGGCACTGCATCATTGACTGAACTTTTAATTAAAACAAAATTGAGGTTGTATTTTTATTTAATCTATAATATGGGGTTAGGTATCTTGTCTTAGAATATATGTAAGCAGTTGGTCGAAACCAGACTTAAGCCATTATGAACGGAGTGAATACACAACGACATTCCGCCGTATTTGCCCCCACCCCCCCCTTGGCGGCTGCCTTGACAAACGTTACATACCTCATCATTTCAGACAGCAGCCATTCTTCAAAGGCCTTCTCGGATGTTTCCAGGCCCTTCCAGGCGTTGGCGATGTCCTGCACAAAAAATGAAGCTAATTTAGAGAAGTGTTAGCTAATTTTTCCACGCCCTCTGAATTCCATTGTTAGCTAGAGCATTGCACAAATAGAGAAGCGACAGCGCAGCAGCCATCTTGCGGCGCTTTGCGCTTCTTGGTAATTGAGAACGGTGCGGTCTCGAATGGAGAGAATGTAGAGTAACCGAGAGTGGACAACACTAAGGGTCCTTTTGAATCCCACAGATCTGATTGGTTGGGAACCAAAACTTGGTGTGGTCACGCGGTACAGTTGGCCTCTCTCTGTTACACTGGGATCTCTTTACTCTCGACATCGATACTTACGGAGACCATTTTGCCCTCGGTGGGCATGTACGCTGGTCGGTTGGACAGACGCAGTTTCGTTTGCAGTGTGTTGAAGTTGGTCTCCAGCTTGGCTTTCTGTTCGACACGTGGGGGCTTGTGCTTCCGGCGGTAAGTTCGGTATTCCTCCAGTTTCCTTTGGACGCCGGCCAGAGAGTTGTCGGTTTGGCGGCTCTGCAGCCAGGGCATGGTCCTCCTGATCCACTCCAACAGCTAAAACACATTTAGAAAAAAAGTCAAACGAGTCGAAAGAGTGTCTACAGAGTCAAAAGAGAGCCGGAGGAGCGCTGAAAGCGGGTCACAACTGAATAGTTGGAGCGTCAACAAGACAAGTCAAAAAGAACTGCGGGAAAAAAACGGAAGGCAGAGTAGAAAAGTAAAATTTCAAGACTAAAAAGAAAAGAGGAACAAAAACACGACTGACAGTCGGAGAGAGGAAATAAAATAGTTAAAAGAGAGTTGACACAGTGCCGGCCGGGCTGATCAGAGTACTGAGTAGCGGGGGAGTAAAATGTAGGAAAATGCAAAGCAAAACATCTAGAGTCTAGAGCAAAGTCAAAATTGCACTCATTTTGTTCATTTATATTTTAATTTATTTTACTAGAGAAAAAAATATTTTAAGATGAAACGTTCAGTATATTTTCATGTCATAGCTTTGGCATGACAAATTTTTGAATAGAAAGCGAGTGAAATTTACGCAGAATCAAAATTCATAGTTAAAGCGGTAAAACACCTTCGAGGACAAGTGTATTTCAGTGTAGGTTTTTAGAGACTCTACTTACATCGCTGGCGAGACGTTCGTATTCCTCCATGAGACGCTCATTTTCTTGGTTGACTTTCAGAACTTTGCAGATTCTGTTGGCGGCGGTTTCAGCCTAGAATAAGAGGAACAACGGTTTAGTTTCAACAGGTAGAATGAGAAAGGGCCAATCTTTTTTCAAAAAAATGCTGCACCATCGACGCCTTCATTTTGTCGCAAGTACTCGGCGACATTTCAGATTAGCACTCGCTCAATCCTCACTAAAGCAAAACCACAACATAAACAAGCAGAGGAGATTGGGAGCAGCTAGAAACTCGAGCTATAAGCAAATACGGAAATTCTAACCTAATCTGCAAATTTCACCTCATGAAGAGAAAAACGAGGGGAAAAAAAGGGCACAATAGCTTGTAGATATCCCACTGAGAAGAATACGCAAAAACATAACAGAATAAACATAGTGGGCTATGAGAAAAGTAAAAGTTCTCGACGTACAAACGAAAAGCGGGAAAAATTAACGATCTCAAAAACGCAGATCTGAAAATCCCTACTTTCCCTCGGTAATTTTGAGAAGACCACGACTTTTTGGAAAGGAATGATTTTTTTTGATTTTAACGCAAAATAAAGAACAATAACCGTGGAATTCAAAGAAAACAAAAACGTTAAAGACTTGAGCAAGAAATTACACTGGCTAAATGTCTACTGGTCAGATAGAGACTTGAAAAGTAGAGGGGTCCGAACGGTGACCCCTGCCATGGGAGCCGCCACGACAGGCCCCATGTATTCCATACGGGAAAACGAGTTCAACATGGCGACCATGGGTTACATTTGTGCCTCTCTATTTTCCAGGACTCTAGTCTTGGAGTCTTCTCCAAATGGTACAGCTATAAATTATTAGTTTAATGTTTAAACAGGTAGCTGAACGATCTACGATGTTTCAAAATGATTTTTATGAAGATTTTTATGATGTTTTGCGCCGAAATTCATTATTCATATGGGGAGTACCGCTACGTGAACCGGAGGTCATTTCTTAGAGATTGCAAAGTCTCGCAGCGAGCCTCGAGCTGTTATTACTCAAAATTCAAAATCCAGTTTAAATCGATTTTCCATTTCAAACGCAGGTTCTGATCGCGTTAAACGACTATTTTCCGATTTGTTAACAGTGGCTTCAGGTCTTTTCCTTGCTTGCCATGATTATTGCCTGAACGTTACCGTTGGCCCGGCCGCGCCCGAGACTTACCTTTTGTGCTCCCGAGAAACAGTGGTAATACGAAGAGACGTAGGTCATAACCACCCTCTCGTCCGGTTTCGGCGTTTTCTCAATATCTGCGTAAGCACACGAGTTAGCCACACACATTAGTAACAAACTCACAACACGGTTACCAACTAGAGAAAAAAAAAACATCAAAAGGTCTGGCATCCACAGCGAGCTGGGCTGAAAAGTCAAAAGGACATCCAACGGTCAAAGCATCAGTTCCTGCTAAAATAGTGGAAAAGCCGTTACTTAGGCAGAGGGGAAACGTCGTATTAGCACAGCGCAGCGTCATGCAAGGGAACACTTCCTGGGTTTCTGAGCTTAGGTTTCAGGACCCAACCAAGAATTTTCCATACTCTCAGTGCTACCAACCTGATAGTTTTAATTAACGATAAGTTTGGATATTTTTCGACGAAGGGTATTCTACTTGTCAAGATAACCTGCTTTAAAAAATATATTCCGAGACTAAATCCTTAAATTCAAGCTTCGATGTCTCCAAATAAAACTGTACAATTTGAAAATACTCGACCAAGAATGTATTAATTTCTATGGTTATAAACTGCATATATCCAGTTTTGAAACAGCATTTTCAACTAGTACAGCTTCATTTGAAGCCATTGAATTCAGTAACTTACAACGAGTCGGGTTTTTACAATTCAAACTCTTTAATGTAAAAAATCTTTGTATACGCCCAAAATGTGATGTTTTTAATAGTTCGATAGGGAGTAATATGAAGGATTTCGATGAAACATCAAGTTGGTAGCTCTGAGTCCTATGACAATGACGTTCTTGGATGCGAGCGCGTATATTTGAAATTATGCCATTAGTGAGACACGCTAAACACCACACGGGCAGAGGGCAGAGTGGTCCGGGCAGACCGCACCCGCCACCTGGTAGGTGACGGTGACGGGGCAGGGAAGGTGTTCGGAAAGACAACCCGACCGAGCTGGTTCGGGCGGTGTTTCCGAGCGTTCCCGATCCGTTCAGCGGCCATCGCGCGCGCTCTCTGGGGCCCTGGCCCTGGCGGTTAGACCTCGGTGGCTAGGCCGAGGCTGCGAGGCCGTGCCTGGGCGTGCCGGGGGCGTGCCGGGGGCGTGGTGCCGTACCTGCTGCGCGCCCTGGAAGGCGTGGTAGTAGCACGAGACATAAGTCATAATGGCGCGTTCGTCCGGCTTTGGAGTGTTGATCAAGTCTGAAAACCATTACCCGAATTCACCACCAAAACCAAGCATAGTTCAAGAAAAGTGAAACAGCGACAACGCTGTTCCAGAATACATTTCAGTTCTCCGTAAAAACATCTCGACGAAAAACTGACGAACTCTCGAAAATTTAACAAGACCACTTACAAACTTTGCAAGGGTCTACTTCGTTTTTTTTTTCTTTTTAAAAAAAAAAAACAAACGAAAAATGACTATCAAACGAGCGCAGATGTTGAAAATGTTTCTTCGGCGGGAGATTTATTCAGAAGCGAGTTACAATTATTTTCTTGTGCAACAGTGGTGCCGAATTTCGCCGAATTTCGCGAATTTGTAAATTTTAACCGCGATCAAATTGAGAATTCCGAGAACTATGAGATAACCAAGCAGGTCGGGAATGTTTTGAACCGCTCTCGAACTGAGCAATTCAAACATGATATTAATCCCTGGTCATCGTTGCTGGCTAAGTCGTTGACTACGTTCAAGAATGACGGAGTCGCGAAATCTGGCAACACGGCTGTGCGACAGCGGTGTCTCAAACGGGGTGAGAGAGACAAGGATGGAATTAAAGAATTGGCGATGTGAGATAAAGACGGAGAAGATTTACCCTCGGGATCCAACATGCGCGGGATGTCGAGGTATTTCTCAGCAACATCGAAGGCCGTGTTGAGATTCTCCAGCGGGTTGTCCTTGGACAGCTTGCTGTAGTCGATAAGGTCTGGTCGGTGGCGATGGATCAAGGCGCAGAACGCCAAACCGTCCTTGAAACTGAAAAACAAAACACAAACATTACTTCACCGGCACGACCCTTCGGACGACCTTCATCAACTTCCATGTATCTCTTTCGAAATTTTCTCTCCACTGGTAAATGGATAGAATCTTGTTTAATACAAAACTTCAATAAAAAAATAACACAAAAAAAGGACAATAAATTGAGTTACGGACTAAGCAATCTACAGGGAATGATTGAATATTCCTTTTCAAAGGGTTTCATTCCACTGCAAGGGAAAATCCTGTACGCCCTTTTCAGGGCTTTCAATTTTACCTACTATCCCAAGTTGATGACTCTCGACGAGAGATTGAAAACGACGTATCATACTCCTGAGGAAAAGATCAAATCTCTAATCTGTACCACAGAGAATAGAAAAAAAAAGTATCTCTTATCCTGAAAACTAAAAGATCCCTTCTTCATGTGATAATTACGAACATAATAACAGGAAAATGACATGCACAATTCTACATACTCCTTTGGAAATTTCCGATTCCTAATGCACTGACACACTAATGTGTTCCCGACTTTAACTAATTCTATGCGATGGCTCTTTCATCAAGGGCGGATCCAGAGCCGTCGTAAGGGGGGGGGGGCAATTTTCTTCGGCGCGCTATTTGGTTGCCTACCTTCGGGCGTGAATCCCCGATAACGATTTTACGTTGTTAAAAGGTAAACTACATCAAATGCCAATGCCTTAACTCGCTCTTCGGGCAATCTTTAAAATATCAACATTATTCAAACTATTTTTCTTTCTTTCTTCCTTCCTCTCTCTCCTCTTTCCTTTTTTTTTGGCCAAGGGGGGGGGGCACTGCCCCCTTTGTCCCCCCTTGGATCCGCCCTTGTGCTTGTGTTCTTTTTATCGTTACAACTGGATATCACTTACGTTGTATCATCTTTTCTCTGTTAAATAAATGCAGCTCAAGTCTTTAATTTCGCGGAATTTTCCCTTTAAAAAAATCTAAATTGTTTCAAATAAGGAGCGAAATTGGCCACTGTAGGGACGTCGATTCAAACGAAATACTTTTCAGTAATGCAACGGAGGAATATACGTAAAATTGATTCAACTTCCGTCGTTTTAAAATCACAGTTTCAGGAAATTAAGAGCCTTGTAAATGATAAAATAAATAAAATAAAAATATTTTTATACTTAGGTTAAAAAGGAAAACAAAAGGTTCATATGCATTCTGCGATGTTTTAACTTGAAGATTGGAATACGATTTTGGTGACTTAGGCAACCAAGCTAACGTAGTCTAAAACCGGTTTGCCTATCTTCTTGACGTCAGGCGCATAAAGAATGTATGCCTTTGTCAGTGGTTGGAGTTATTTCATTCTCCTCTTGCTGTTATCGTCGTCGAAGTAATTTTCATAATTATTGAGACAACTTGTGATGAGAGTGAAGAGTTTAGTACCAGGCTTCGCGATTTCATCACATTTAAATGCGCCTTACTCATTTTTGATTAACTAAGCATGGTTTCTACTACCGGTATTGGGATTGCTCAAGAGCTGAGCGATCTCATGATGGGATCGATTGCTGAGTTATATTATGCGATCATAAAGTTAACCGCGTTTAAATTTGGCAACGTCGCGAAATGTGGCAACGCCGGGAAGACTAAAAGCGTGCACTAGAGTGACTCTAGTGTAACAGAGTGGCCAACTGTACCACGTGACCACACTAAGTTTTCGATCCCAACAATTCAGATCTGTGGAATCCGAAAGGACCGTTAGAGTTAGCCGCTCTCTTTTACACTACAGTCTCCCTAGTGTGCACTCTCCGCAATTTCCTTGTGTCAAAGCGCTAAAACTTGGATTGTTAAACAAAAACGACTCCGAGAGCCGTTTTCACCGGGAAACGTTCTTAATTCAATACCGGTACCTTTTTTTCCAGACGTAGCTGAAATTGAAAGTTAAAGGAAGTGACGTGGGATTTAAAAAAGTTCGCACTTGCTTTTAGGAAAACAAATGAATAGTATATTTGCCATGCAAAGTACCTATGTGCCATAAGTAATAAATACAATCATCTCCAAATGTGCATTATCATAACATGGTCAATGAACTTAAGTCTCTTCCTTCATACCTTCATAATACAAACAGTCACTACTTACATAACAGGGCTAGACTCGACTTGACATAGAGTTTTACATAGTTGAACACTACAAACGACTAGACGAAAATTGTACTCACGCTTAAATAAATACGTATCCAATTCAACAATACATTAAACTAAAAAGTTCGCTCGTGTTTTGGTCCATTTGAATTCCAACTTGGAGTGTAGCTACTTCCCTGTCTTTCAACATCACGAATAACATCATGCTTCCACTAAAATTGTAAAACAAAAACTAAAACCGATACGGCTTACTTAATTAATCGATACAGCCAATTAGACGTCTAAAATATTTCAAAGAGCTATTCGAGTTCAAAGCTACTATGCAAGCCTTTGAGCTAAACGTGGCGATTGATTTTTAGCAGGCTTAGGTAATCCAACTATAAAACTACTTTGCGTAACAAAAGCACCATGTTATAGTCAATTTATTAAACGACGACTGTACTAAAGGTATGACTGACCGATGTAGGATATTCTAAAGTGGTAGGTTAGGTACTACCGTAAAAAGTTTTGTTTTCATTTTTTTATGTTGGCTGCAGTTTAGATCGTTTACTGAAATAGAAGTTGTAGATCTCTAAGAGACGTCTATTGGCTGTGTGAAAAGTACAGCGATATGAGTACTTTGTTTTAAAATGATACCATAGGCCAAAATTGCTATCGCATTACCGTAACGATACTTGGACAATCGAAATGAAAAATCTCCTTCTGCATATAGGCCCAGTATACTCTATCCACATGGGTATGTAGAGTTTTGATATCGACTGTAGCGATAGCGCTAACTTGAATAGTCTGTCATTCTGTCTTGTGACGTGAGATTTTGTACACAAAATGCCGTAATCTTGAACAAAATTTCAAAAAATAAAAATTAAAGATAGGTAACTATATGTACCTAACTGCTTTCCTTCCCACAAATTTTCCATACTTCAAAATTTTTCATACTTTGCCTCATTAGTTGGAAACTTTATCCTAATCAAAGTCTGAGCTTCTATGAAACGCAGACAGCTGATGCGATGAGACCGGAGGCCAACTTTAGGTGCCATTAGCAAAGGACCACGGGACAAATAGCTGTAGAAAAGTTGCTTTGAGATAATTTACAGGTGGAAGCGAAGAACCTTCGAAAGCGACGGAGCATGCTCTCCGAAATGGAATAGATTTTCTTAACGGAGGTGGGGCAAAGTTGAATCAGGATGCATTTTTGTCACATTGGAAAACTGCCTACATCTACTCACAAGCGAACTGCGTACATCTGCTTACAAGCGGCACATTTTTTT
>Ga0058701_10004165_pt1 | contig 11676 bp, 8 predicted proteins | sample AgamicOrMae_FD_97039 | JGI IMG/M metagenome (GOLD analysis project Ga0058701, IMG submission 97039) | Agave microbial communities from Guanajuato, Mexico - Or.Ma.e | ecosystem: Host-associated > Plants > Phyllosphere > Phylloplane/Leaf | place: Guanajuato, Mexico | collected 2012-06-04 | reverse complement strand
GGTGATCTCAAACAGCTAATCATGTATTGCATCATCAGCTGTTATAAATAATTATCTAGTACTTATTAAACGCGTGAACTATTACTGCAATTAAATGTTACCTAATAGTGTGGGTCCCTTATGCGAAATTGCACTGGTTTCTTTTTTATGTTTCTTTCTTAATTGAGTGGTTCCGTTGGTCACCACGAATCTTGCATGCCTTATTTTATTTGAGTGCACATTGTGTTCTTTTGTTTGATTTTGTTTTGTTTTTGTTTTGTTTGTTTGTTGGTGACTTTTGGTTCGGCTGCCGTTGTAACAGAGTGCTCCGTTGGACGAGAGACTGGATGCGGCCATAGGATTTCTTCGAGATGATAGTGAAGTAAGCGAATCGGAGCAGAGATTTCAGAAGTCTTCCACTTGGGATGATACCTCAAGTCGTCATGAAAGCTTTTGAGATGATATGCTTTGTAGCAGACAGTTGGAGAGTTCCTTCAAGTGTCTACCCGGAAATGTGGGATATCAAAGTCGGGTGCTTTCGCATTTTTTAAAAAAATCTTCCAACGATATCACTCTAATAGTTCGAGAGCCTACCGAATCCGGTGTACCCGCAGCCAATCAGTAACCTTGCCTAAACCGATTTAGCCAATCACAAGGACAGGTTACTCTATAAGGCCTCGCTAGTTGTAGTCTCTCTGACTTTCTTGGACTCAGCAATCAGATTTGATATTTAAAGTGGGCACTTTTCTTGGCCTTCATCTCAGCTGACTCGAATCTTTTTTTATTACTTTGTACGTTTACTGCCTCTAAAGCTAAATCTGAACAAATGATTGCAGGAATAATTTTTGATGCATGTTATGAATCCTTATTACACCATATCAAAGAGGTGGGTTTTGATATGTTCCAATACTTATTGGGGATATTGGGGACTGGATGGGAACAGCAGGAATGCATACTTTGGGTTTGCTTTGCCCTCGCCATTAACATATCTTTAAAAAGTTACGCCTTGAGATCTTGAACTGGAACCTACCGTATTAGCCCATGTTTAGCGCTTTTCGTTTTTTTTTCACCTGCTATCAGAAGTTTATCCGTATGTTTCTTGTGTAAAAGTGCTTCCTTAGTTAATTAGCACGTGGGTCTTTGAGCTTGGAATATATTTAAAAAAATCGCATCAGACACGCGTTTATAAGGTATTTCATAACTTTTTGTTGGGGATTGGTTGAAATTCAATAAATTGCTTGTACAAAGGCTAATCTCTTTTCAGTACAGACGAGATGAAAATTCAAGTAAGCTAGTCCATATTTATGGGGCCCAGAGCCTTTTGATTTCGACTGTATATTATGAGGTCCTTGTGTTTGTCATTACCTGGTTTAGATTTATTCAGGGGTGCCCTTTTTTGGGTAATCGCTTAGAATTTTCGCTGGTTGATAATATTCGGCAGTCTGCCGGAAATATGGGTATTTTAAGCTAAACACGGGCATCGGGTCTGTTTTTAGAACCGACTGTTTTTTTAATTTTTTTAAACCTATGTAAAGTATCTTATTGGAGTTGATCATGTATGCGTTAAAATGCTCGCAACCTTCATCGTTAATTTTGTAACATTATTTATTTTTGTCTGAATTATTTGCTGTTTTTTTATGTGTATCTCCTTAAGTACATTTTTTTTGGTAAGAATCGTTTTATTTTGGTATTAAAAATTTTAATGTGCCCTCTTTTGCCTTATAAAAATGCTTTTAAAATGATTACTGTTTAAAAAACGTGTTTAAATTGTGTAAAAAAAGTGCTTAAAAAATGATCATTACTTTTTTTTCCTCCCTCTAAAATTAATATCGCTTAAAGTGGATGTTTACCAAAAACTTTAAAAGCTTATTTTACAACCAGAAAACGAATTTGTTGATGAGGGACTCCCCATGTCATAGACCTTGATCTTGTGCGGCCTTCCGTTTGTCAGTCGGATCGTTGACACTAACAAGTGTTTCCGTGCGCAGGGAGCCCATATGGAGGAGGAGAGGCTGAACGACGTAATTAACGTCCTTCGGAACCACGCGGAAAGAGATCTACTAGTTCCTCACCCGCTCTCGGGCCACCATCACCCCGGCGGGCACCCGGGCGCCCACCCTGGAGCCCACCCCGGCGCCCATCCTGGCGCCCATCCCGGCGCCCACCATCCGCCCCATCCCCACTCGCACCTCCACCCCCATTCTCATTCCCATGTTCATCCCCATTCACATTCCAGCAACGGTTTGCTACAGCCGCCGTACCATCAAGACCAGTCCAACCTAGACCCTCATCTAGTAAGTTTTATTTCAACAACCATGTTAATTTTCAAAATTAACGAATACTTATTTCTAAAAAGGGTTTTGCTATTGACCCGACATGCATTAATATTCTATGTTTGCACGATCTCCCCTCTCTCTCCCCCAAACTCCGTTTTTTCGCACGTTCAGGTCCGCCATTTGTAATCCGGAGCGTTCTCATTGGATGGGGATTCCCCGGGTTACAAATGGTGGACCTGAGCGAGCGAGAAAACGGACTTTGGGGGAGAAAGAGGGGAGATCGTGCAAACATAGAATAGGGAAACGCATGTAATTAAGCAAATGCATTTTAAATGCATAGAAATACAAACTTATTAACTATGTGCTTGACTTAATTATGTTGTTTTGAGTTGGAAAGGCAGTACTTTAATATTGGTTCTGATTTTGTTTCAGACAAGTACTCCGAGCACAGTCCCATTACCGCAGGGCTCATATCCTGGGCTAGCCGTCACGCCTGTAGCGCAAGACAACGACGGCCCGGTTAAGATAGAGAGGCTGACCGGAGCAGCGACAGGGAGCAGTAAGTACAGTAAAACCCGCTTAAGATATGCCCGTTCAAGATATGACCCCATTTAAGATACGCATTGTCTTTATTCCCTTGAGCTTACTCGGTATTGAATGAAACCCGGATAAGATACGAACCCGCTTAAGAAACGAGGATGTCTCAGTCCCTTGATTCGTATCTTTATCGGGTTTCACTGTAGCAAGCAATAATCTACGTCAAGTGCACCGAAAGAAGCTCATCTCGTGTCGAACCGTATCATTTGTCGTATCGTATTATTTGAATATTGCGATGCTGTTGCAGAAAAGAGGAAGGACCCGCCAGACAGCTCGGATATGAAGCCTAGTAGCAGTGATTTGGCGAGTAGTTTGATTAACTCGACTGGCCCCGTGAATTCAACGTCAAACAGCAAGGGATCCAAGCGCTCAAGGAGGTAGTAAGTAGTGGTTGGACACTACATTTCTATATTCACGGGTTGCGGGTGCCGTCTGGCAAATTTGGTATAGCATACATCCTGTATATGTGCAGAATTTACTGGCCACAACTTCGGAGGTTCAAGCGACGAGCTTTAACGCAAATCGAGTGAATTTTGCTCGGAACTTACCTCAACACAAGGGCCTTATCTCTACTCAATGTCATCTTCGATCAGCGACAGAAGCTCATTCTTAATTCGTATCTTGCAGTTAAAATATTCTTCGAATTTTGCCAAAAATAAGAATTTTGTTCTTTTATGGAGGATGGAGGTTTTTTTTATAAGGCTACAAGATCCAAGAAAGAACCTCGGGTTCACGTAATGGTGTTCCCCAATCTTAATCTTGTCATTTTTCCGTAAATTTTGTCACTTTTTGTCACTATTTCAAAGATCCTTCTGTGTTAGCCTCATTCGTGGAGATATTGTTTTTGCGTGGACCGATGACCCTCAAATATGATAGCTAATTCGCGGGCCGGCCTCGCGCAGAAGAGCATTTCTGTAAGTTACGCCTTCCCTCCAACCTCCCGGCTGAAAACTGCCGCCTCTACTCCTCGGTTCTAAATCGACAAAGTGAGCAACAGACATCGGTTCTAACATTTTTTAGTGTTCCTCGATCATATCCAATCGTCAAAACATAATAATCGCACAAAAAAATTTTGGCCTAAAAATTGAAATCGAATTTTCCGTCAATTTTTTTTGTTGAATTTTTAACGTTTAATGGTTGGAATTGTTAAAGAGCAACTAAAAAATAATGTTTACCGTCGTCGGTTGCTCATTTCGTCCATTGTCAAAAAGTAGAATATGAAATGTACGCCTGTCCCTCAAACCTCCCGGCCGCGAACTACCTCCTCTTTCGGTCGGTTTAAAATCGACAAATTAAGCAACAGACATAACTTGTAACCTTTTTTAGTGTCCCTCATTCAGACCCAATCGTGTAAACGTAGATTGCACAAAAAATATTCGGGCCAAAAAATTGAAAATAAAAAGAGGGGTACCTCCTTGCCTTTTTTCAAATTTTCAGTCGAATTTTTTTTGTTAAATTTTTGACGTTTGATGGTTGGAATTGTTCGAGGGGAACTAATTGTTTACCATTGGCTGTAGCCCGCTCAGTTAATATATCACTCCTAAATTGAAATATGAAATCCCAATCCCAGGATCGTCCCAGCTCATGATAGAGCTTAGTTCGTGGTCCCAATATATTTCTTACATTGTTAGCCGAGGTTTTTATATCGCTATATATTTTTTTATATATATATTTTAGTGTAAATATAGCCCTAATAACCAATCGGGAGGAATCCTTTCCTTATTCCTCTCTTTCTACGATGTCCCGTTCGTGGGACCCAGAAAAGCCAACCAACCATTTTCCGTCGTTGAAACGGAAATAACAAAATCTGATCGTGCAGAGTTATCAATGTTGTTTTTAGTAGACAAAGTGTTTGTAAAAGGTCTCTTTTGGGACACGATTAGGTGTCTTTTGTCCGGCTAAGTTGTCACTTAAGTCACTCCCAGGAGATGAAACTTGATTGGCAGCCCTGATGAAAAGTTTTGGTGGTGTGATTTTTCATGGTGTTTTGTTTTTTCGCAGCTGCTCAAGTGCCGACGAAGACTCAGAGGACCCTGTAACTAAAGCGCACAGAGAGAAGGAGCGGCGCCAAGCCAACAACGTACGAGAAAGGTAAGTCATCTGACGACAGTCCAGCCAAACTCTTTGCCTAGGGCAGCAATAGTGACCTGCTGTCTCTGGATCTTGGAATAACGATTATAGTTGTTTCTCGTGAGAGTATTTATTCTGGTTCAGTTACATGCAAGTCTTGGCATGCTGTTTTATGTTGGGCTTTGAAACAACACAGCAAACCCAGAGCAATCTAGATTTCAACTTTGCTACCTATTAACCGTATTTCCCCACGTATAAGACGCCCCCGCAGATAAGACGCACCTGGATTTTGAAGGTCAATATTTTGAAAAAACGTTTGTACCCTCGTACAAGACGCACCCAAAAATCAGTCAAAAATCGAGGATAGAAATGCCCAAAAAGCAACAATAATTGAAAATAAATTAGAAAACACACTAATTATCATGTCTATGTTATGTTGGCACTAATGTGCAATGCAATCAGGTTGGTCAGGTGCACTGTAGTCACGGCCAGTGAGACACCTTTTTTTCCGGCGCAGGAAAACGTCCTTTTTTTAACGCCTGAAAATTGCCTTAGAATAGTTTTCAATTAAACATAACCTATAGGTGCTTCATTTGATTAGTTTGTAAAATGATTGCAAAAAATCGCATTTTTGACTGATTTTTGAGATTTGTACCCGCAGATAAGACGCACCCGACTTTTTAGGCTTCAAAAATCGAAAAAAAAAGTGCGTCTTATATGTGGGGAAATACGGTAAAGTATATTCCTGTGAGCAGGCTCAGTCAAGCTTACGGAATATTCGATTGAACACGCGGAAACCAGTTATTATTTTCTTGACATATTTGGAAGCCTAACTTGAGCTATGCTAGTTAAGGTAACTTGCGCTCGACTACCGAAGACCCTTAATTTATTTTAAGCTATGTTATGTCGAAGCCAAGGTTGTCAATGTCAATTTGCTGTGCGGAGTTTAGTCAAGGCACGCGTTAGTTGGTGATGAAAACTCAAGTTGAGATTAAAGGAAGCAGTTTATGTAGAAGCTGATTTAGCTACGCCGATTTTTAGAGGGACGGGTATCAATGCAGCGATGTAGTATCTTTTGATCATTACGAAATTTTTAGGGAAAATATAAATCCAATATTTTCTCATTAATGTTCACTGCTGATGGACATGAAGTGAGTATCGAAAGTTTGCATTTCCACGATCAACCTCAGTTTCAACCTCATTATTTTCAATAGCCAGTCTTATTCATTTTTAATCTGAGCCCTTAGCTTCTTTTTTAGGAAGCTAGTGCTAAAAAGGCTAGTGCTAAAGATAAAAGGAACTGCTAAAAATCGTAATTAATTTCACTTTTCCATTGGTTTCAAAGATAAATTTTACCTCAATCCGGTCCTCTCTTTATTGTCATATTATGTAACGCGATATTTCGTTTAAAGAAAATATCAAGAATTTTCTAAATGTGCACGGGGCATGAATAGGCTAAGTTAGCGTGCGTCGGTCATATATCAAACTGTTTTTTGAAAAGAAAGCAGCTGTTATTAACCTGTGTAACCCGTTCAAGTACAGTTGAGATTTGGACTGTGTGCAGTTATGTACTCGCTTCTGCGGTTTGCATATCGGTCCCAATTGTTTGATTGTTGGGTTGGCGTAGATTTGTTGCTTGACGTGACGTGTTTCTTTTCTCTTTTCTGTCCCTCGCTATGCTTTTCGTTTCGTCTTTGTGTGCGCACGTAATGTAGTGTCCTTGATGATTGCATTTTTGCTCTTGACCTAGGCATATACAAACTCAGCTAGCCATACAATTATTTTTCAAACACTGAATATGAGTACCCTACATGTGGAGTCTGTCAAGGAAACAGTCTGTCTCGCTGTATAACAGCCGAGAAGCCGTTTTCTCTTTACGGAACTGTAAGGTGCGGTGCCAAGGAAACCTGAAAAATCAGGGATCTCCGTTCATCAGGAATTCAGCATTTATCTGGAGTACGCATCTGTGTATTTCTCCTCGAAGTTTTTCCTTTGAAACTTACTCATTGATCACTGCTCTGATTTAACATTTACGGAGGCAATCATGTATGCCGAGAACTTTTTTTGAATCGTGTTCTCTTTCATATCTTTTGGTTATTAATGAATACAACACTACGGAAAGCTTGATTTTCAGTATGGGAACATATGGAATTCGTTCCCTTCTTTTCCAGTAGCGCAACAAGCCTATACATGCTTGGCTTGACTCAATGTTTCCTCAGCTGGACTCCGCTGTTGTTTTTCACAACCTCCATGGTTCAAATCGTGGATTCACAGGTGACATGAAGGTAATTTTGTATATGCTTACGTTCGAGTGTGGTGGTCAGTAGCAGGCGAGTCGTCACCGGTGAGTTAGGTTATGTTGAACCGTGGAGGCGAGATGGCCGCCCCAGGGCAGGGTCCCGGGGCAAACGTGAACGCGTTGCTTATATGTCATCTGTTTTGGCGCTGTTCCCCGAGTGCGGACGAGGATAGTGAGGACCCTGTTCTTAAAGCTCAGCGGGAGAAGGAGCGCAGGCAGGCCAACAATGCTCGAGAGAGGTAACACTCTTAAGGGACCCATAAATGAGGGCTCCCTAAGAGAGGACAGATCCACAGGATCCCATGAAAAGGGAGTAGGCTCACCGTAAATTTGGAAGGTGGAATTCCCGCCCTCTCGTCGACAAGCCGCGAACGTGTAACCTCACCGAAAGGTCGCCAGGCCGGATGCCGCTGGAAAGTAAGCGGCATCAAGCTTGGCGACAGCCGAGCGGAGCCATAACGAAGCGAGGCACAACCTACCACCTAACCTACTTAACCGGGAATTTACTTACTAACCTATGGGCGGCCGTGTGTCTTTAGTTCTTAAATGTAAAATTAGGGTGGAACACACGAGGTCGAAAATTCCACCTTTGAAATTTATGGTGGAACTCTGCTCGATATGCGATGCGCTCTCCACTGCTTCTGGGCTGGCGGAGGCTTGAATGAGGCCGCTTTGTCTAAATCTTATCATATTGTCGCCAGGTTAAAGCCTTATCAGACTTGACAAGCGCTCAGCGAATCTCAAGTATAACTTAAACGCTCGTTCAAAATTGAACTCTGTAGAAACGTCGGAACAAGTTCGGTAGGAGATTCTTAAATCATAGATAAAAAAATTGCGTTCTTAACGTTTATAGGGATTTTTTGCGCTTGAAAGTGCAATGTTTACTGTATGATCTAGACGAATTATTTAATATTAGGGCCGGAAGGATTGGTGTCAAGTTTTGTGGCTTCGCGCTTTAAAATGCTCTTTGGGTAATTTAGGTTTCAAATTAAATTGCTGAGCGGGAATCGTTTTAATTACAGGTCAAACAGAGAGGGGCCTGGGAAGTTTTATTATTTTTATTTTATTTTTCTAATTTGGTATTAATTCAAATATTCCATATACTTTCGTGACATAGCTACTCGCAGGTTTACCATGTATGTCGAGGAGATATTTAAAACCGCACCTGCCAACGGAAATATTTTTTTTTCTTTTCTGCGCAGGAACTAGAATCGGTGGATCCGTGTATAATTTTACGATTCGAAAAGTACTCCTTTTTTTCCGCATAGAGATTCTTTGATGTTCCAGGAGTCAGAAAATAGGGCTCCGGGCGTTGATTGGTTGAAGTAGTCTACGCTAAAATTCAGCCTCACCTCTTTCGTCCAACTTGAAGTTCATATCGCCAAATGAGCTGAAAGCACTTGAGATTTTTTTACTTTTTTTAATTGATGGAGCTGCCTCAGCAGCAAAACATTTTCCCTATCCTTGCTTCAGGGGCCCATTACTGAGTCAATGCTTGCTGATGGTACTAAAATTATTCGAGAATTTACTGAAATTTTCGTCTTTTTTCTAACCTTTTGGGAAGTCTGCAGTTTTCTCAGTCTTGGAAACGACTCCTCTATTTGTCGGAAAGACGAATCACTTTCACCTTTGGAGGCTTAAACAAATGTCTTTGCGCCTCCTCGATTTCAAGGAGGCGTCGTACGTTGCTAAGGTCCTGAGTTAGGTATTTACCCATGTATCAAGCACACGTGTGTGCATCTACTTCGTATTACAGTACCCAAGTCGGCGTTTTCTTTATCAGTGGAAATGAAATGGGTTAGGTACACTGTACAGGGAATAGGTTGCTATGTTAGAGGTCGTTTTTGTGCAAGTGCGACAGTGTTTTTTTTTGCGCTCCGATTGCCCCTCAAGAGCGGGTAAATACGTAGAGAGATCACGAATGCCATTCAGATAATTTAACGTTCGGGCTTTTTCTAGAATTAGCGTTAACGTGCACTCATTGAAAGGTATCGTCGGTCCGAGTTATAGTCGTATCGAAATATCGGAGCGGCTGTTAGCTTTCGAGCGATAAATAATGGGTCGCCGTTCAACTCACAGCTGGGAAAATGTGTCTATCTAACTGCATGTTATGCGTCCCCGCCTTGCATTATGCAATTAATACATTTCTGCATATTTTTCTTTCAAATAACCTACGTTCATGATAATTCGAATACTGGTTATTTTAGAACGATTAACCCTTTTCGTTTGAAGATCAACAGATGCCCGCAGCGGCTTTGCTCTACATTGATCAGTGCTTCTGCTGCCTCAAGAAAAGGATACATCTATGAACTGTACATCTGTAGTTCATAGATGCAACCATCCGCCATTTTGTATATACTTCCCACGGAAACTGCGCATGACTTGTTGGTGGCGTAGCTGCTCTTTGAAGGCTCGAGCTTTGTTAATAGGCCGTGGAAATGACTGGAAACTCGACTGACTTTAGCGCCATCTAGTCGGCAGCATCGTGAACTGTTGACCCTCCTCATGCCTTTGGCCCGTCAGTTAGGACTGCTGCCGCTAGATGGCGCCAAAATCAGGGTTTGAAATCGCAGATTCCCTTGCCCTATCTGTGCAACTTGCTTTGCGTGACCTGCGTAGATAAGGTGTGCATGACGTAATTCTTTTACTTAAGATTGTCAATTTTAGTCGGTTTCATAGGTGGAAGCACACGCGCCTGCATGTCTTGAGCTTGACGAGTTGGATTGGTTGACGATCGTTGACATAGCAACACGATTTTGTGTTCTCTTTTCAGAATACGCATCCGAGACATCAACGAGGCGTTGAAGGAGTTGGGCAGGATGTGCATGTCGCACCTCAAGACGGATAAGCCGCAGACCAAGCTGGGCATCTTAAATATGGCTGTAGAAGTCATCATGTCGTTAGAACAGCAAGTTCGCGGTAAGCTTCCAGCCATGTTTACATTTAACCTGTTTCGCTCACCGCTTTTTTTTTCTTTTTTTCAAAGCAGCATCAGGTTTAGTGACCGTAAGATAATTTTGTGTCTTGCTCGAATCTGCTTTGCGAGTGAAGGTGAAACACAAGTAGCGGAAAATCCATACTTTCATTAGTCGGTCGGTTGTGTAATTTGGTTATCCTTACCTAACCTAACTTGCTGTAGCCCTGCCTGAATTAGCTTTACCTTTCGTAACCTATCTTCTCTTTAACTGTACCTTAACTCCTAAATAAGTTAACCTTACCTACCTTAACCTAACCTACCTTAACCTAACCTACCTTAACCTAACCTACATTAACCTAACCTTCCTTAATCTAACCTACCTTAACCTAACCTAAGGTAACTTAACCCAATTTAACCTAACCGACCTTAAACTAACTTAACCTAACTTAACTTTACCAAAACATACTCGTTCCAAGCTGGTACTTAGTCTATGATTGCATCGACGCGGAAGCGAAGCTAGGCCTTTTTCCGGGACGCGTAGATGCTAACTAAAACGGCGTCTATGTTTCAGAACGTAACCTTAACCCGAAAGCGGCGTGTCTGAAGAGAAGAGAAGAAGAGAAAGCGGAGGATAGCACACCAAAGCTGGGCGCCGCCCATCACCTTAGCCACCCTGGCCCTCACATGGTGCAGCAACCATATCCCACGATGCCCCCCGTGAGTACATCCCAGTGTTGCCACGTTGCCGCCTTGCCCAGCTCGGACTCGGTTTAAAATGTCGGTGTTGCTGTTCCAGGGTCCCCCTGCGTCCTTGCCGCACAACCAACCCGGACCTCAGTAGCAGTTTGGTGGTAGGGGGTGGGGGGGTGGGATGCAGTTATGTGCTTTGTAAATATAGTTTGTAAATATGATTAATTTACTGAGTGAGTGTATAAATTGATTTGTTTTACTTTGCGTTGGACGAATGAGGTGACGTGCGTAGAAGTATCGATTCTCACGTTTGTTATTGCTGATAGCGGCTTGCAACTTTTGAAAACATCATTTTTGCCGCGTTCGCGGTTGCAGTGCAATGCGGTGCGGTCTTCGTGGGCGCCTGTATCACCTATCATCTATCACCTGCCCGATCCAGCCTAGCGTTGTAATTTATTTGCCTTAAATGTAGACCGAACTGTTGGAGCTATTGAAATCGCCTGTAGCTAATCATGAATGTGATTAAATTTCGGTAAAAAGTGGACGTTTCAGGGCAAGTTTGAAGATCAAAGATTCGTTTCAGCTAATGTGTTAGCGTTTCTGCTTTCGATGCCTATTTAATTGTGTTTAATGGTTAGAAGCGGGCTATTTCGATTGCGCTTACAGGAAGTGTTAAGCTGTGGTCTCTTGCGGATGAAAAAAGACAAGTATCTTTCGAATCCAGTTTCGGGTTCAGAAGATTTTAATAACTGGATTTGTGATATCGTACTTCCCTTCCGTTTTTACTTTTTTTATGGCAACAAATGTATGAAGTTGTGCATGGTAATCGAGATAATGTTGCTTTAACG
>Ga0058701_10004164_pt1 | contig 11679 bp, 9 predicted proteins | sample AgamicOrMae_FD_97039 | JGI IMG/M metagenome (GOLD analysis project Ga0058701, IMG submission 97039) | Agave microbial communities from Guanajuato, Mexico - Or.Ma.e | ecosystem: Host-associated > Plants > Phyllosphere > Phylloplane/Leaf | place: Guanajuato, Mexico | collected 2012-06-04 | reverse complement strand
CGTAGGTGGCGTCCCGGTTGAATTAAACCTTTTTGTACCTTTTCGCATCGAAAAAGCTCACTTTTCAGAAAAAAAAATTCTCCCGACCCCAAACGAATTTTCACAGCGGAAAAAAAGGCCGTTCCGGTGGTTTTGATAACCAAAGAATAAAGTCCGACAGTCAAGACCCCAAGGACAAGACATGACCCAAATTTTGTTGCACAGTGTTATACTTCCCTGCAGCAGCCTCCGGCCCAGTGAGCAGCAACCGGCTTGGCGATCCTTGGTTAAGGTGAAGGGCCTTAATATTCGCTCTCTTTCCTTTCTTCCGGCTCACAACGGAGCGGTGAATGGAGGAACCAAAAATTGGCAATGTTTTTAGAAAGATACGTTTGTGCGAGAGTGCTTTGGATGTTGCAGAGTCCCTGTTTCGATGGAATGGTTCGTGGAGGCGATTGCGGCCAATCCGGATTACGCTCGAGCATTCATCAGAAAGTATTTGGACGACAACAAGGACAGAGAACTAAGTCCCGAAGAGCTCCTACGAACGACCTATTGAAAACTAAGGCTCATCACTCCCGAATATTTTCCCAATATTTTCCGTTCCTCTTAAAGCGATAAAACATCATTCCGCGGCAAAAGCGCTGCCGAAATCACAAAATGTTTACGTCGAAACCAACCGAGTCAAATAGGTACCGCAGCTCAATTTGGTTGATGGGTTTATTAAGTTCGATCAAGGGTGGGCGCGTGGGGAGGTGATGTAACCCTAAGCAGTTGATTTCCTTGTAAGACGGCTTTGAGGTTAAGTGTGCTTTGACTGATGATGTAACTTATTTTAATAATCTCGCAAGCAAATTAGCTACGCGGTTCTTATTTGTGACGTAACGTTTGTCAACTTTCTATTCAGACGTGGCTGATCTGGCAGGCGGTGACTTTGCCTTGGTATGAGAAATCCTGACTGAGTATGAAGAATTCCGAGTCTTGATCAGCGTACATTCGATTTTAGCTACCTAAAAGCAGCTGGGTGTATTTTTTTCCATTATTATTCTATTTTAACAATTGTTAACAATATCGCATGGAAGTCAAAATTCTAATTAAATGTAGTAGTATTATTGCATTTCATTAACATAGTAGTAACGCGTATGCTGTGGGGTCTGTCTTGTGAATATTTCTAGTTTTAAAATAACGTTGTCCCTTTTATTCTAAATGGTACGCATTCATTTTTCTAAAGAGCGAGCATTTAGGAGAAGTCTTATTGTCAGTTGCGTTTTTGTAAAGCTGGGTCGTTTTAGGCATTTCGCAAGGTTTCGAGTTCTATGAAGTACTGATTGAATCATCGGGAGAGTCCTTTCCATATTTCTGTTCTAAATACTGCCCCGTTGATTTCAGTTTGTTTTGAGTTTGGTCTATTTTTATAAGTCTATTAAGTGATGATTGATTATCTGTATTTGTCCTCTTGTATCAAATAAACGTGCAAACTGTTTCGTCTGTTTGATGTTTTGGCGTTTTCGCAACCCCGTTAAACACGTTTAGTGCACTGACTTTCTCTCCTATTGTGGTATCTAGCCTGATCTAATCTTACATTTATAATGGCATACAATTGCGAAAGGTCAGGTGAGCCACGTGCGTAACTACCCTTCACTCACGTGCCGCCGCCTATTCGGCGAAAGTTGCTTCCCAAAGTCATTTTGATTTCGCCAAAATTACGTCATTTTGGTCAAAATCTTGACGTTTTAAACCTTTTTTTTTAAGGCTATCAGCCATCAGAAACCACTTACAAGCATTTTTCGATTTTTGTCGGGTTGGTCACAAAAGAGTCATAGTAAGGTCACGAGTATGACCTCCTCTGGTCATGACACGATTTATGATTTATGACAATGATAGCTCATTTCTGTACAGTAAAAACTAAAAACTCCATCAGCAGACGTGCTTCCCTTTCGAGCTCAAGTATTTTAAGAGTATTGCAGATGGGATTACCGAGAAGGATTTTCAGCGATATCCCAATGAAGGTAAGTGTAAAAGGAAGTTCAGAAAAATTAGTCAACGGAACCTCAGAGACCGGAACTGTTAAAGACGATCCCTATTCTGGTTGCGATTCCAAGAAAAAGGTCCTCGCTTCGCAATGGCCCACTTTCCCGTACTCGGTAAATAAAATCGCTGAATAGGACAGCTTTGGAGGTAGAGCATCTGTGACTACAGTTGATGATCCCGGGTTCGGATCCCGAGACTATTCGATAATATTTGTGAGTTTTGCTGTAGCGAAAGGTCATTTTGGATTAAGTCACGAGTTGTCGAACTACAGGAATAAACTTACAGTGAGAGGTTAATGATAGCGGTTCCTAAGTTCGAGAAGCCAACTAAGTCGTTCATTACTCAGTTATTTTAGGGATTCGCAGTCGCAAGCAGTTATGCTCTGCAAGCTTCCATTGCAGTCGTAACTTTTCAGTTGACAGCGCAACTGAGCAAGCGAGCGAGTGCCTAGAGGTCTTTTATTTTGTAAGCAGGAGATCAGCAATCGTTCAAATCGCTCCAGATTGGTTGGCTGAGTGATAAAATAGGCATATATAAAAGGTCGTATGGGCGATCCTCTGGAGAATCCTGCTCAGTTTTAAGTCCAAAATCATAAGTTCCAACTGGACTTACAAGTGATACTCTGCAGGTTTTATTTTAAGTTTATAACCCTCAAAACTAGGAGTGTAGGATAGAGAGCCTCATGAGTGACAACTTATCCCCGCGCTTTGCGCTGATTGGTGGTTGTACGGGTGGCGTGGCAGTTGACGCCTCTCACCCTGTGAGGCTCTCTAGTGTGGAACTGTTTTTTTGCTGTGGAATAATTACGGCACTTCCAAGAAATGGAAAGTACTTAAGATATGTAAATTCATATTCGTACCTGATCATCAAGTACGTACTCGGAATACGAAAACCAGTGGTCGCGATCGGTTATGAATCAGTAATACATGTGAAAAAATTACATATATTTACATATTTATGTACAATACAATGTTTCATCTTGTTGCGGGAACGGTATACTCGATGCCGGAGTCAACTGCTCCAGAACCAGCTCCGTACACATACGGTTTTGGTATTTCCGGTTTGTTTACCTGCAGAAATATTAATACAATAAAAAAGACGTATCATTTCTCGCATCTTGTTTAAATTTGATTACTTGAAGCGGCAACCCACTAGAATTCAAATTTTTAAGTGTGCATATGTCTACCTCGTGTGCTCTACTGGGGAGTTAATTATAAATATTAACGATAAAATATCGCGTATAGGTTAGGTTAGCTTAGGCAAGGTTCCATTGGATTTGGATACCTCGAGCAACGCTTTACGCTGCGCTCGGCTGTCGCAAAGCCTGATGCCGCTTATTTCTCGGCGGCAGTAAATGCCGAGATGAGCCGGATAAGGCTTGGCGACGACCTGTTAAATGCCCTAAGTCTCGTTCCGCTCGTCTCGGCGGCGATAGAACACTAGGTAGAAAATCCATCTTTAAAGTATAAATTCGAAGTGACTATTCACCCGCTTCCCCATTTAAAATGTATTAGGTTGGTTTCCGTGCGTTCAAGCCATCCTTGTATTAACATAGGCGTGCGAATAGAACTGACCATAAAATTTTGGGTGTTGCTATTAACCCGACAAGCATTAATATCGGAAGATTTGAACGCATGGAACCCAGCCTATAATACATTTTAAATGGGACAGCGTGTGAATAGTCACTTCGTAAAAATTTACTCCGTGCATGGAGCAGATTTTATCGAATCGGGATAAGTATACTCGCCTTGTAAACATCCTGGTAGGACGTAAGAAGACCACCGTAACCCCCAAAGCCGCTGGCGTATCCGCCGTAACCTCCTGTCCCACCGCCGTAACCCCCGCCGTAGCCATCGCCATAACCGAGCATACCCGTATATCCCAGACCAGACTGGCCAAGCTGAAAATCAAGAACAAGGTTACAAAAGACGTATAAGCTGACCTGATATGATTTTACCGCTCTGCTCGGCTCTCGCCATAAGCCTAATGCCGCTTACTTCTCAGCAGCACAACCGATGGTAAGTAAGCAGCATCAGGCTTGACGATCGTGAGGTTAGGTTAACCGCGAAGTGAGGTTAGGATAACCGCGAAGTGAGGTTAGGTTAACCGCGAAGTGAGGTTAGGTGACGTGCTTCGCTGTCGCTAAGCTTGGCGTGGAGACGAGCGGTGAAACTTCAGGAAAGTAAAATATCTCCTTTGAAATTGTGAGTGTACTGTCCATAACCTTGGAACTTTACGGCGAATATTTAGAGTAAAATTGCTTCCACACCTACCCAACCCAGTTTTACTACCGGCTATTTTTGCTACCGGTTCGTCCAGGCAATAGTGCATCGCGCCGCTTTCGGTGGAAAAACACAAGGATATGCAATTCGATAGGAGTGCAGTTGGAGAAGTAGTGCTTGTCCAGTTTGGCGGGCGTTCAACCGTGAAGGAGATTTTCTGCATTTTCCTTCAATTTATGTTCCAATTTATTACCGGAAATTTCTGTCAAATTTTGATAACTTTCCCTCGCAAGATAGCCCTAATGACATGGTTTTTGGATGAAACCATTTTACGTAAATTCACTTCATTTTTTTTCAATATTTTTTTTGAAGACGAATTCCAAGTTTCTCGGTCTAAATTATCAATCAGAATGCCTGAGAAGTGCGGCATAGGCAACACGCGTGTCATTTCTGTTAATATGTTGCCTATCCGAAAACTTGCAGGGGCTCTGGCCAAATCGGGGGAGCCGGTGAGAGTTAGGTGTGAAATAGCGTAACAGCGCATCGAATTGGCATCCCTGCATTATCAGGAATAAAGAAATGACGGTTCATTGGGAGACTGCAGTATCCGAACAATCAACGCAAAAATCAAATCGATTAGCAAAATCGCTGCCCAATCAGTCGACGATTGTCTTACCTGCCGAAGCAATAATTAATCAGTATAATGGAAGAGGCCCAGCGCGGGGTAGCATTTAGTCAGTTTACTAGTTTTGATTATGAACCCTTTAAAATCTTTTAGGCCCTCGTAACTTCTAGCGTATAACTAATTTCAAGACATGATTGCTATCGATACGCAAAAAAACCTTGGGTAATAGAGATTCCTCTCCAGCGTTGTTTAGATCGACCAAAAACTAGGTACTTAAAATTCTGGACTTTGAGATGATGCGAGTAGTATACATGAGGCTAATTTTGAACCCTACTCACATCAATCAAAAGAGGAAGCCCGTATCCTCGATTGGCCGGTGTGCCATCCAAACCATAACCGTATGCATTCGAGTTATCATAACCGGCCGAAGCGACGTAAGTGACGCCTGGCCCATAGGACGAGCCCGTGGTATATCCCGCCGCCGATATGCCGTGGTCCAAAGGCGGACCGTAACCCGCACCTGGTCCGTGCGCAACTGCAGGCCCTTCCTCCTGCAAATCAGTCAGCCTGTAGCCGGTGAATCCGTAGCCCGTGTTGCCGCCGTAGAGTCCCGCTCCGCCATGCCCGCCAAACCAGCCATTGTTGCCGAATATCCCTCCCTGGTTCCCGCCAAAAATTCCTCCGCCGCCAAAGCCGTAGAGCCCGCCTCCGCCGCCCAACCCGTAGAGTCCGACGCCTGGATTTCCCAGTCCGTAGAGTGGCCCGCCCCCACTTCCGAACCCGAAGGGATCGCCACCTCCAAAGGCGTAGTTATTCCAGCCGAACATGTTGCCTCCTCCGAAAGCATTGTTGTTGCCGAATAGTCCGTATCCATTGTGATATTGTCCTAAGATTGGCCTCGGTGCACTTTTTACGAGTAGCGTTGATGATAGTAGGACTGCTGCTATCTGCGCGCAAGAAGAAGAAATGCGCTCACATTGTTATCTTTGCGTAACCGACAATGCAAATGCCCGCGTACGCATCGCGCCGAGGAGGACTACGAATAGCTTACTTGTGGTAGTACTTTCCGCGCCACGCATTAAGCTTGAGAAGCTTTTATCGCTTTCCCAGTTACATCAGGCACTAAACGCCACAATATTTTTAAACCTAACCAAACTTTGTTAGCCCTAAGAAGCCTAAGTTTGCTCAAGGATAAGCTAAAAGTAGTACCCTGAAATCGTCGACGGGCCTGTCGCTACACTTTCTGAAATCTCTCATATTAAGTAAACACTGCCCTCTGGCTAAACATCGACTCGTGATAGACATCCTTGATCTATAGAAATAGGCCCATAATCTGTCTTGTACGGTAATTTTGGGTGTCATCACCTAACAGTTCATCTATAACTATCAAGTCGAATCCGTCGTCACGTGTTGAGTGAATTATGCTTCGCACTTCCTTGTAGGCTCCAACATTATTATAATTTATCAATTTCATACGTATTCGTGTCCATTATGTAGTCACATATTAATTGTTCCGGTGCACTAGATCCAGCAACGCGTCCATAACCAAATCAACTGGTCATACGTGTTTCAATCAAAGTAATCTGAATGTTCAGAAAGTCCACTTTCTGGATTGTTCTATTCCAGAAAATGAAACCTCAAAAGTTCAAACTATTAGGGGAAATAGCTTTGCTAGGAACGTATAACGTAAGCTTAACTAACTTACCGTAAATACAACCTTCACTAAACCTAACGTTCGCAGCCTAACCGAACTTACATTTCAATCGACGCATCTAGATGATTGCTTGTTTCCCACCTGCCCTGTGCATGGTCCCGAGGTACTGGAGCGAAATAAATTAGGTACTTACAGCTAACTTCATGACGCGAAGATAGTTTTAGCAGCAATCCGATTGTTACGCACAGCCTAACTGGCGGCGGTCATCCGAAAGGCTCGCTCTTATAGCGTCTCGGTCCAATGGAACGCTCATCTTTGAACTTGAGGGAGAGGGGATTAATATAAGGAAGACGTTCCCTAATCGAGTCAGCGACGATTTTGGCTTAAATAGCAACAAAAAAACGGATTCGGGCTTGAGTAGGCGGAACGCTGCGTTCGTAATAGACCTATCAAGGATGACACAAGTAAAACTCGTTGCAGGATTTGCATAATTGAGGTTATGTCTCCGATTGTTATTTAATCTCAAGAGGATGTCCATAAACTACGACCGCTCACTTCGGCGCATATAGTATTCCTCGCGAGGTATTTTGTTAAGTTTTTATTGAAATTGTCGAACGTCTTTTTATTTAAATCATATTTTATCAAGTTCTGAGAGCAGCAGGTTTGGGTCGGTTGAAGGGGGGGGAGGCGTTGCTACCGATTTGACACAAAGATTTTCACAAGGGCTTGTTAGTGAAAGGCAGCTTTTTAAACACTTACCGGCATCTCATGGTTGTTAGTATTTTTCATCGAAATGAGCCACCAAATGAAATCGGTCATATACCGGTATGATATTTGAGACAGAAATGTTGAATTGAATGGGTTTTGATTTTGACGAATCCTGTTTGCGTTTGTGACATAAGAGAGTCGCATCCGTCCGCCGCGCGGAGAGCCCATTTACCTGATCAGTGGAGCACAGAGACGCATTGCTTTCGCCTTTTTTTATTCCTCCGAACTACCAATTGGCAGTTCGCATTTCTGGCGCGAAAACCCGTCCTAATTACAAAACAAATATTCGTTTTCTTTTGGTCGCGCGTCATTTGTCTCGTAAGAATCTTTATCTTCCGGAGTAACCACGTGACCTTGACCTTATGTCATCCCCACGAAATCAGCTGAAGGTTTTCGTAAGAACCCAAATTTATTCTGTCGTATTTATCTCCATTTTCTTATGCATCTTCATCGATCGTGCGGATAATGTAACAAGGGCTAAGAGTAAGAGGTTAAATGAATATGGCACTGCTTTTAACAAACAAAAAGTCATATATTTTGAATCTGTTTTCTACATATAATTACTTCTCTCCTTGTTTTCTAATTAGTTTTTCTCCTAATTTACGGACACACAAACAAGACCCGCGGAATGTGTAGAGTCCAACATAGACTTTAATTTCCAAAATTAGTCTAGCACAGGATCAAACTCAACGACATTTTCAAGCTTCCTAACGACAGTTCCATGTTTTCTAGCTGAACAACATACTTCAACAGAACTCATAACAGAGGCGCACCATAAGATTATTTTTTGAGGAAAGAAATACATGAAAATTGCACACAATATTATTCTAGCAAAATATACGTTTCGATATATCAAGGCACAATCGTGATTTAATTGTACACAAAACAGGTTCCAATCTAAGAAAAAGGCACAATTTTATTAATTAGTCTCTCAATTGCATCGATCGGGTTTTATTCCCTTTTACTATCACCAACCTAAAGTGGCGAATGACGCTTAAATCGCTTTAATATAGAAATAACAAAAGTTCTCAAGGCATAAGCAGGTATATATTAAAACAAACATCTTATAAGGAGTAATTTGTACAATACCCAGTGTTAAGTTGTACTAAATGACGCATTCATATCACCTATCTCCGACTAACAAAACAAAAATATTTTACTGTACTGCAAGAAGGCCCACTACAATCCTTCTCTCTATTTGAACAGCATACTGAAAACAAAATTATATTTTCAACTCGCATCACGGTCGGATCTCGGTGCTCTCTTCGACAAACATTCAGATATAAACAATCTTTGAAACAAAGTTTAGGCTCTGGAAAAAAATATTTGCCATTCTAGAGAATCAATATCCTTCCCTTTGCCTAAAAGATGAGATATTATCGGTCTTGAAGCATTCATTCCGCAGACAATACCGAGGAAAAGTATGTTTAAATCAAAATCAAATCTTGGTTCTCTCCTGGAGAAAGGTAATAAGACAACAAACAAAATTGTCAGTTCCAACCAGATGTCCTGAGAAACATCAGTTTCAACAGGGTAATCCTTAAAGACTTGTGTCTCTAAGGATACAGTTAAACGCAAATGTCACATCTCAGGACTCGAACCAAAGAGAATATTGAGAACAGAATAGGTCTCTCGATGGAAGACACATAGAAGAATTAGTTCTGTCAGATTGCGATCAGGTCTCACAAGATCTGCCCTTACTTAGAGCTAGCTACCTTACTTAGAGCATAAACTTTGCATATCGAACTCTTAGACGATCAACTTTATTGTGCGAAAATCGTGAGAGAAATACAGGATTTACTGAAGATGACAGTTTTATTTTCTGTATCCCCTCTTGGTGCGTAGCCACGAGATACATTCCTCTGTAGTGGCGCTTGCTTCAATCTTCTCTTGGATTCGTTTCTTGAAGGACGTGACGAGAGTGCTTTTGATGCATTTTGTGAACTCGCTGTAGCGATCTGCTCCTCCTCCGGTCCCTACGGGGGGTGACGTCACTGTCGCAGGATCGGATGCGGCCACCAACGGAGTGTCGTTATCCGCTTCTCTCCGACTTTTTGTCTGTGGCTTGAGCAAGCTGGACCCGTCCCCTTCGTCAGCTGACCACTGCAAAAACAAAACACCCGTTGTCTATCCTGCCAAACATCCAACTCTTTTTGTTCTTTATTAAGTGACAGCTGAAAGTGATACAGTGGTGCGGATGGCTACGTGGCTGACTAACCATTTTTCTTTATTATATTTGAGTGTTTTAATTTGTGAGGCTGTAAATTCATGATAAAACTTTTCAGGAACGCTAATTGGGAAAATGTCGCGAATCGGTACTTACATCGTTCTTTATGCTCTCCACCAAAGTGGAGGAGGCGAAGGTCGGGGAGTCGGAGGAGCGGCCCCTGTCGGAAGCTGAGGACGCCGAGGGCGGGCGTTCCATCATCTCGACGGTATCTTCCGGTTCGTCCACATCCTCGCCTCCGTCCTGGTTGCGCTTGCCCTTCTTGCTGGTACGCGCCTTCTCGATCGACGCAATCATGTCTATCAGAATGCGGCGCAGCTCGGCCAATCCCAGGCGAACGTAGATTTCGAGCACAACGCTGTGAGTCACTTTGGTTGGGTTGAGTGCGATGCTGACAATGGGTTCCGGGAAGTGGAACAGAGTCCGCGAGGATGGAGATACGTCACGAAGAGTTTGTAGAGACAGCATAAGGGAGTTGAGCAGCTTCCGCAGCTCCGTTTCACTCTCGGACATCCACTTCTGCAGCTCCAGATCCGGCGACGATTCCTGGACCACCGACAGAAGAGATTCGAACATCTCCCGGAAATCTTCTTGGGCGGAAGTGAGGCAGCGCTCCAGAGTCCTCTTGCAGGAGGCTTCGACTTCCGGTAAGGAGAGGTTGGACTTGTTCACGTCCCTCATGTGGGAGATCAAGATGGACAGGGAATCTTTTAGGTCGGACTCTCCGCGTTTTAGACAGTTGTCTAAGACATACTGATAGCGTTTTTCAATGTCAGTATCTTTGCGGTTGATCCGCTGACCGGAAACGACGTGGGTGGTGTCGTCTTTGACCGTGTCCCATTCGAACAGAGGATGAGGAATAGCAACGAAGCAGCGCGAATGCTTGCCTCGGGTGAAGTGCCGTCGAAGAGCTATTTTCTTCCCTTCCAAAACAGCTTCTCGTTCGTCTCTAGTCAAGCCTATATCCTCCTGAACAGACAGCAAAACAAGAATATTTAATTTAGAGCCGTATTCTAAGCGAGGTCTCACAATCAGTGGGGGGGAAAAGAGAAAAAAAAAAGATTTGAACTGCCTAAAAAGATGAATCTTAAATTTTATTCAAAATTTAAAATGAGGACAAGGAATTTTAGGTTGAATATAGTATTATGCTTGTCCGAGATTTTTACTTTCAATTTTTCTTGGTTAGGATGTTCAAATGCTTTACATGCAGGATGATTTCCCAGTGGCTGGATAAAACTACCTACCTCCAGGAATTTCAGGACTCTGTTGCTAATAACCTGGAATGCTTGAATAGTGGCTGCTTGATTGTCAGGATCTGTCTGGGTGCTTGCATCCACTGTGCCCAGTGAACAGACAGACTGTTCAAAAAAAATAAAAATTGATTAATAGCTGGAATTTTTTTAAATTGCAAAATTACCTAATGACAAATAATACTTACTGGAAGTGGAGATGGTGATCTTGGATCATCAAGGGAACTTAAGCTTCTACTCCTAGAAAAAAAAAATTAAAAAAAGAAAATTGACATAGTTCACATTTGTACTGAGGAAGGGTGTCTAAAAGAAACATGTCAGCTGACCTTTCACTCAATGGCTTTGGATTTTCAAGTTCAATTTCCTGGGCAATATCCTCTGCTGGTATCTCCTCCTCAACAGTTTGGACAGCATCGGAAGGTTGAGGATTTTCAGGTTGAGCTTCAATGTGAATGTTGTTGTCCTCAATACGTTGCTTTTTGGAGGTTGAACCTGTCTCAGAGCCGGATGAATTTCGTCTCTTCTCAACACATGTCACCTCTGTCATATTATCGGCAGAACCTGTTAAGAGTTTAAGAATGCTTTTCCTATGTATGCGCCTCACTATCTGGACTTCCTCCACCTGGAATGATGCACGGTGGATTAATATTTCTCCTCTATAGCTTAGAAAACAAGGATTTAAACACCTTCAAAATGGCTATCTTACCTTAGCTTTGGCATGGTAGATTACATGAGGCACAGAACTATTTTTTAAAAAGAACAGGAGAGCATCCAAAGTATAAAACTCATCTGGTTCTCCTTTCCTGAAATAAATTATTCAAAATGAATTTTCAAGGCATGTGTACAGGCAAAAGAGAGAAACTTACAAAGTAAAACTTGTAAGGGATATCCAAATAATTTACAATAAGTAGACTACTCACTTT
>Ga0058701_10004163_pt1 | contig 11680 bp, 8 predicted proteins | sample AgamicOrMae_FD_97039 | JGI IMG/M metagenome (GOLD analysis project Ga0058701, IMG submission 97039) | Agave microbial communities from Guanajuato, Mexico - Or.Ma.e | ecosystem: Host-associated > Plants > Phyllosphere > Phylloplane/Leaf | place: Guanajuato, Mexico | collected 2012-06-04 | reverse complement strand
AATATGTTTTTGAATTAGTTCTTTGCCTGGGTTTCTACATAATACAAAAATGAAGGCAAAAAATTAGTCTCCAGTGCAGTATTGGTGAGCAAGATGAATGTAATAAGGATATGTTCATCTCGCAAAATTGATACTAGGAACTTAAAAAAACTAACAACATTTCTTGAGGACAGACAACATAACAGTTGACTGGCACAATCCCCATTCAAAAATGCTGAAAACAAATATTGTACTGTTAAAAATGGAGATGATCTTGGAAAACAAATGTTATTCAAACATGCACAATTTGAAATCTCAGGTCTGAACTAGAATTTAATTTTTATAGGACTATATAAGCACGTAATGATGAACGCAACTTTCCTGCAACACAAATGATTAAAAAAAAATCAATATCGGAGGAAGTCACGTAAACAAGAATGTTTAGTGATGTCAAGATTTCCTGAAATTATCTGTTTAACACACATAAGTAACACCTAAAAGCATGAAAAAATTCGATGTTTAAATTTTGGGAAAAAATGCACAGAAAAATCACAGCAGTCAACTGACTTGGCAATCACTGCAAGAAAGGAATCTTGTGATTGAGAAGAATTAATTAAAAGAGAAGCGCGGCCCGTCCTCTAGTGATAATATAAAAAAAGGCTACCAGATAAGAACGTATTTAGTATGAACATACAGGCTTATCCTCCTATTCACGGAATATTCCGGCAGTGTAAGATGAAAGCATTCAAATTTGATACGAAATGCTGAGCTTAGGGGGTAAAGTACTCTGAAGAGAGAAAGGAAAACTTATCAATGGGACCACACCAGCTTGAGTGAGCACGAATAATGCATGCAGCGTTTTAAGGCAAAATAAGCTTAAATCTCTCAAACAGTTCCGCGCTAATTTGAGCTTCACTCTTTGTAAGAGAGTTCCATAACAAGACGAAGAACTGTAGAGGAGGGTCTTGGTTCTTACAGGGATGTCACTGAGAAAGTAATCCCTCAAATAGATGAAGAGGTCAAGGAACGTAATATCATTCCAAAAGGTATTGTCCGGTTCTGGTTGACAAGGGAGGGCTCCGCCTTGTGGGGAAATACATTGACCACCGCCTTGTTGCACGACCAGAACTGGTCAATGCCTTTTAGACTGATAGTACGTGGGAACGCACGAAGAAATTCGGCTGACATCAAAGAACTTTGGGGATCAACGGTGGAAGGAAAAGACATGCTTTGTGGATGACCCCGTAAGAACAAAAGAAGGTATTACCAAACATGTAGCTGCAACAGGAAAATGATTGCAGTGCGATCCAAGCAGACATTAACATATCAGATGTCTTTCAGATCTGCCTTGAACGCAATACAACAAGCGTGCGTGGCACTAAACGTTTGATGAATTTTCCTTGTTTTTGTCAGGGAACATCAATGGAAGGAAAAGTCCACGCCGTGACGGTATTAAGTTTTTGTTTTAAAGAATAAATAAACTAAATGAGTGTCCGAGAAATTATTTTTTCAAGTATAGCTTAAGCCTGTCGTTATTCTATTAACTTTGCGAATTCGTTATTGCGTTCATCTTAACTCCTGGTTAAAAAGTATCCGGGTCTAACACACATGAACAAGAATTTCGTAAATGTTACTTTCAGAGCGGATATGCTACCGTTGTACTGAAAAAGAAGACGGTTACTTTACTTTGCTAAGGGTCAGCATCTGTACACTTCGAGAGTTTGTTCTTTACTCGACTTTGCAGATCGTTTGTAAGTTGTTCAGTCCAAACAGAAAAAGAAAAGATATTTGCTAGATGTTACTCGGTCTGTCCAAAGGCACAAAAGCGGTTTACGATCTCACTCACCTATCGTGATATTTCATCAAAGCTTTCTTATTATTGAGCATCGGACATTTAATAAAATACTTAAAAATATCCCCGCATCAACTTCAAACAACGAAGTCAAATAAATCGATCAATTATCACATAACATAGACATAACAAGACCACCTAGATACGTTGGTAACTCAGAATAAGTTAATAAATCTAACGGCATTTGCATTTAATAAATTCTTGTATAGATATAAACAATAGTATAAAAAGTAGAATATCCAAGTCTACGCACTTCGGGGTGCATACCGTTGTACCAAGTGTCGCGGACTTCAGAGCAACACTGTAAATGTAAAAGGTGTCGTTTTCCACTCTGGTTTGATCTTTCATTATAAGGATTGTCATAAAACCGCGAAGGTTAGGTTAGCCTAGGTAATATTTGGTAGCGTGCCTGGAGCCTAAGTTCGCTACCGCTCCGCAACCGTTAGTTTATCTTAGTTAAGCTAGGTTAGGTTACTTCGCACCGCTCGGCTTGGCGACCAGATCGTGGAAAATTACACCTTTCAAATTGACAGACAAAGTCCGTGTCGATTCGCATCTTTTCAGTCTTGAATGAAACTAAAATCGCACTGTATTGCTTCCTCAAGATCTGTAGTTTACGAGATATATGTTGGCAATACTCCTGAAAGACCTGTCCTGCAGTATTACCAACACAAACGCATACAAACGGTGCTTTCCTTTCCCAGTGTCTACACCAGGCGCGAATTGAGATGAGCGAAGACGGGCGAGCTTTAAGCCACACTCGCGCTTTCTGCTGGTAAGCTTAAAACAAGTTAAAGGTAAGAGGAGTGGAAGGGAAATGAGGAGGTTGATCTTGGCCCCTTATCTCGGTCCGCGCTCGGCTGTGAATGGAAAGCACAAGTGGACTGGAACTGCTGATCTTGATGAAGGTAAGTAGCCGCTGTATCAATTTCATGAGCGCGAATTCAAAAGTGTTATTTTTCTTTGTTCACCGAAAGTGCAGTAATTTGACGGTGTATCTAAGACGGAGGCAACCGTGAACAGCATCCACTGGAACCACTCGCGAATTGTGTGTAGAGCAACTTGCTAGTCTTGTCACGAGTTAGTAACTTCTTCTTCAATGCTTGGAGTGCTATTCGCACGGACATCGATGTACAGTTCGCACCAAACAGGGCAGTGATCACTGGCAGGCCCACCCCATGTCCACCCGTTTGGAATTGCGAGGTGTGTTAGGCCCTGCCTTACCACACCACACACTCCTGAAATATACGAAATGAACTCTTAATACGTAATCGAAAATTCGTGAGAATAAATATTTTTTATGCGCAAAAAATAAAATAAAAGAGCTCGAATAATAAGATATAGTTGTATCCGATCTGAGAACATCATTCAATGGATGGAGAGTATAAGAGGAAAAAGCAGCATATTTTCAGTTGGTAGTTCAAAGCATCTTTTACCTGTGTATTGATTTTGAGCACCACGATTTAGAAAGACATTGTCATGCAAGATCGATCCATGAGAATCATTTGAAACAGCCGCGCTGGTGCTAGTATTAATGGGTAATAGGGAACGATATCCAACCCACGTGTTATCTTGTCCACCTGAAAACAAAAAAATATTAAAACATAAGTCCATTTTCCTTTGAAGTTTCCAGAACCGGACACATAAAATTGTTGGCATTTCAGGGTTTCAGTAAAGCTTTTCTCTTCAAATATTTGCCACTGACCCCAAAATGATTAATCCCACAAGTTTCTGAAGAGGGGTAAACATATCAGCGGATAATAGACAATACCAAGATTGTTCAACCTGGTAGCACCTGCACCTACGCGAACTAATCCTCGGGGTACCTGACTTGAATCATTCTTACCAACGTAACAATCTCGATGTACTTTATCTCTGTAAACGTAACTGTACCGGAACCTGCGTTTAAAGCTTTAATAATAGTAGAAAATATGTATTCCTAAACAGTTTGCCCCAAGAGGTGACGTCTTGCTGGAAATCTGTACACCGGATATCAGCCGGATATCGGAGGTCTATTAAACGGATATCCAGAGAATATTGACCAGATTTCAATTCAGTATCTGACAGATTTTAGCAGACTATTAAAAAAATGCGCTGGTTATACCTAGATAGTAGTCAGATACCCGTGGACTGTGGTCAAAAAGAATAATAAACTTGAAAAATCGCTAAAACAGCCATTTTTCGGTCGAATCCAACAACCGGATATTAAGGATATCAGCCGGATATCAAGGCATTATGTACACCGAATATCGAGAGTAGTCACCCGTTGGTTTACCCTTTGAAAATAAATAGAGTGTGGAATGCAAAGTATCCGAGGTACCTTTGAAGAAGTTACGAAGAGCAGAAAAATCGCCCAGAACTACCAGAGTATCTGGCTCCTCTCCTAAAAACGCCTGTAGCGGCGCTGCCGTCGAGTCGGATTCTTTCGAGACGGTATTGTTGACAGTTCCACGCAAATGCACGTTCACCACAGTCACAGGGACTGTACCAAGCTGCAAGTTTGAAACAACAAATTATTTCTGACAATGCAAAAGACAAAATCCAAACTTTTTTTTTACCTTGAATTCAGCCAGCAAGGCTTCTGCCGATGGCGTATCTTGGTCTCTTAAACGTAGTTCTGTATTCGCACAAGGCTTGATGCCCACACTAGCGTCCCAAATAAAGCCGAGTCCTCGGCAAGTCTGCGACACAAATTACAGGTTAGCAATAATTGAGGGAATCGATAATATGGTTGGGACAACAATCCCTGCGATTACAGATTTGCGACTGCAATTTCATTCGTTCCGTCAAAAATTTGAATCGTTTGATGAAATGAAATTGTATTGTGACATGTGTCACTATTACAGAGATTTCTTTATTTAACAGCCCAGGATCACCGAAGAGTAAGCGGCATCAGGCTTGAAATTGTTAGGTTTAATGTGTCGAGACATGCTCCGCTTGGCAGCGACGGATGGGACACATGAGGAGGACACTGCCACAATATTACCTGATCTGATCCGGAGCACACCTGCATTTTCCATAAACACGAATTTTCTTTCCAGTCTTTGACTCGTCGTAATTTGGGCTGATTTAATTCTTCGCACAGCTGCAACAAACACAAGACTTAAAAACACTGCTCGATATTCTTGTGAGAAGATTTGAAAGAAGAACGCGTACCTTTTCAAGTGCTCGAACTTGTAATATGCCTTGTACTGCTATGAGCGAAAACCTGAAAGGACAAGAGACAATGTCGTGACAAAAAGGTGCAGTGTAAATTTCAAAGCTAGCATTCTCTCTTTCTTGTGTTCCCCCTTTCGAGACGAACGGAATAGGACACAGAGGACGTAATCTACATCGCTTAGCCAGATGCCGCTTATTTCACGGCGACAGTCGCTTGTCCTGAGAGATAAGCGGCGTCAGGCTTCGCGATGATGGAGCGATAACAAAGCGAGGAACAAGCCACTTTACCTTGATTAGATTACACTCGAACTAACCTTATCTCCGGATCGTAAGTCGTAAATTCTTATGGTTTAATGGAAGTTTTAAAAAGGATTGAACACAAGATGTAGAGAATGCAATCATGAAATCTGTGTGTGGAACAAAAAATCTACGAGTAAAATGTTACCTGTTTTCTAAAATCGTCCTGCACATAACCTCTAATACTCCTGGATTTCCGATTTTTTCCACCGTCAGGTTGCTGAGGTTCCACGACGCTATCCTGAGAGCGGGTCGCCCGTTGCGCACGCCTTCAAAGAAATCGCTGATCATGGGGCGTTGTGAACAAGCTGACAGGACGTCCAGAATGTCACCTACCGCCAAGCCATTCGACAAAGGCGGGTATTTAATAGGGGCTGACATAGTCTTACGGTGACCTGGCAACAAAATTCAACATAAGCCTTGCATATCTCCTAGTTTTGAAAAGCAAAAATTGAGACGAATAACAGGATTCTTCTTGAAAACAGAATTTGAGTTCCTTGATCTGATACTCTGAGCACCGTGTAGAACTGATTAGTAGATACCTTTACTTAAGGCTGAGTCTCAAACAGAAACTCAATCAATGTATGCTGATAAAAGAGTCTCGCCTGTTCAAAAAAGGAGTCGTGCACAAATTACGTAACGCTAATTAAACCATTTCGACCCCCCCGTCCCAACTCGTAAATGGGCCTTAAGTATGGAGAAAAGAAAACGTACCCTCCCCCCTTTAAGAGCGTTACGGATGACCCCTTGGAATTTGTTTTCTCCTCCTTCAAAGACGCTCAGGTTAAGAAAATCAACAAGAAAAAGACTGTACGATAAAATCAGTAAAAATTGATGACAGTGCAAAAACAACGAAAAAAGTGCGTTTAAAAATAAGAAATTCTCAAGTCCAAATTTGGAGGTTAACTTATCGGTTAAGTTGCCAGCTGCTTCGTGTTCCTTGCAAAATAAAAAGAGTGCATATAGATAGTTTACCAGATATCTTGCCATTTGGTATTGCTTGAGAGGGCTGTGATGATGTGACGGATGAGTTATTTTTAGAAGGAACTGGTTCCGCTACTGGATGTAAACTTAATCGTGATCTAACTGCATTGAGACGGCTTGCATTGATCCCTTTCACCTGGAAAAACAAAACATTTGTTAGTTATTACAAGTACTAAAGTTTGAAAAAGAGGAGTGTGTATTGACCCGACTGCCCCATTTAACATGTATTAGTTTGGGTTCCATGCGTTAAAGTCATCTCCCATTTAAAATGCGTTAGGTTGGCTACATGCGTTCAAGTCTCCCTATGCATGTCGGGTCAATAGCGACACCCTAAAATTGAAAGAGACATCTGCGATGGCAAGGTAATGGATGTTTGGATACGAAAAAAGTGTGTTGTCAGGCCCTGAACTCTCGCGAAAATTAATCGCGCGAGATAAGATAGAGCAGGTCTCACCTTGATAAGCTGATCTAAAGAGGTAAAGTGACCATGGCGATTCCTATAATGTACGATATTAGCGGCGACTTCTTGAGAGAATCCCGGAAGCGTTTGTAGATCGAAGACGGAGGCGGTGTTAACACAGAGAACGGGTGGGCGCTGGACGGGTGCGCACGCCGTCGTGTCCACGCCAACACCAGCGCCGCCGCCGCCGCCGGACAGGTTCGCGATCGTCGACGACATTATCGGGGTGGTGCCGAGCAGGCTGTCCACAGACTCCGCTCGAGAAGAAGTGCAACTAGAACAAAAAAGACACCATTTCATGACCGAAAACCAGCGTACCCACATCACACGCAATGAATTCGAAATGAATTGAGATTTGGCATCGACGAATTTTTTTTGGGATCGAGCTGTTTCTCCTTGAAAAAAACTTGCGATATCGTAAAAATAAAGCTGAAAATGATTCTCTATTTACCTAGAATGTATTCGTTTCAAAGAATAAGTAAATTTCTGCTTGAATTTTCTAAAATGAAGTCAAAATTGAGAGTGCTCGAAATGCTGCTTCTAGAAAAATACAAGGGTGTTGCTATTGACCCGACATGCATTAATACAGGGAGACTTGAACGCACCAACCTCATGTATTTTAAATGGGCGGTGACTTGAACGCACGGAGCCCAACTTTAAATGGGGCAGTCGGGTCAATAGACACTCCCAAAATTAAAATATTAAATACAATCAAATTTCCAAAACTAAATTATAAAAATACTTCTTTTTTTAATGAGGTTTATAAAAAGTTGACTGAGAAATAAAATGTCCTAACAAAAGATAGGACAAACTTGAAATAGATTCTGTGTTTACGTGGGTCCACTCGCAAAATCGAAGTTTGCATTTGCTACCTCAGGTGGTCCATTCTGGTTGAAGCTTTCATCACATCATCATGATAATCGAATAAAAGCCCGTGGAATACGTGAATTGTGCTTCTCTCCGCAACGCAATCAAAGGTACGACAGAGAGGCAAAAAACGCAACGTTTAAAATTAAGAGGGTACAGTACACGGATTGTTGATAAAGTAATGAGGAAAATCGATATCTTCTTGAGAACCGGTTAGGGTATGGCATATACTGTATGGACTCTTCTTTTAGTACCTCCTCGCTTTGTACAGCCGTGTCGCTTTTGCGCATGGAATAACCATAAATAATAATGACCATTACTGCACAACGATACAGCTCGGAAACAGACATGGAGACGAATTTTCAAGAAGAAACATTCTACGCCCAAGTCCATCATGATGTGAAAAACTATCGAACCCAGAGTGTCCCTATATTAAAAATACAATCAGGTCAAACTTGCATACTTAACTGCAACAATATTCCTTTAAAATGTTCAATTTAATCTCAATACATTTTTTTATAAACACCACACTTGATTCGAATACTTCTGACCTCACATATTTTTTTCGAAGTGACTATTCACACGCTGACCTATTAAAAATGTATTAGGTTAGTTTCCTTTCTTTCAAGTCACCTCCCATTTAAAATGCATCAATTTGGTTTCCGTGCGTTCGAGTCTCCCTCGTATTAACATAGGCGTGCGAATAGAACTGACCTTTTCATCAGTAAAATGACATCATTTTTAGGAAATTACCGGACATATCCGCAAAGAAAGTTACCTGGTGGTTCGGCGGGAGGGTCCGACGCAAATTTCGGGTCGAATAATTGAGAGTTTTTCCGCCCCGATGCCGGTGACGAGCGCCAAATCTTCCACTTTATTGAAGCGGCCGATGGCTTGGCGGTAGTTGACTATGTTATGCGCCTCTGTCCGTGAAATTCCCGGCAAGGTCATGAGTTCTTCCTCGCTGGCCGTGTTCACGTTCAGCTGATCCAGCTACGAACAAAAAGCACCCATCAAAGATATGTCACTTAAAGCTGCCACGCCCATCTCATCTTCGCCATCAGCTTAATTACTTATTAGCCTCAATCGTTTTCTGGCTAAAATCGTCCATTCTAATTAAAACCCAAAACATTTTGATTGATCTGTAAGAAAATGGAACGAACATGGAAAGTCAGCGAAAAATGTACCGTTTCACAGATCCGCTTTATTCCTTAAAAAAAAACTTTCTAAGAAGAATTTGAAAACATGCCCATATTCGAGTTATACATTAAACAAATTTTAATCCAGTGCTCGCATGCTTTAAATCAATCGACATTTCCTTGAATAATTCTTAAATTTATGGAAATGTCTATTAACCCGACTGCCCCATTTAAAATGTATTAGGTTGGGCTAGGTGCGTTCATGTCACCTCCCATTTAAAATGTATGAGGTTGATTACGTAGGTTCAAGTCTCCCTCTATTAATGCATGTCGGGTCAATAGCAACACCCTAAATATATTTACGCTTTCCACACGCTAAGATGAAATTACGCATGAAAAAGTAGAAACCTCGCGAAATGGTTGTCAATTTTGACGAGATTGAGGTCAATTTTGGACAGATTCTTCGTACATAATGGGCACATTGTCTTGGCACTGATAGAACATGGCTAAGCGGTAAAGTCGCTAGACTCACGTCATGAGCTTTGAAGGTTAAATCTTAAACTTTCGGGTTATAGCCTTGTTCAAACTTTCATTTTACAGGTGCTCGAAGAATTCGCAAAAACTGATTACGTACACAGCAGGTTCATCTCGGCTTAGTTAAACAAGGTTACGTTAACTTTGGTTGCGTAATTCTAAATTAAAAGAACTCCAGTTTAGTCAGTTGCCTTGTGCCTCGCTTCACAGGAAAAACACCTGTTTTAGGGAGTTCTATCCCTGTTTTGTGTGTGAAACTAAAACGGGGGTAGTACGTTGGTTATTTTTCAAGGTAGGCCTTTGCTCAGCAATATCATTTAAAAGGTCTCAGTGAGAGCTTTCCATTGATGTGGCTGAACATAGGTCTATCTTGAAAAATAACCAAAATACGTCCTACCCCCGTTTTTGTTTCACACCCAAAACTGGCATAGTATTCCCTTAAACGGGTGCTTTGTTTTTTTACTGTGTTTGCTTTCGTTAAGCCACTAAACGGCATCAGGCTTGGCGACTAAAGTTAAGGTTGAGTTTCAGTTTAGTGCCCTCCGCCTGCCGCCTTTCTCCGCTCGGCGTATGTTCAACGAAAGAGGTTGAAAACGTGTAAAATTTTGTGAATGTAGACAAGAACATTGGACTAGTTCTACCTTGGTTTGAGTGGGCATCATGTTGAAAGTAGCCGATAGGTTTCCTTTCCTGTGTCCCGGCCGGCGCAGAAGGCAGGTCCGCCAGCCCGTGCGCAAACACTTCCGCCTCCCCAACACGGGGACACTGTTGCTGTGGCCCATCGTCACTGAAACACAAACACAACTTATTTGCAATCTCACGATTAGAATTCAAAGTGACCACTCACACGCTGCCCCATTTCAAGTGTATTACGTTGGTTTCCGTGCGTACAAGTCATCTCCCATTTTAAATGCATTAGTTCAGTTTCCGTGCCTTCAAGCCTCCCTTATAACCCATAACAGCCTACAGTATTTGGAGTGGAATCCAGCTTAAGAGACATCACAGAGATTTCTCCCGTCAAAATACGAAATTTTCAGCTTTGAAAAATGCCTATAATATTGAATTTCAGGTTTCCAGAGGGGCGATATTTTTATATTGTGACAAAACTGAACTAAAAAGATCCTCTAAAATAAATATTTCTCTTTCCAAACGGCATATCGCTGGGCGGTTGTGGGTTAACATACGCGTGCGAATAGAACTGACCATTAGATATTTAGGTCATTGGCTGCCGCAGGTTTGAAATAATGTTCCGCGGCGGATAATTGAGGATTTCGAGTTTGGATCTCTTATTCAGCAGACAGTTGGCGAGCGATAAAGCAGAAATCCCGCCTGAGATTCGAACACGAGAGCATCTTCGTTGGCGGCATCAAAGTTGAAGCGACAGTGACTTGAATATTGTGTCATTGATATTGGGAGGCATTTAGCGAACGAGCAATGCGTGGAAGTGTTGTGTAATGTGTTAAGTAACGAACGATTTCTGAGGGCATATTTACGTTTTTGAGAATAACTTTTCCTCTAAAACATTCGTTTTTTTAAAAGCATTTTTATGCTTACATATTATGCAAGGCTATAGATGCTTATAATTATTTACCATCCTCAGTTAAATGTGTCATCAAATATGCCTTTTTCGTAAAAAGGCACTTGCTTAAACTTTTTTATCGTAAATTACACAGCAATGATCAGTTCGATTTTGTTTAGCTTTAGTGTTCGCTATGTCCACCTGTTCTATTATTGTCTGCTCAATATCAGGTGAGTTTTCGGTTTAGTTACACTGCAAAAAATAATGTTTCGCTTGAAGTTGTTCACCTTATTTACTTGTTTAGGTTACAGTTTACTCCTTGTTAATTCAACTGTATCGACCCATCATAGGCCTCGACCTCTGAGTCCGACCTTAAACTGAAAAAAAATCTGTTTCTTTTTCCATATTTTTTTTTATTTCGTGAAAAGAAATCGATATCGCAGGAATAAAAACGAGAGAAACCCCCAACCCCCAATTTTGTATAAAAGGATGGCACTAGCAGTCAAAAAAGTATTTACCGCTCAATTTTTTTATATATTTTTTTAATCTCCGTAACTTTGAAACGGAGAGAGATACTTCAGAAAAGCACGAAATAAATTCACTAGTCTAGATTTTCAAGAGATCTGTCGATTTGATCTTATCTTTGTTTTCGTATTTCATTCCGTTCCAAAGTTAAGGTGGTTAAAAAAAAACTTTTTTGACTGCTAGAACAAGAACACTATTTTCGGCAATGCTTTAATATGCTAAACCTCTATACTTCTGTAATCACAAAAAATACAATAAATTGATTTAAAAAAAAGGACACTTCTTTTTATATGCTTTTTCTTAGACTCACCGGCGGGGTATGTATGTATGTATGTATGTTGTCCGGGTGGGCTTTCTATTTTTTT
>Ga0058701_10004162_pt1 | contig 11680 bp, 6 predicted proteins | sample AgamicOrMae_FD_97039 | JGI IMG/M metagenome (GOLD analysis project Ga0058701, IMG submission 97039) | Agave microbial communities from Guanajuato, Mexico - Or.Ma.e | ecosystem: Host-associated > Plants > Phyllosphere > Phylloplane/Leaf | place: Guanajuato, Mexico | collected 2012-06-04 | reverse complement strand
TATATATATATATATATATATATATATATATATATATATATATATATATATATATATAAAGGGGATATAAATATTTATATCCCCTATCATATATCTGATATAAAGTCTTCAGATACAACCAAATTGATTATATGTGGTGCTCTGTGGGTCGCACCGCGAAGCGACGGAAGGTAGAAGACAAAGACGGAATGCAACTTTTCAAATCTACGTGTATCGTAACACTGACCTTTTTCACCGCACGAAAACAAAATAATGGATACTTATTAAAAAGCGTTCCGAAATGGAGCACCTTCCGAGACAACTGGTTTCTCACAAGGTTGAATAACCCTTTCCCGCAGCACCCTCGTCGTGATCTTTTTCTTGTCATTCCAAAGGAAGTTGGGGTGGCTAGGGGCCCCAGACTAGGGGCCCCAGACGGAAAATGACCTTCCAGAGCGCATCGCCTTCTTGGGGGGGAGGGGGGGGGGGCAGTCGGTGCTACCCCCTACAAAAAGGGCCCCGGGGGTAAACGCACCGTCCTTGAGGTTCCTGCATCCGGGGCCATCTGGGAGAGGGAGAAGGAGACAGGACTAACCTTTCCCTCCATCGCCTCCGTTGAACCAACCCTACCGGATGGGAGGGGGCTATTTTCATCTAGGCCCTTGACTCCGTGTCTGTGGAGGGGACGGGCTACGCTCCGGCCGGGTAGGGGTACGTTGATTTGGGGGTGGCTGGCTGTTGACCTTTCTCTTCCTCTGTCAGGTTGAGACGCAAAAACCGAAGCTTGCAGCCGGGGAATAAAAAGTTTGCCTGCAAATTATTTCGCGCTCCATAACTGCGCAGATTTCCGATCTGTGGAGGTGTAGACAGCCTCTTCAAACCTAAAAGATCCTAATTCTGTTTCAAACCTAAGCTAATTATACCTCCTACCCTATTGTAATAAGCCTAAAACCAATTCTATAACTAAACCTTACTCTAATTCCTCCATCTCTAACCAAATCTAACTCTTCGAGCTATAAACCAATCCTACGTGATACCCAACCTTTTTCCCAATTTTACTGCACCTAACTCAACCTTACCTAACTCATCCTAACTCTACCTCAAACCTGATCGAAATCTACCTCAAATCTAACCTAACTCTAAACATAACTCACTCAACCTCAAATCAAGCCTTACTCCCCAAACCAAAGCTAATCCTGATACCTAACCTTACGTTAACTTTACCTTACCAGTCCAGACATCACATCAAACCTGACGTAATGGTACAACCCATCTTTCGGCCACAAGTACGGTAGGCGTTCGTATGCGCAGTAGTCCATGAAATCAGCGTGATATCAATGCACGGCCGTGAACACAGGAATAAGTATGAGTGAGGAGTGTCCCTGGTTTTAGCATGAGGAAGGAACGAACTTGCAGATGTCCTCTTCAATAAATAGAACTCGCTCTCAAGTCTTGACGAGGCTGATGTTGATGGTGTTATCTCAAGGGTCCATTAGAAATAGCATCACATATTTTCTCTTCTCAAAGTTTCCTTCAGAAAGCTGGGAGTAAGAAAGCCGTGTGAAACCTCGAGGATTTCACATATCTACTGCAGGTCGTTATACGATTTTTCGTTTTAGACCGTCTTTTGGAGTACTATCAAATAAGCGTACTTTTAGACTCAAAGACTTTAGACTTTCTCGTAGTCTTCTAACAACCATTTAAGACTTTTTCTTGGTCTTCAAAAGATTGTTCATCACAAAATCACACCATCCTTTAAAGTTTCTTTTAACCTTCAATCCCTTAACAGAATTTTAAAGTTACAAGGAATTTTAAAGGTATTATTGAAGGTTTAAGGAACTTTCAAGGATTCTGAAGTTGCAAGAAATTTGAAAGTCATATTGTGTCGGACTTACAATTGGACGCGGGTTAGAAATCACAAAAATTTAATAATAAACACTTTCTTGTGGAATTAGTAGACTTGGACTTCTGAGCGGTTTTGTAAAGCATTAAAAATCCTCAAATTACACTAAAAATTTATTTAAATCAACTAATAAGGGATTACCTACGTCAAATAATTTATTTAGCGCTCATATTGTGCTTGATTTAAAGACTCATTTATTGAAGGTCTTCGAGGCAAACACGAAAATAACTGGAAAATCGAGAACAAAACTCAATGTAATACCGATTCATGTGGTCCTTCGGAAATACCACGATTGAGTTCACTCGTTAGTTGTGTGATGGTCGACGGAGACGGCGTTCCAGTCCGAGTAGGTTAGGAGGATGGGGGTGTAGTGAGGTAGGTCCAAGGTCCTATTCCGGCTAGACCAGAGGGGGGGAGCGGGGCGGAAAATAAAAAGGGAAAGTAAAAACCTGTGGAGGTTGAGGGCAATTATGACGTGGGGAAGGGATTAAAAAGAAGAGGTCCGGTCCGACTGCCCTAATGGAGATTGAGGAGGCATCACAATAGACCAAAATTATTGAGCGTCCTGAACAGGTGCGACCGACAGCATGTGTGCGGATTTTTTTGCGAAAGGTTTAGCTATGAAATTATTAGGGGAGGACCTTTGCACCTGAAGATTTTGGGCCACATTTAAGTTGTAGCCTCGAGCTGAGTGTTTTTTTTTTGTTACGAACAATGCTTAGAGAATGCCTCAAAATTGTGTGATACAGAAAGTGTTTTTAATGTTTAATTCGACATTTCGTCAAGTGGCTCCTTAAGGACGCCTTTGTGTTCAAGATAGATTTCTGAGAGAATAGTAAAATTTGCCATTAAATCCTATATTTTTTTTAGAATCGACTTATTTTTTTTGTAAAGAGCGAGGAGGTCGAATAATTCTTTAAAACCACAGGGATATTTTGGCTTGGGCTCAACAAACCTATGGGGTTATAGCACTCAGAATTAAGAAATTGATCCAGTGCTTAAAAGAGCAGGGTAACAATTAAATACTAAAAATCATCTTAAGTCCAAATTATGTCTTTTTTCCCTTCAAAAATAGACACAAATCCTTTTAAAGGTTAGGACCTTACCATTCTTAAAAAAATCTCCCTAAGGGATATCTTGTCAAACTCACTGAAGATTTTGCTTATCCCAACCTAACTAGAAGGTTATAATTGTTTTTCCGCAGTACTTAAGAACATTGTCAAACTCTTCTGAAGATGAACTTTGAAATAATTCGACAAGTACGGAACCCGTTTGAGGATGCAAAAATTTGGTTAAGCGAAACACTTTCCTCCGAAGGAAATTGGTAAACAGGACGCTAATCACAAAAAATGAAGTCCCCTGAGAGCGAAAGTAGCAACTGAACTAACATCGCCAATTTTTTCGACGACCTACATCGAAAAGATCCACATCCGCCCCGATCTTTTGGCAAGCTGCACTTCGGAGGCGGTCCTACCCCCTTTTTTCTTAAAAGAAAAGAAGAAAAAACTATACTTTCGTTTTCAGCCGTCATCGAAGACCCTTTCCTAGTTTATCAAAAATCGCTACCTGGGGCCGGACTTTGCACAAACCTTGTCAGGTGGTAAGGCGAGCAGATGGGAAAGGGGTGGAAGGGTTTTGCGGGGCATTAAAAAATGTTTTACCTGGAAAAGGGCAGGATTTTATCGTCAGATGGCCTCATAATCCCTATTAAACAAACCTCTGAGATATCTTTTAGATTACGACGGTTGCCTGAATCATATGTCGTCCCTTGAAAGGTGTAAAGTAACAAATGAGGTCGTCGCAGTTTGAGTTATAGGGGGAGATAGTTCTCGTTGTTAGAATCGATTAGACAGAATTGAAACAACAAGGAATATTCATTATACAATGATTCTTTCCTTGAGAGTATTTTAGAAATTATAGACTTTAGTAAAGAATTTGGAGGAGGTTTTCCTCGGTAGTCGCTGAGAAGGAAGGTGCATGGCAAGGAATATGGTAAGGATTTTAAAAGACTCGCCAAGAAAGAGGGTACATAACAAGGATTATGAAGAAGGCTCCTGACTGAAAGATGATCTTGAAAGAAGAAATAGCAGAGGGATCTTGTTGGTAAAGTCTTGAATATCGATGACGTAATTCGTTTAGCATAATGCGATATGTAATATTTGATGAAATCTGAACAAAGGGACACGCATTTGGTCAAATTGCTGGTATGGAAACCGGTAATTGTCGACCATCAGCAGATCATTAGCAAAAAATTGTCATAACGCGGACTTTGATCTCTTCATTCAATTATGTTACCCTGGAGTATCACTGTAAAGTTCGGACCTAATTGGTTGCTGAAATTGATGGGTCTTACTCTCGATCGCTCTCCTTTTTTAGACTCGGGAACCTTCGTTGTTCCGATGGGAAGGATTACAGCCGAAATTTAAATTAAAGACCTCGGTGTTCTCCCACGCAAGTGGGAAGAAAACAGGAGAAGTTCATGTACATCACTCCTACGTCAAACTTATTGGCTCTCTTTATGCGCTGGTTTCTCCTCATTGAACCTCTAAACGAAAGCAAGCGAAGTTCAGTGCACTGAGTGCTCGGGAAGAGGCACAGAAAATGGCGTAGAAAGAACTTTTAATCAGAGAACTTTTACGCAGACTTGGAATACAGGGAGAAGAAGACCATGTTATGGAGGGAATGGACAAGTAAAAGACGATTTGGAAGGAACGCACTGTTGATGAGACTAATAGACGTTAGGAAAGTCTTATTCATAGATCTATTTTGATGGCTCTATGGGAGGTATAGACTGACAACCGAATAAAGAAAAGAAGTTTGTAGAAGACATACAGCCAAATGACGATTGTATCTTCCACAGAGACGACAAGAACTGCAAGAGGAGCGTTTGGAGGGAGGAGGTGTGAAACTTGGAGGTATTGCTTAAAGGTTCAAGCTATTGAACCGAAGTGAGAGCCTTGTGCGAAGAAGTGGATAACCCGTAGTAAGGATCGTAAACCAGCATCAATGTGGAAGAACCAGTCGAGGTTGTTTAAAAGTCAACTCCTCCAGAAACATGAAGAACTGATGGAATGAAAGAGGAAAAACGTATTGAAGTTCGTAGAGCATATCAGTTTCAAGCATAACTATTTGTGCGGCGTTGCTCAATCGTGTTAGGCAATTGCTTGAGCAGGTGCTCGAGTTGGGGAGCGAGCAGGCAGTAGTCCGGCCGGCAGGCCGCGGCGTGCAGAGGAGGCTGATGGCCGAGTTCAAGGCCAGAGGCGACGTCAACATTTGCTTGGCATCGACTCGTCGGTGGCGCAACTACGCGAACCAAATTAGTCACTGACAACACAAACAAAGGATTTTACTCCCCGGATTTCGAGTCATGTTGCGGTGCCCATTTTCTTACAACAAGTCCGAAAAAGAGGGAAACTGAATGTTTTTCAAAGTTTAATAAACTTATGCCGCTGTTCAAACTTTAAAATTCAGGCATCTGTCTGTTGTATAAGTTCGAAACTGACGTCAAAATAGGTCGCTCAGAGCTGGATGAATTTTCAGAATAGGAGATTGGTTCGAATTCCCGGAGGGTATTGAGTTGAACACTCTACTGTGCCTGCGGATATGATGTGTTCAAAGCTGTCCCCATGAAGTTTGAGTAGCTTTAATGGTCACCCGGCGCAGAGTTTCTTGTTCAGGTTTTTCGGCCCCGAAAAATTAATACAAACTTTGGAATAAAGAGGGAATCGGGGTGTTCTAATAAGGACGGGTCCTCCATGTGCAGGAAAAGATCACAAAAAATCGCAAAATTTTATAAAATTAAAGAGGGTCCTTTGTGTTTTCTTTTGCGTTGTGTTGTAAGAGGAAAGGTAGCCTCAAACTTGTCCAGAACTCCCTACGAGTCCTGCTCACAACCTAAAATAACTTGCCTTGGGACCGAAACGATGTCATTTGGTGTGGTTCAACTTAGAATTGGTCGCGCCCAAGTTTTTCTCTGAAACGAGCGGCTGCTAATGATATTGGCAGCTTCACCCACAAACATAATTCTCCCAAAATAAAGCACGCTAACCTGATGGAATGACGCCTCCTGTGATTGGCCGTCAAGGTGGCCTTGCACGTGGCTGACGGAGCACGTGTCGCGGTGCGACGTCCTCTTCGCCAAGGTGAAGGCCATACACGCACATGGCTCCCAGGATGTCAAACAATTTGTTACTAAAGCGGGAAACAGACTGTTAGTAAACACAGATTAACCTCAACTCACTGCCAGAAGCTTTTTGCCACTGATTACCCCCGCACTGATTTATGTGTCCCCCAAACTGTTTGCGAAGACTAATACTCAACTCTGTGATCCTGCCGCAACTGTTTCCAGAGTTGATGAGCTGCTAACTTATGCACGAAGGCTCTTGTCTTGTTTTGATCTGTCTAGATGAAAAACCCTTTGGAACTGATTCCGACAACTGATGTTAAACTTGTTGATGATCACGCGACCCCTGACGCTCCAGCCGCATTCAATGATCCCGGTAGTTGAAGACCCCTTAAGGGCTGATTCCAATAACTAAAGCGGACTGTTCGCTGATCTCGGGAGAACTGTTTTTAAATGACCCACGACGATGTGTAAAAACTGAATCTGAATCCCAACTGGTCCAAGTGTTTTGTGCTGACTTTGTTGGAGCTGATTCTTGAGCCTGAAGCTTCGCAGAAATTTCTTCAGCAAAACTGTATCACTCCAGCTCTTCCTGTGCGTTATATTCGCTAGAAACTATTTGGCTGTCGCTGACCGAAGTTCCGTGCATGGACCTTCGCGAGATTTCGTCCGCCTACGAGACACAAATGTCGGATAATTACGTGACAAGGGAATCGCGCATGGTAAATGTCTGAAGGATACTCAGTTGGCAGAAACAGTTTTAGTTCGCGGCGGAGACTAACTTGGTCAACAGCCAATGAGGCTTCACAGCCCCGGTCATTTGATAGTCATTTTTACAGGTAATTTGGTGTTGCATTAAAACGCTCATAAAAGGGGAGGAGTAGTTGTTAAAATAACGTTTCTTTCTCATGTACTCAACAGATTATGGCCACTTAAACGAATAAATGATGACCCTAGCACGGAACTTTGAACTCATGTACAGTTAAGCCCACCTTTTTTTAAAGGACGTTTGCAAAAAGTTTCCAGGGGTAGCTCCTTGAAAGAACGGCGCACGGAAGACCCTGCTATCCTCCACGGAGCTTTCTAAAGGAATCTCAATTTTGGAATTTCATCTACACAATTGAGGGAACACATCGCGAACGTTCGAAATCTATATCCTATTATACAACATTGTTTTTAAGCTTCTTTTATAAATATCCAACTGAAGATTTTTAGAAGTAACAAACCTAGCACCCGTGGCTGGCGAGGTGTTACCCATCCGGCCAGATTCCAAGGATCCATCATGGATTTTGCGGGGCTGCCCACGGCATTCTAATCGCGGATTTGAACCGCAAACCCCATCCGAGTCTAGACATTATCACTGGTAACGTACCACCGCTAACTACTCGGCCACTGAGAAGACGTTTGACGCCTGTGTTTGGAGGCGTACTTTAGTGACGAGGCCTCCGAGAAAGAAAGAAAAATACAGCGGAACTAAGAATCGAACTCTTTGCCTTTAACTCCAGGCAAGCTTTCATCCTTTTCTTTGCAAAAACAACATTTAAGCGCCCCAGCAAGAGTCGATATTATAAGATCAAAATATCCAGAACATTCGGTTACTTTGGTGAAGAAGGAGGATTTTTGCGAGGGCGTAGCCCTTGCTTCTTTGCGTCTTGTTCTTGATTAGAGCAAGAGTACTCTCGGATGAACGCAACCTTCGTCGTTGTAATATGTTATCAACAGCAATGACATAAAATATAAAGAAGAAGAATAAGGAAAAAAATGCGTTTGAATGAGATTCCATGGCAACTCACAATCAGATCCTCAGCAGATCTTCCTGAGCCAAACTTCTTGACATTGCCCTTGGCTGTCCGGTTCAGTTCCTGCTGCACCGCCCCCACCTCTCCATAGGGTCAGTCTCCTGGAGGCAAGGACATCCTCTTTACCGGAAGAATATTCCTCGTCCAAAAATTGAAGATCACTCAAACAGGAAACCGTTGCCACAAGTTAGTCTTCACCGTTTGTTGTCCTTGCCGGCCTTCCGGCCAATTCTCGATGACCACTTGCAGCTCGGCGCGGCCATTGGTCATGCATTCTTTAGTCCAGAGTTTAAGGCCAACTGAAGACAACAGCATTGAACTAGAAGACTCGCTAAATGATGTGGCCTTTGCATGTTCTCTTCGCCTTTCACGAGACGGACTGCAAGAGGATGCATTTTTATTTTTGTCTTTGACTGCAGTACTGTCTTCTTGAGGAATGGGCAGAGAGGAATAGCATTGATATCGACTTTTTTAGACCGATAAAAAGATTACTAAGTATCAGCTGAATGAAGTTGCGATGAAGCTATCTAAATGGACTTTTTGTATTTGAATAAGTGTTTGCTTTGCGAACAAGCCACCCCAGGAAGTTACTTTCAATTTTTACTCGACTTTTCAGAAACGAAAGAAAAATGCTAACAGCAAAAGAAATGTACTTTTCATTTGATGAATTGGAATTTTCTGCTTGAAATTTTTTCTTCGCTTTTGCTTTTCTTGTGCTTCATCTTCAGGATTTAACGAAAGCAGCAGTTTGCTTCCAGATAATGATCGGCGACGATAAGTGTACTGACGCCACCATACCAAATGTACTTATAATAAATGTATTTGCAAAACCTCGTAAAACGAAGAATTTGACTCATGTATAAAATCAGTTAAGCTAAAAAAAGCCAATTTTTTTAAATGATTTTTGTAAAAGCTTAAATTTTCAGCCTAAAATAAAAAAAATGAAGCACAAAGTTCCTGCCAAAACTTAACATGACTTTCTCTGAAAGAAAAATATTCTTGTTGTCAAGTATTTACCAAAAAAATTATGCCAAAATTTTTCCACTTTCTCACAATGCTAAAAATTTTCGGTCGTTAAAGATCGACTTTCCCAATTTAAACGCAGTTTTCCTCTTGCAATGTGCAGCAAATAAAGAATCAGTTACTCATCCAATCTGATTATGAGTACAATGCATCGCAAAACGAAAAAAAAATGTATTTGCTTAAAAAAATGCTTGATGTTTGGGTTCATTAGAGCTCAAAAATAGGCTAACATCACAGTGAAATTTTCGTCAGCAGTTCATTATTTCCTTGTTCTTCAAACATGTCAGTAAAAATATCACTAAAAAAAATGTCTTCGTCAGAATTACAATTTTAGACAATTTTTATTTGGTTACAATTACTTCAAAAAAAAATGTAATGGTGACAAGAAAGTAGTAGAGTCGAAAAAAAACTAGTTATTTCAACAGATACGGTTGTAGTCTGCATTGGAACAAAGCACGACTGTCAGTGTCAAAGGCATTTGTCACTTTGACCAAGTAATTTTGTTTATTTTTTTAATTTTTATTTTATTTTTTATTTTTTTACTTTTTTTTTGCGTGATCATTTATGTTAAAATCGCAGAAGCGACAAGTAATCGGAATGGATCATGCAGAGGGCGTAGATGGACTTTCGAGGACTCTATCTTTGCGAAGTGCAGAGCGACGCTTCGTCGGGGCAAACGACCGCGTGACCGTGAAGTGCGACCCGCGGGGGCCGGGGGCTCGGCGTCGCGTCGCCGCGAGCCGTGAGCAAGCCGTGAGATCCCGCCGAACCTCTGCTCATTCTACTCTTCCTTCCTTCCTGCTAACCTTGCAGGAGCTGACCTCACCTGGAAACCGTTTCGGGCGACCCGAGCTCAATCAGGAAGAGGCGGCTTTTGCAATCAAATTATGCAATGCGGCCAACGATGGCCCCGTGGGCCGTGGGCCTCTCCACCTTGGGACACACGAAAAGTGGTCCGAGAATGGAACCAATTTGACCTAGGAAATTCGACCGAGTGTTTTCCTCATTGAATTGTATTTTTCCTATAGTCTCGTCTTCCTGTTGTGTGTTAACAGAGAAACGATTAGCGTGAAACTTTAAGCTAACATATTTCAATGTCGAATCCTGGGCAAAAATTTTGAGCCTTTTTACTATTCTTGCACTGAAAAAAAAGAAGTTTTTTCTTATGTATCCACAAAAAAAATGTATTCAAGCCTTTCACGTCTTCCTTGAAAGCTACAAAATTCCTGCGTTTATGATGTTTAAAAGTTTAGATTGAGAATGAGGATCCCGTGAAGTGACGTCTTTTCTTGGAAATACAGTAGAAATATTAGGTCTTATCAAGAGTCCATAAGTTAGGTTATGTTCGTATAAAGTCAAAATAACGTTAAAATTTGGCTATTTTGACGTTTAATCCCCGTTTTTTGATATCTTGTGAAGATGAATTCGAAGAGAAGGGCTGTGTATTGATCAAGCGTCAAAATAACGCAGTGAGTGAGAACAAAATCTCATTTTCCTGTTTTCGGGCAGAGGCGTTTTCAAGGAGGCAATATAAAAATAGTTTTAAGCTTAAACACCTTACCGATAATTGTAATAATGGTAATATTTCAGGCAACATTTTTATCAAAATTCATTTATTAACATTATGTACAAACCACAAATATCTTCTGAATTTTTGGCCCGTGTTAGTTTAATTCAATTGACAGGTCCATCTCAAATTGAATTTTGTAATGGCGAAATTTTTGCCAAAGCCTTTAAATATGATGGAGAAAATGTTATTTATGTTGTGTAATATGGTTTCTGCAGGCGCGGGACGGTTTCCGCGTTTTTGCAGGTTAAGCAGAATCCTGTTGTCACCGTGTGACACTAACCTTCGTTCAGATCGAATATTTAAGTGAATACGAAGGTGATGACGGCCGAATGTTTGGGCGTTCGGCTGGCTTCCCGTATGGCACACGGCGCTAGACACACACGACACGCTGCTCTCCGAGGTCAATTGATATATTTGGGTGGAACAGGAAAAGAACGGACATGTATCAAGGTTATTCTCTTAGTCCTTCTACATTGTTACTCATAGCTCCGTTAGACGGCCTTAAGTCATCTAGGCGAGGTGAGGACGCAAGGTGATATAACGGGATACGGAAATATAGTTTACTATTCCACAACCGCATCATCGTAGTACTCTACACTGACATCATCAACTGAAAGGTTGCGATGGTTCAAGTCCTGCGTTTAAAGATATGACATTGGTGATTGAAAGAACCGTCCAACTTGGTCAGGTGCTTCAGAAACTGTTCACAAGAGTACTCTAGTACTTTCTGATCACATGAGAGCACTATTTGATAAACTGATGTGAAGTTTCATTGTAAACATTGTTTCCCGGATGCCTCATTTCATCGGAATAAACAGAAGCCTGGTCTCGCGGCAAAAAAAGGTATTTTAGGAAATGGCTGACATTGATTGGCATTGCATATTATTAAGTCGAGGTCGAATGGACCCCGAGGCCGTTTCGGAAAAAGGAGTATTTTTAACGGTACTTTTTGGCCGATTTCCGGCCGGCGTTCGGGTAGCAGACTGCACAGGCCAACCCAATAGCCCAGTCCCAGTGGCCTGGTGTCCGCTGCGGCAGCGCGGGCCATGATGCGATGCGCTCACAACCTCTGATAGCGTTATATCACCCACCGCCTTGCAAACCCGATTCCGCCTTTTTCTGTCTTTTTGCAAATGCGAACATTTTCGTCTATTTTTATCAGCACTCTGCGGTCGGATTTCCGCGTTATCTTGATAAGGTGAAATCGAACAATTTATTTCTCCTTTACATGCCGCTTGAATTTATTTTGTTCAATTTTTTTTAATATTCTTTACAATTTTTGG
>Ga0058701_10004161_pt1 | contig 11680 bp, 2 predicted proteins | sample AgamicOrMae_FD_97039 | JGI IMG/M metagenome (GOLD analysis project Ga0058701, IMG submission 97039) | Agave microbial communities from Guanajuato, Mexico - Or.Ma.e | ecosystem: Host-associated > Plants > Phyllosphere > Phylloplane/Leaf | place: Guanajuato, Mexico | collected 2012-06-04 | reverse complement strand
CAATCATACGTTCGCTTGGAATCTTATCAAAAACCGTTTAATATTCGTGTATTTCCTAGCGTCCAAAATCTAAGCAAAGCTTTCTTTTCTCAAAACATGGATGAACATCATCGATGTCAGTTGCCTCTTTCATCCGTGATACAATCCCACAAACGAAAAATTCAAGGCGAATCACCATATCAGTTTTATAATTTATGCTTACTGGGGTCCAGATGCATCCCAGCAGTCCCCTTTTTGCAATATCTTAGAAATGAGTTGGGCGATAATCAAATAAATAGTAAAAGGCATTCAATTATGAATTCAGTGTCGATATGAACCATTTAACCCGCACAAACTGTCTCCATTTGATCGACGAGTTCTTAAATGCGCTGCTGCGGGTTAGCACGATGGTCTCCATGGCCACCAGGTATAAACACGCGGTGGTAGAGATACAGTGTTACTTGAAGCCGTAGCGTTATTTGGAGGGGTGCGGGATTCCTTGACGATCCCTTTGTCCTTGTGGGCCACAGCTGGGTTTGTTTGCTGGCCATGCCACAATAGCGGACAGCGCTCCCCGCGGTGAAAAGCCGAGGTAACAGCCATTCATTGGTGACGGTAGGAATCAACCACAGTTTAACTTGTAACCTGGGTAAATAAACTTGGTTTACGAATTTCAAGACGATATAAATATATCTGAGACTGTGTTTCGAAATGAGATACATTTATGAGAAGATACACCATGAATTGCCACTTACCTAAAGAAAATTCGGCTACTTTTAGATGATCGTTAGATCTTCGAAAACTTGTCCAATAGTTAATACTCGTTCAAGGTTTCTATCTGAAGCGCTAGTATTCCATGTCATCGAAATTGTCTCCGAACAGCCCATTTGCAGGGGACAGGAACTCTTCTCTGTACCTTGAACGGCAATCACCATGCAAATCGTAGGGGAACGCAATTCATGTTGTCAACTATACCACCAGGTCTCAGTTGTATTCATGGAAACTGCTTGAGAAAGGGACACACATTTGTCAACTTCCGCCTTAAAAAAAAAAAACATCTGAGCTATATTCTTAATAAAATTAAGCCACCAACAATTGCTTGTGCCACTTCAAACGACTTGGCCTCTTCTTTCTTTCGAGGAATATATCACCAAAGTCTGACGTAAAAAAAAGGTTTCTCCCCCCGGAAAGTGCAAATTCGAGTGGCGAACGGCATTTGCGCAAATCCTGTAAGCAAGGTGCGGCACAGGGTGGCGACTTCATTAGGGCGGGATGGAGACGCGCACACCTGGGACCACTTTTGCGCCGCGCAGCCCGACTAATAAACACATTTACATAAAAGTCATAAATGCGCAAGCCTCTGACACTCCTCGACAAAACTTTCCCCCTTCAACTAGCCCTCTTTTGACACGTCTGCCTGCTTGGGTGCAGTCTAGAGCACAAAAAAGTTCCTGCGTAGACGCCGTACTGTAGATACAGTACAAAAAGGTAATATGAAACTATCAGGTTGCCTACGCACGAGAAGATGTTTGATACCTCATCAACTTAACAAATGCTCTTCTGTGAAAATCTCCCGTCTTCGAGCATGAGACTTGTCTTCGAAAAACACTCAAACTGGAGACAGGGTGTCAAAGTCTTGACTCTGCCTTTTTATGTGACACGGTTTCAGAGAAAAGTATTTCACAGAGACGTGGAATTTTAGGATACAAAGTCTAACTGTATCTGTGCTGATTTTTTAAAAAATATTATCGTTCACCCTCCCTAAAAAGCTCTTTTCTTCACGAGTAGAAGATTTTGGGATATACAAATGAAAGCCTTCTTTAGAGTATATTTCGTTTAAACATATATTTCGAGAAATATTTTTGTATATTTGAAAAATTTTCAACGCTAATTAAAAGGAAGGTTTAGCAATTTAAAGATCGAATTTCTAAAGAATCGTTCTTGATGTAACAACAACAACTACAACTTCCAAAAAGTTAATTCGACTTTGATCAAAACGTAAACGATCAATTAAAAAGCAGCTTGCATTTAAAATTGGCCCACATCAGAGCTCCACCTATGGTTTATTTAAAATGTAACTTAAAGTTTTATGAAACTCTCAAGTATTAGATTCTGCTCAAAATATTTTTCCAGGCCATTCACTTGAATAACTTTTTTAACTTGCATTCAATGAAAGGTTGTAATTGTTATCTTTCCTGAACTCCTGCAACACGACGCGACCTGAGACCCACAACATGAAAAAGAAAAAAGAAAGACGTCTTTTAAAATAGTATGTCAAATAGTTGAAATCAGAACTTTTTTTTTGGAAAGTACATTACTACGTTCTCGCCAAGTTTCTTTAAAGCCCGTATGTTTAAATGATAATTTTATTTGTATTACACGTATATTACGAAAGGTAACGTAATATGAGTTTCATTAGGATTAAAGTAAGAGTGTTGTTTGCAGTAAGAAACTGCGAATTGTTTAAGGCAAACGATCAGCAAATCTGGTAAAACTTTTTGAACACTGTGACAACCTGCCTACATCCACTTGTCCTTGAATTAAACTTCCATGATTCAAGTTAACTAAACCAAACTTTGTACCAATCTAATAATATTTGAAAGCTGCAAAACTTTTGCCATTTCAATAATCAAGTCAAAAGATGCAAGAAAATGCGAACTGATATTGAAAATATTCAACCGATTTTCCCCTTAATGTGGACATTTAATTGGCTACACTTCACAGACTAACTTTTGAATGATTCCGAAAAAGTACAGGAGTATAATATTTTTACATTCCTTAGAACATTTTCCGGAAGTCCTTTAAGTCTTTCATCTGTAAAGATATCCATTGTAGAATATCCAACACCACAGTAAAATTCAATGTATCTTTCCATGAATGAGACTCGTTTGGCGTTAGTTTACATATTTCTCCTTTTAACTGACGCGAAGACGTATAAAATGAGACAATTTTATTGTCGAAATTTCGATTTTACAACAAGATGGAAAAACAAAGGCACCGCATGCCAAGATAAAAAAAAAGTAAAAATTATGTACACCGCTATACCGTTCCTTCATAAGTAGATGTAAATTTAGGAATGAAACGAAATGAGTTTTATCTTTTGTCACCTTCTGCTTATCAAGCTAACACCATTTATTTTACGTTTAGTTGAATATTTATTCGCAGGCCTCAAGTCCCCAAACCGGCTGTCATATTTTGGTTCTCGATACAAAAGAATTCGTTTTTTCTCCGGGATTACCATAAACTGTAAATAACGATAAAAAAAATCTTTTGAGCACACGCCCAGGAAGCTGTAGAACCCTTTTTTTGGTCAAAGAAATGAAAAGGAATATCATGGCTGGTGAAAATACAGGTAGCTAACGGAGATCTTGATTGGTCTCTGTGTCAGAAATTTACGGTCCGCTTATTTGTTAAAAGCTTCAACTTCAAATTGGGAACCCACTGAAACTCATACTTAAGAGTCAGCGTCAGTGAAAATGTGCATCTAAACGCTTCAATGTAACACTGTTGGTGTTATGTTCGATCTCGTAAGGTCAAAATACTGCATAGGTATTTGGAAGTATCGCAAAGGATTTTTTCGTGATCTCTGAAAAAAGAAAAACATACAGAGAAAAATGGGTTAGTTAAGGTAACTCACAAATATGCAAATAACGGGACACATAACTTGGTTAGTACATGTTACTAGTAAAAGTGACCAGCACATTAAAGATTTACTAACACCGCGTTAGTCACTTTTACTAACACGGTGGTTATATTTACTAGCCTACCTGGTAATATTTACTAAGTTCTGTGTCCCTTTTTTAACTAATTTGTGAGTCAACTTAACTAACCCATTTTTCTGTGTGTATTGTGCTGAAAAATGTTTCATTTAATATGGCGTATAATTGCTTTGATTGAGATTCGATTTTGTGTCTTATGTGCTTGTAAGATTTAGAGCAACACTAGAGGACTACCGTGCAAATACAGGGGAAAAACGGACAATATCATTTTTTACGTCAATCAGCCCAAGATGTATTAAGTACATCTTGAATCAGCCGCTATCATAGAGAGAATTTAAGGTGTTTAAATTTTAGAGGCAAAGTTATTTTAATTTTATTGAAGTTAGTTTGAAGAAAAGAAGAAGCTCGTACGTCAGAAAAGGCATGGTAAGGTAAGGAACGGTTAGATAAGGTGTAAGGTTAACTAAGGTACGGTAAGGTAAGGTTTAAGGTAAGGTACGGTAAGGTAAGGTTTAAGGTAAGGTTAGGTAAGGCAGGGTAACGTATAAGGTTACGTAAGGTAACGTAAGAAAAGGTAACGTGGGGTATCGTAAGGTAGGTGAAGTAAACTAACAGTAAGCTAAGGTAGGGCATGCGAAGAGTCTGAAGCAAAGTCAAGTAGCCCCTGATGTAATAGGGGCGTGTTGAGGAACCCAGACCACCTCGAAATGAAACCTAAAAATAAGCTGAGCAGCTCGTTACCATAAAGCAGCTCCTCCAGTCCATCTCCACGCTTATTCCTCGAGTGTCTCGTCACGGCCTCATTCTGGAGGAAGTGAGGTGGCCCGGGTAAATCAGGCGACGATTAATTATTTGTATACATCCGTTGAAGGATCACCAAGAAATAGTGTCAAAGTGGACATGATCCGGCTATAAACAATTTCCTGTGTTCAAGGGGCGACGGCGGCGCGCTGTCCGGTCGCGCTGATGGCCGGGTGGCGGGCTGCTGCCCCGACGGTCACAACGCGGCGGGGAGCTTCTGACAACCGGTTCTCAATCCGGAATTATGAATGGACTTGGAGTCGGAGCAAAACGCTCATTCATTTCGAGTTGGTAGCCATCTTGCCGGATTTAACATTATTCTCCGAAACGTGATATTGCCTTATCAAGTGGCCGGACTCTGCTGATAATTGGTTTCCATTTTTTAGGGAGCTGTTTCCTCTTATGATCAACGAATTTATCCTTCCGTCAAGGTGTTCGTGTCCGCTCGGAAATGTTTACGCTGCGCGTAAAAATCCAGTCGGTACATGTTTACAGAGTGGACGCATAATCAGGCAAGTGACAGGCGTTGCACATTACTCAGTTTTGCAGTCGAGGAGCTGACAGGACTTCGTTTAAACTTTGCGGAATACTGCACATTAGTCGAGATTGACAAGTTGACTGGTATGCGAGTTATTTATTGTTTTCGTGAATAGTTTTGGTATGAAACGATGTAACTAGACTTGTTTAAATCTCAATGAAAAACACGGAAAAAATGGTTTTGTTACGGCAACAAAACTAGGGACAACAAATAATTTTTTTGTCGCTGCAACCAAAAATTTAGCTGCAGCAACCAAACGCTTTGTTGATAGAACTAAACATTTTGTTCTTGTAAAAAAATATTTTTGTTATCCCTGTTTTAACAAATGATTTTGTTGGTATCACAAAACCTTCTATGCCCTGAACGGTTCCCATTTAAAAGCAGCCTTGTGATCACAAATAGAAGGGCAAATCGTACTTAGGCCCAAAGAGTCTTACAGACTCCTGAATGCGCCTTAAAAAGCGAACCCCTGTTTCTGTTTAGGTAAAGCCATACCTGTTTTTGGTAAAACAAGGGAATAGCGTAATTTGCTTATTTTAAAAGATCAATCCAACAACTAAATCAATAGAAAGGTCTCGTCGAGTGCTCTCCATTGATATGGCTATCGATAGGTATAACTTAAAAATAACCTAATTTACTCTTCCTCTTTTGTACCTCCATACTTGAAACAAGGTTTTGGCCGACTAGCTCAAACAGAGGTTATTTCTTACTTTGAAGTGCTGCAAAAACGCATGGGAAGATCAAACATAGCAAATGGTCCGTTCAATGCTCCTGAAATGACCATCTCCATCTCAGAATGACGAAAGTCACTCAGCGAAAAAAATGTTATTAATATTACTATTTAATGGTCAGCCCGATAGCAAGGGCAGTTCGGGACCAAGCGAAAACATGTTTATATCTTGAAAAATGCTATAAAAATATTAACACTTAGTTTTAGTAAGTTAAATAACTTAACCATATTGAAATGCATTGGCTAATGAGAAGTTCATATTTAGGTTCTTTATACAACTCATAGAGGTTCATTTTGCAGTTTCTCAAGAGAAAACCACGTTTTTACGGCCCATGAACGTTTCTGCAATGCCTTTACACTTGTCTCAAGATTTACAGTCGCCATTTCCAAGGACCTTAGGCCTGACCACTGCTAGTCCGAGCTGGAGTCAAAATTGGCTTTTGTATCGTGTGCTGGGGCTCGGAGTATTGCACTTTTAGATGGGACGCGTTGAGGGAGTGGAAGGGAGAATCTCATTGGCTATGCGACCGCCAGACTCGATACACAAGACGTGTCTGCAATATCCGTAGATGAAACCGTAGATTTGTTATCTTCTAAGTGAGTGGTCAATTTAGGGTGGGCGCCGGCTGGACTGCCCTGTGGCCTGCTGGGATGCTGCGCTGGACCCAAACGAGAGGCCCATCTGTGGACGTGCCTCGCTTGCTGCTCTCCTTGGAGCCAAATCAATGGCAAATCAGTATTCTGAATACTGAGACGTTCTGTAATGGGAAAAGGTACCAACCCGAATGTATTTGTTGGCATCTTCAAAGGACACTGTGCAGCAAAGATCTTGTTTGAATTCTTCATGTATATGAAGGGGAAACTCCTAACAATGGGATATACACCACTCTAAACTCGAATCAGTGGAAATCTACTAATTCTCAGAAGATCTTCACTAATTTTCAATCAAAACCGAACCACTGAAGTAAACCAGTGGTTTGATTTGATTGAAGGTCAGTAGATTTCTATTGATTCGTCTTTTAGAGTGTAAGAAAGATGCACAAGTCTGCAGCATTTTAAGGAAAATAAAAAGACTAACATATCCACTAACAACAACAACAACTTAAAGCTGGCTAAATTTTAGAATCAAAACTTTTTCGTCTAGCGAAGGTCAGCTCAACTCAGTAAAAACGAAACATATGTTTTGGGTAGTTCTTACCTGTTTTGGGTATGAAAATAAAACAGGGATAGTACGTAGGTGGGTAATTTTACAAGATAGACCTATGTTCAGCCACATCAATGGAAAGCTCTCGTCGAGACCTTTTGAATAATATGGCTGAACATAAGACAATCCTGAAAAAAATACCTTCAACCTGTTTAAATTTCACACTCAAAACAGGTTGTAACTCCCTACAACAGGCGTTTCATTTTTACTGTGTATCAAGTTAATATCTCCCACCTCTGTTGCTCCGTTCGACTCGGCAGCTCAAGCTTACCTTTGTAAGTAGAAAATGGTATTAGTATCTTTAATTCCTGCTACCAAGCCAACATTGAAAAGCTTTCAGCAGTACTAGCATATTTGCACGAATATCCGGATTGGTGTCGGCGGCTCGCGATCGGCTCGGTGTACCGCCATGTCTGCGCCGCCGCCCCGCCTCCCCCGGCGCCGTGCGTCGCTCGGCGGCCGGCGCGGCGCCATAGAGCAGAGGGCGCCTCTAGCAGCTGTCGCATAATTGGCGCCACTTTGCATGGCGAACACGTCGCGGAGCTAAGACGCTGGCTGGGCCCGGCCATGGCCCGGCCGTGGCCCGGCCGCTCGCCCGCTTTCGCGCACTCCTTACTGGTCATAGGCAGGAAGCGAGGGCTCTAGTCAGCCTCACCTGCTGCGCCGCTCCGCTCCGCTGTGCGCCTGCATGTTTTGCGGGATTGCCTACCCCGACTGGACCCCTTTATATTACTCAATGGTTTATGGTAAGCAGGACTGAAAGAGCAAACGCGGCGCTCCGGCCGTCCGCACATGGACAATATGGCGACTATAAAACAGCTCTAAGAAGTCCTCTGCACAGCGTCTACCGTCTCGTCTTCTGCGCTCAAAACGCGTCGCGAATCGTTGAATGTAGTACTACTCGAGAATGGCTACCCGTACTGTAAGTTTCCAAGATTGAATGGCACCTCTTGTGTTCTGCCTAACGTCGACAAGCTGAGTGACTTTGGTGCGAAGCACAAATGATAAGTAAATGTCCTCCGGAAAACACACCAATTTAGAGATTTGAGTCGTTTATGTTGGGTCGACCAGTCCACTGGAAAGAGGTCGGGTTAGTAATGGTACCAGAATGTTTACCTTGAAAAAATGCGGATAGTGTGAAACCTTCTAACAGGTAAAAATAGCTACGCCGCCATAATGTAGGGTTTTAACTCTTCAAGGACTCATTACGCTATCACTAACATTGTTGCTAATGGCCACCGAATTCTCCAATATGAAGATCTGCATAGCAGCGCTATCACTTCCCGCGATGGGTCTCGCAAAAAAGTTTTAAGCTAAGAGCGCGCTTAAATCATAACGCTGCAGTTGCCACGTGGCGATCCATAACAATGTATCTGCAATAGTGCGCATATGCGGATACATCGTTATGAATCACCTCGCAGCAGCTAAATCGTTATGAGAAGAGCGTGCGAACCTATCGACTTCTTGCGGAAGCTACCGTATAGAAATATATAGCAATATTTTGGAGTTAACGGAAGCGTCGAACTTTTCAAACGGATATTTGTGTCCTGTAGCGTATGTTCTTCAGTCGGAGTAATTCCGTGCAGGAAACTGCCTGCATCACAACTTCTTTCACACAAAAGGGTGCTTGAAATAATTCCAGAAATGCTCCATGCTTAAGTTCTTCTTGAGCGGACCCAAAAATGTCCCACGGGTACAATATAAAGTCAGGGGCTGGCTAGGCCTTGAATCGGAAAGATGTTGGGTAACTGCGGGCACGTGTAGAAAGCGATGGTGACCGCTTGTGACAAAGTCTGGAGCTCTACGGGACGTCTTTAGAGCAGATGTGCATTTGGTTTTGGCGCCGTGAGCGGGCCGGGACGAGGCCGTCATTCGGACCACCCCAAATGGCTCTCTGATGCGGGCGGCCGGAATCTATTCTTCGTGCTTTACTCCATCATCATCAGATTCTCGGACTGACAACAAGCCACTCTGATAACGTCGCTTTACCTGATGTGTGGTCGCTTTGATCGAACGATTCCTTAGTCAACAGAAACATTTACCTCAAACCAAAGATTAAGCGCCCAAGGCACAAACGAGTGCGTGCGAAAATAATTTGGTTTAAAACTGCGGTTGATAAGAGTTCTCTAAGTAGAAATAACTAGATGGCGTTTGAATCCAATAGAAGACAAATAAATGCCTCAGAATGGCTGCGAAGAAAAAAATATGGAAAAATGCGAGATTTTGCAGTAGACGGAAGCGTTATTCGGCGTCATTCAGCGAAAATTCATTTTTTTAAGGAATAGGAAAGATGTAAGATAGATTCCATATTCCATATGAAAGACCATAACACAGAATCGCCTCACTAGATGTCTTGCTGATTCCTTGAAAAAGTTTTCTTGATGTTGTGACAATACAATTTTTTAACGAAAGTTTTTGTTTTCTTGACATACGATTTTTTTTTCTTTTTTGTGCGATAGGAAAATAATTATTGTGCCAAGAAAAAAATTCTTGCGTCAACAAAAATATTGTTTTGTCACTAAGAAAACATTTTCTTTGCATCATAAAACATTTCTGTGGGAGCTTTCAAAAGTAAGATAAGCCGTTAAGAGTCCGATTAAAAATCAGGCAAAGCCGCTGTGTCTGACGAGTTAGCATACAAACGTCCTCCTCTTTTCTCCCTTACAGGTTGTAAAATTAATATGGACAAGGAACTTCATGCTTTTCAGTATGAAGGAACACTTCTGATACCTCTACTGAAAACACCTTGGTACCTCTATTTATCGGCATAAAATAAATCTGATTGACAAAAATACCCTTATTATGTTTCCCAGCGGGTGATTTTGTCTTAAGGTACAAAAATAAAGAGGACTGTAAAGTCTTAATTTTTCAACTCTCGTGAGTCTTCCGACCATCTTGCTAACATAATTAAAAGTAAGTTTAATTCTTTCAAGGTTTATTTGCGTTGCCATTGTTGTTACTGCAAAGTTTTCATTTGTTGACTTGGGATACGGTACAGTACGTATGAGTTGCGATTAGGAAGTTACTTGCTACGTATAAAAAACATTACTAAAATTTTAGTTTTCCGAGTTCACATTGCATACAAAACAAAGTATGCGTCAAAATGTTCATGATGCAGTATGATTGAATTTTGCGAATCAGAATTTATTCTAATAAATGAGAATAGGACTTCATCCCTTCACTCTTTTCTGCCTTCTTTCAGATTTCACTCAACAGATGTCCTCTTTAAAAAATGAAATAAAAAAATGGTTCTTCAATAACGAGCAAGTTTAGTTTATCATTTTCGCTACGTCAACAAACATGGCTGGCACAGAAATCTACCTAAACAATTCGATGCCCATAACTATTCAGAAAACCAAATGCGTGAGTAGTAACAATCATACTTCGAGTGTTTTACCGAAATGTTCGTTCACTTGATGCAATACAGTATATTGGACGTTCGGGTACTTTGTATGTATAACCCGTAAATAGCTGGTTGGAAGATATTTTGTTAGGGGAACATTTTGTTCTATTTGCTTTGGTCATTTCGGAGAATTACCTCTAAGCCTGTTATTTTCCGCGGTGACGGCTCGAAAAAAAAAATCAATTTGTAATTCGCCGGTAAGCTGAGCTTTTAATTTTTTTCGTAAATTCATTCCATTTGCATTCCAGATCTGTTTGGCTTGGGATTTTCAGGATCCGCCTTTTCAATAAATGCAGCCCCTCGGAAATGGAAATGCCACCAATCTCCTAACAAGACTTTTGAAGAAGGTGTTGTTATGATACCATCACGTAGCTCCGGAAAAAAACGCTCTGTTTAAAAACAAGCCGGCAAAGCCTGCTCAGATTGAATGTGCGTAATCTAAAAGGTTTGATGAAAACAAATAGAGAAATATGGGCTTTGAAAAAAAGAGTAAGTCGGTGGGAGAATCGACATGGTTTGAATAACAATCGGTATTTTTACCCATTTGAGCTCTATCTTTCGTCGCCAAGCCGAGCGGAGAGGCAACGAGGCGAGGCACAAGACAGTAAACCACATCTTATCGCGTATCATTAATACAAACCTCTTCATGTTTTGAAGGATTGTTCAAGGGTACAGTATTACTCATAATATACAACGCAACCTTCAAATCTTAGAATTTATCTTCGCATTAGTTAAACGCTCTTTGAAAATACACAAAGCTTTTTTTTAATGCAGCGAGAAAAAGTCAGTTCTTGGAAAACTGGGTTAGAGTACCGAAGCGCAGAAAAAGTATACCGTCTAAGACCACCCTGTGGTTTCGGCCTTTTACCGTCAATATTGTCCCAACAATGTGGGGCCCATGTCCCAACAATGTGGGGCCCATGGGACAATATACGCTTTCACTCAATCTAAGTGCTAACCACCCTCGCTGTATGGGGTCACCCTCGGGTGCCTTACCTGGCTATCACATCAACACTGCACAAACTTCAACATCTTTTTATAAGGGGCTGTCAGCGGGTATTCTATGCCGTGATATATGTGAAACTTCATCCTGATGATACCCAACCAACGTATTTTAACAAGATAGATATCTTATAGTCTGTCGATTGGGTCATTACAAGAAAACTATACGAAATCAGCGATAGCAATATTGCTCTCTGGGTGGTGTGTTCTGTGAATTTCAAAGGCTATAAAAAAGCGTATAAATAGTTATAATTGCGGGAAAAACAGCTGATATTTCACCATCATTTCGTTTGTCCCTTTTCCT
>Ga0058701_10004160_pt1 | contig 11681 bp, 5 predicted proteins | sample AgamicOrMae_FD_97039 | JGI IMG/M metagenome (GOLD analysis project Ga0058701, IMG submission 97039) | Agave microbial communities from Guanajuato, Mexico - Or.Ma.e | ecosystem: Host-associated > Plants > Phyllosphere > Phylloplane/Leaf | place: Guanajuato, Mexico | collected 2012-06-04 | reverse complement strand
TTAGGTTAAAAAAATAAATGAGAAGTATTTAAAAGCAATAATTGTTTTGAGTGCTCGCCACTCTTGACCGACACTTTACGGATCAAAACCCGCCCAAAAAGCTGAGGTGGGCCTTTGTTTTGTTTTTTTGAGAGACGTTTGGCAAGAAGTCGCTGTCCTTTCCTAATGTTTGGACCGGTCGTATCGGGAAAGTACTGTCACCGTCCGGTGTTTTTTATACTATCCCGCCAAAGTAGCAAGAATTTTTGTTGAAGGGGGAAAAATATCTACAAAAGACAAGTTTGCAAAATGAAAGCATTTTTTTTATTGAATTCAAATTTGTCTTTGCATATAAGTTATGTATTTTCATATTTCTTGGAGTCTTGATTCCTGATAATCCTCCAAGTTAATAAAAAAAAGAAAAAAAATGCTTCTTTCTTTCTTCCTTTGGGGGGGGGGATTTGAAATTTTACAACTGAGTTTAGCAACCTACCAATTCTGGTTTAAAGTGTATATTCTTACAAAAGTTTTCTTTCAGTACTATTTTGCGGGTTGGTACTGACAGACACCATTTTATGGGAAGGGTAATGGGCCAGAAGATTCTGGGAGCCCAGTTTTTAGATAATTGCAAGAGTATTTGAAGGCCTAGCAAATGTCGAATTTTTCCGTATTTGACCTTATTTTAGCCGAAAGTAGATCAACGCTCCTAAATTGGATGAAGGTTAAAAAGGCCGGCCTCGAAGCACCAGGAAGCATATGTGTATCAATGGGCAGGATTTGTTTACTTAAGCTGACTTGTGCTCCAGATTTTCAAGGCACAGGCGCTCGCGACACACACTGTATTATTGGTCTACATACAGCCTATGCGTGGTCTATCACGCTGAAAAACGGTGCACAGTCTGTCATGTGGCATCGACACCGTTACCAGCACCTATTTATTGATGTCGTTAACTGTACCGATGACGTTACCCTGCTCGATACGGTACCGTTATCAACTTGATGCGACAAACGTCATTTTTATGCAGTTACGGTACGGTTGGGTCTTTTCACCGATTTGTGCCCAGGAAACGCGTAAGAAAAAATTAACCAAGCGTTATGGAGAATGTTCTAAATTTAGTAAATTTGGATTTGCTGTAAAGTTGAGATGAAATATTTAGTAAAATATTAAATTTGTTAAGAAATTTTCGTCGTGGAGGGAATATTAGCATCGGTTCGGAAATAGCCTATTTACGGAGCAGACTGCGTTAGTTGAGTTCACTAAAAATTAGTAAAAAAAAAGCGACAGCCAACCGAGTAGCCAACTCGGCTAGTAAACGTTACCAGATTTGCCAGTAAACGTTACTGTAAATAGTACCCTGTAACGGTAACGTTTACCAGCAAACGTGTTAGCGTTTTACTAGCTAAGTTTGGCCATAACACTTTTTAGTTATTTTTGGTTGTTTTTTTTTTTGTATTTTTACTTGACTAACCCACTTTTCTCAGTGTTCGGATGGTATGGCTTAGAGAGACGGATTCTACGATGAAATCAGATTTGGTTCTTCAAGTTTTTGAGACTGCCTTTGAAAGAAGTTAAATGAACTTAAACCGTTGTAATTTTGTCCTTTGATTTAGAAATGAAGTTTTTAGAGGTAGGAACGAGTTTTCCATTAACTTCTACTGGAGTTATTTAATTAATATTGTGTTTGAAATCAAACCACTCTTTAATTTTGCAAAGCTTGTTGTAATTGTTTTTGGCTCGGTAAATGACTGATTCAAGACGTTCAGAAACGGCTCCATTTGGGTTATTCTTCACTTTTTCAACATGACATTAAATTACATGGATGAACGATTTACGTTCGCTTCTAGGTTGCGCGCCTTGTGTTTCGTTGCGTCACTTAGCTCCTCACCAAACTTGATGCCGCCTAGAAGTGAGAGGCTCGTCGATAGCATGTTAGGTGTCCTATGCCTCGCTCTACTCGGCTGGATGACAAAAGGTAGAACAAGAGACCATGCAACCCCTCAAATTTCGAGTGAACAAGTGCTTGAGCCCCTGCGGACACAAGGATAGGCAACGCGCCCAACGCGCGTGCATTGCGGTTGCCTATAACTGACCTCCCAATATGTTATGATAGGGCATTTAATTTCGGAAGGAAAAGCTGTTTGTAGGTCAAACTTGGAAGGGTCACCTCGATTTTACCAATTATTGCACTCCACACGATGTGGGTGAATAAGGTTATGGCGTACAAAGAGCAACGGCCTGTCGAGGTCAGACCGTCACAACCTCGCCGCGGACGGAGCGGTGGCGCGGAGAGGGGGCTAGAAGAGGTTATATTAGTCGAAGGTTTGAGAGACCAGTTTTCAGGGCAGGTGGGCAGTAGACGAAGTTTCGTCATTTGGTGGGGCGTGTTCGAACACCCACAGCGGGGAGGGATCAACCGTGTTACAGCTAATTTTTTATTAGCCCAATTTCCCCGTTCAATTAGGACGTTTTAGCCCGGACCTAACTTAACTAAATTTTAGCTGAGTAACTAAAATCTAGCTCAGGGGCCTGCGTCGCCTTCGAGGAAGGATAGTATTTGGGTCACTTCTCAAGCACCCTTATCTGCAATGCCTGGCTAAATTACTCATGTTTTTCGCGGGGCTCCCTCTCCGAACTCATGTACAAGACTGAATTTTCCTTGTTCAGCAGTCTAGGCCTCTCTGCTGTACCCAATGACCGAAATAGGCAGTGAAAGAAATATGCTCCAAGGTTGTATTGCATTTTAATGCAGCGGTCCGTTTAACGCGTTTTATAATCTTTCCTTTTTGGAACTTTTTGTATTTAGAGTTAAAAATATCTAAACTGTGTTTTTACTATCTAAAAATATAGACTTTTTCGCATTTATTATCTCATTGACTTGATTTTTTCGAACAGAAATCGTGAGGAAAATTGCAGGAGTTACGAAAATCTTATTTTCATGGTATTTGATGCCGAAATCTAAGTTATCAGACGCACAAATCTTATTCTGTTTAGTTGATGGTGAGAGTTTTTGTAACTTGGGAAATTGCATAAGCAAAGTGTGCCGTTTCCGTACATTGAACAGGCACATCAGATCACTTGTCCGTCTTCTTGCAAATCAGATTCCGAGGCGGTCAGATTTGACCGTGACCCGCCTATGGACGCAATCCCCACTCAAATCAGAACGCCTCCAATGGCTGTGTGACCTCAAAGCAGTTTGAAGCCAATGCTCTAGTCTCGCTGCAGGCGGGTGCCCTGGCTCCTGTCGCGAGACTCGGCAATGTCCGCGCTGCTGCGGCTTTTTTCGCCGGTGAAGCCACGAAGCTGCATAGACTTGGGCGGTTGTCCGCACCGAAGGTCCCTAGTTCGTTCCCGTCGACGCGGAACTCGTCCAGGAGGGGATGACCCTGGTTCATTCGGGTCTTAAGAACTCGTGGTCTAGTGGTGAAGACATCCCACTTCCGTTTGCCAATTTACGGTTCAAGCCTATGGCATAGAGGACTTTTTCCTTCCACGCTTTCCTCTGTTATTCATTCTAGGGTCCTCGAGGACATCGTTATGTTTCAGCGCTTTTTGGTCTACTGTTCAGAGGATCCGACTTCCGTTCATTAATTTAGGGTTCGCGTCCCGCTAATGGCAGAGAATTATCCTGCATATTCGGTACTGCTGTTGCCTCGAGGCGATGCCTTCGACTATTTTGGGGTTGGGGAGCTCTCGGGGCACAACTTATGGATGAAGGTCTTCTAGTCTAGTGGTAAGGGCATCCGGATTCAGATTACCATATTAGGGTTCGAGTCCCTCATAGGGCGAACATGAAGCTAGCTTTTTTTCTTAGTAACCGTACCTTGGATATCGGAGTGACCTCTATTAATGACAGGCCTGAGCAACCAAACATAGCTTGGGGCCGAACAGTCCAGTCCAATGACACGGGAAAGTTTCCTAACCTCCTTTTGGCGGGCCGCCGGCCGAAATTGGGTACTTTCAGTCCCAAGTAAGCGATGTGGTAAGACAGAGAAAGTGAAAGTGTATCGCCTGGAGGATCACTTTCCTTCTCTGTCCGACTCACGGAAACAAAGAACTAACACCCGGAAATAGTAATCCCCTTTTTGTTTGGCGGCCATTTTGATAAGCGGCATGTCATTTTAATAAAGCTCATGTCTTTTATTTTCATGTCCATGCCATCTTGTTTGCTGTCCCAAACTTTCCACTTGCTTTCCTTATCTTCCGTCGAGGACGTGAATGAAAAGTATCACATATTGTGCTATTCGTCTGTATGACTCCCAGTTATTAATATTCTTCTTGTTCCATTTTTAACTGAACCGCTTATCCCAGCGAAGCTTTGAAAACAAACTTTATATTTTGATCCGGTTTCAATTGACACTTTTTTTACCGATCGAAAATAAAAATGAAAAAAAAGAACGGCGAAGAATTTGAACCAAAAAATGGACAGAGCAACCTTAGGTTTATTCGTAAAAATTCCCTGTTTTCGGCATCATGTCCTTTTTGGGTAGGAGGAGGAGGTAACGTGTTTTAAGACACGTGATTATGAATTAAGGCATCTGCAGAAAGGGAGTACCTTTTTTCGGATAGGCCCATAACCTGTGTCAGATTTGAAACCAAAACAGGTTGATGTCTTATTAGATTTCTAAATAGCCCTATCAATTACTGATGAGAAGTTCTCGTCAAGCCCCTCAATAATAGTTAACGTTTGATCTGTTCCAAAAACTAGCTAAAACACCTTTTACCTTACCTAAAACTAAAACTGGTATTTAGCTTCTCAAGGTGTTACTATCAGCATGGAGGTCGAAAATGAGGGCATTTCCACGGTTATCATCCAAATACTGCAATGCAGCGAATTTTCTTTTCAGCTTTTCTTTCGCGGTGAGGACATTTTGGGATAGGGAGACCTAGTGTTAGGTTGTCAGCAGTCCCGTTTGGCAGGATGTCTGTTTCTGTCCCTTTCGAAGTTTGTGCGAGTGTGTAAGAGACAGAGAGAGAGAGGTGGCCTCGTTTGCCGTCGGCACTCGTCGGTCGCTCACCCCGGCTGATTGCTGGAGGACACTCGCAGCTCGCTTGCAGCTCTACTCCCCTCCGTCCTATCGCCATTGCCTAGCACTAGGTCACCTAACTCGCTGACCTAACGCCTGCATAGCGCCTACACAATCCTTGCGAGGGCCTTTCAGGCACGCATTATGACAGCGCACCGACTCTTGTGCTCGAAAAATACTAATCAAAGGTCTGAATTAACACTCCGCCTTGACTCCTGAAAACTACTCCCATAGAAATGATTTCTGGTTACGAAAAAATTTTTTGTGATGTAGTGAAATTTAATTTTTTGGAATATTTTTTTTCTTGCAACAAAATATTGTTTCTGAGATCAAGAAAATAGATTCTTGTGCTAATAAAAATATTTTTTGTGTCAAGAATTTTTTTTATTATAACAAGTAAAAATTCTTGGCATCAGAGAACATTTCTGTGACTGTAGAGAGGCGCAAATGAAACCCATGGCTGCCGTGTTTAGCCCCGTTTTTCCGTTAGGAATATATTGGACCTCATGACGGCTCCTATAGCAGGGGTGGGCATCGCGCCTCTCTACTTTTCTGGGCTCTAGCTGCGCCCAAAAGTGCATTTTATTGCGCTATCACGTGTTGGAATCGCGCCTTATTGAATTCGATGTCGATTCCTTTGACCGTGGCTTCTTTTCTCACAAAATATATCTTTATAATAGTCTCGAGTTTAACCTTAATTCAGGCAGTTATCAGGCGAGATAAACAAACCTTGAGTTTAACAAGTCACCAAACGTTTTCGCCGTGCTAATTTTTGAGGAGGGAAAATCCAGAGGTATGTCTTTTTGTCTCGACGTAATCTCTCTTTTGCTTAATAACAAGTAAAAGTGATCTTACAGTTGCTTCACATTTTCGGTGGGAGGAGCGAGCGAGATAGGCATATGTACACTCCACCTGTGGGACAAGGATAGCGCTACTGGATGGGTCGCGCGAATTTCTTCTCTCTCTCTCGCGCTCGGCCCAGATAGAGCGAGAGGGTCACAGACCGAAATCTCGGTCAAGTGAAGAAAGAGAGGGGAGCCTTTTAATGCAGTATAACTTTTTGAGACATTTTCCGCGAATAAAAAGCAAAATGGCGGACAACAGTCGCTTATGGTGTTTTTTTTCTTTTTTTTATCGGGGCACGATGTTTTTGCTGTGCACAACAGCTGATAACATCACATGTGCAGTTTTACCGCAAAGTTGAACGACTGTTCAAGGCTCTCTAATCAGCTCGCAGAAACTTTATTTCCAGCGTTTCAAAATGCTTTGTTAAGTCCTAGCCCTTCTGTACTTGAGTGTTGATTACTTTACACTGTGAATCACTATAACTTAATCCATCCTAGATTTCACATAATCTCTTGGATCTTTCTATTGTTTCTCTTATTAATAATTATCGTTGCAGTGTCGGTGTTCATAAGAATATGGTCAAAACATCAATTTCAAACTATTTCAATGTGCTTTACCTAAGGAATGTCTTGTTTAAATTTATATTGTTTGTGTAATTTTTATTGCGTTGAAACGCATAGTTTAAAAGTTCATTAGCAAACACGTAATCTTCAATTATCCAGGTGTTATTTTTTTCCAAATAAGCGAGATGTTAAAATTATTCGTTATTAATCAACTCTACTAATATTATTTTCAGTTTTTGAATACTAAGAAAAGCTACGAGAGTCTGAAACGAGGATTAGTTCCTACCAGGCCCTAATCGTTCTTTCATGTTCTTAAATGTATAAGCTTTAAATTCTCAGTAAATTAGTCATTCTGATATTGATAAATGATATAAAGTATTTCTTAACACGGAAGTCGCCGCAAGATGGCGCGCTACGTCGCCCGACCTCGGCGCACGCAATGCTGGCTGCCTAGTTATCAGGGGTGGTGGTCAGGCGCTCCGTATAGCCGCGCCTTGGGCCTTGACACACAGCCAGTTCAACGCTCCCAATGACGTCAATAGCTTGTTATGTCAGTGGCTTGGCTGAGCAGTGCTCTATGGGCGAGTGAGCAGTTGCGCCTGTGCAGCACCAACACAGGCTGTGCGCGGCACGGCACAGGCTGTACGGCTCGCACAGCCTGTGCCAGCGGCGCGGCTGTCGTCCGGGAAACGCGAGGTTGGAGTTGGGGCCTTGCAAATAGGACGGGGTTCTTTGTGAGGAAGACCACCGAATACGATTACGTAACGCCTTGAAAGGGTTATTCAACTCAACTCGGTGCCCCACATTCGCATTGCAGAAAACGGTTCGGCGATTGGCAGTGATCGGGTTATCGCTTGCATGGGCGCGAGGGTTACGTCGTGAGAAAGCAGCGGAGAGGTACTTTGAAGATTCCCGGTTAAGGTATGGGAGGAAGAGGGCTCAAGTTTTCGGGGTTTTGGGAGATGATTGGACTGGTCGGGATGTTTGGGATCTGGAGATGGTTGGGGTGCAAAGGAGAAAGTTGAGGCGGGAAGGATGGTTGAGGTGGTCGAGATACTGTTGCGGTAGGATGAACGGTGTGGAGACGAATGTGGTGTTTGTGAGATGATCGCAGCCCTAGGGAAGTTGATGAGGACCGGGAAGATTGGGGTAGTCGAAGGATTGTCAGGGTTGTGGGAGGTTTGGGATCTAGAGATGGTTGGGGTGCTCGGAAGAAGGTTAAGGCGGGAAGGATATGGTTGAGGTGGTCGAGATACTGTTGCGGTAGGATGAACGGTGCGGAGACGAATGGGGTGTTCGTGAGATGATCGCAGCCGTAGGGAAGTTGAGGTGGACCGGGAAGATTGGGGTAGTCGGAGGATTGTCAGGGACGCGTTCGAGAACGGCGCCCGAGGATGTTCTGTCGCTGTCTTACACATGGAGATCTCATGGAGAGAAAGACAGTTTAACCTTCGGGTGGTGTTTTCGAACGCACCCCAGGATTGTGGGAGGTTTGGAATTGGAGGAAGTTTAGGAGGGACTCAAGAATAAATTGGGTGAGGCGGGCGGAAGATTGTTGGGATGTTCGAGAGGTTGTTGGTAGGATTGTTGAGGTTGTCGGGATTTGATTAGGAGATCATCGTGAGAAGGTTGAGTTGGACAGGAAAAGGTTGAAGTCGTAGGAGTTTTGTCAGGTTGGGTTGTCGAAAGGATGGTTTGAATGATCGAAAGATAGTGAGGTCGGAAGAAGTTTTAGCTGCGTGCAAAACTGCCGCAGCAGTTGGAAGACTATTGTGTCCGGTCGGGTGGTTCACATGAGGATTTCTTTATCGACGATAAGTTTTTGAAGGATTGACAAGTAAACGTATAACGCACGGAGGATAATATAGAGGAGGAGAAAATATGTGGGGTGCAAAAGAAACTCTAAAATCTTCTAGCCAGTCGGAACTTCGGTAGGCCTCATGATGATTAACATTCGGAACCGAGGGGCTAAGGCTGATTGCACTGCAGTAAAATCCCGCAGCAAATTAAACTAATCAGCGGATGTTACTGAGGAAGTTGAGCACAAGCACCTCGTAAAAATTTTACCGCCTAGGACCTCATCGGATCAAAATCCATAACCCAAATCGATTCGAGCATTGCGGGGGCGTTTTGTGTGCGCTGCGCTCAGGTAGCCGAATAACACCCCAGGCAGCCAACTTTATTGCGCACGGTAAAATTACCTCGCTCACACGATGGTCGCCAAACATTGCAGTACAACTCCTGAAACTTATGTGTCCTTAAAACTCCCGCTATATCTAAACTTACCCCACGCGGAAACCTTGGAATTCTTGAGCACAGACTTCCGTGACATTTCATGCAAGAACATATTTTGAGAGGGCAAACATTTTCCCTTCCTCCAATTTCAAAAGGACTTCTGCATGCGGCTTTGCGACGCAAGTTTGATGTAGTGCCTCAGTTCGCTGTCGCGACACTATATCGCTTCGCTTACCTGTCGCCAAGTCTGATGCCCTTTTAACCGCCAGTAAATGTCACTGAGGAGTAAGCGGCGCCAGGCTTGAAAGATAGGTTAAGTTAAGCGCAGTGTGCCTCGCTTCGCTTTCGGTCCGTTGGGCTTGGCAACGAAAGATAAAACAACGCAGGGGGGGATGAATGATTTATGTAAAACTGGTAACTCGGCATTTATTACATTGCTAGTGCCAACACCAGACATGTTCTGATAACAACAAAAGCAGCGAATATACAGAAAGTATCTACGTAAGAAAATATTTTGAAAGATCTTAATGAACGCGCTACCGTCATCGGAAATTTAAATTAGAATTGTGCTGTCTGGGTCACCGAGCAAAAGAAGTCCGGACGAATATGTTACGCCAGTTTCACGGCCAGCGCTTTTGAGATGGACTGTGCTTCAATTTTCAGCTTGCTCAGTGTGTGCTGCGAGTGTGCGCAACGAAGACAAACAGGAGCGAGAGAGACAACGTGAAACTAAAAGTATCTTCAAGGCCTTTCAATGCCCCACTTGTTGGCCGGTCAACGACCGGCCATGGTCGCGCTCGTTGCAGATTTCGCCGCCCGGCAGCACTGCGCTCGACTAGCCGGGAGTATTGCCGCTGTCGATACCCCGGCAAAGTCGCTCTACTTGCGGATACTCTTTCACGCCCCCGCTCGCACTGCAATGTATTGTTTTTTCATTGCATCTGTTGTTTACGGTATCTGCGTTAGTTGTATCATCATTTCCAGCGCTCAATTAAAAATAATCCTTGGAGAATTCGAATTTTGAACGTGACCTGTGGTGCCATCGTGCGGCCACCGTCGGAACCGGCGTTTCGGAATCTCGCCGCAAGATGGCGTTAGTCGTGCGCCTGGATCGGATGGTTCGCGATTCAAATTCTTAATTGAACATTTTTTGCGTTATGTAAAAGGGATACATAGAATCGGAAACAATCAAAAGTTATTTGATGTTTTCATGAACAAAATTGATGTCTGGGACGTTATCGAGTCGGAACATTTGCTCTTTATGTAGGTCATTGTCTCCGATAAAAGTGTTTGAAATACGTGTCGAATGTCGTAGATTCGGGGAATATAGTTATTGGCTGGTCTTTTTTTATCAGTTGCTTTATTTTGGAATACCAGTAGATCAGAAAATTGCAGTCCAGATACCACTTCTTGAAAATTGTTTACGAGCGATGGCTGTTTTGTGCTTCGTCATAAAATAAATATTTCGCTTCAAGCACTCTGTAAGTTTCTGAAAAATAAAGTACCTAAAATGTCATTTACCTCTGGTGATAAAAAAAGGTTACGTGAAATGGCGCTTTCTCAAGAGCAGCCTAAATAATTTTCGTTCCGGTGGGACACTTCGTTCCGAGAACTAACATAAAAAAAGTATTTGTTAACCCTCTTATTAAGTGTGCCAGTTGTGTCGATATAAAAGAGTAATTGGGCGATATTTTCGGAAGGTATTAACCGGTGTTATTCTTTTTTTTTCTTTACTGTACGCGGGATTGCACCAACCTATTATTTTTCGTGGCACCTCAACAGAAAAGTTATCACAATGGATAAGTGTTCCTAAAAACTTGGCTCTAACGGAAGGAAATGATTTAGGCGAATAGGGTACATCGGTTAAGTCAAACAAGGTACATGGTTGTTCATAAAAATTTATTTTAATCCGCGACAATTTTTTTTCTAAAATACCGTTTACGCTTATATCAATTATATGACCAAAAATGACATTTCTCCGGTCGATAGTTTTAAATTTGTTTTTGTAATATTACAAAATATATGAAAAATAAGATTTTTTAACTTAAATAATGATACAATTTTTTATTGTGATTGTTTCAGGTAAGTGCTGCTTTCGGCTGTCTGCAATGGAGGACAATGTGAAACAACTAATCAGTAAGTTTATCTACTTATGATCGGCAAGTCCATTGTGTATACTCGAGCATAAAAAGCGCCTTTTTGTGGAATACTAGCCCATATGAAAAGCGACTTAACTATCTCAATTGCGTAGTTTATCATTGTTACTCCAGGTATATTTTAGACACCAGCCTCTTACGAACCGAACTTTAAAAATATATTGGCTTAGCCCTTTTGGCTGTTTCAGATTCTCATTTCTTGTTTAATTACTATCCAACGTAATTTACACATGAAAATACATCGAAAATTATTATTATTTGAAGCTAAGGCAACAATTAACAATAAGAGCCCTCTCTTTGTTCAAGAGTTACCCTTGTAAGTCATACTTAACCCCCCTTTTTATACCATTCTAAGAAATATAATTTTATCAGGGCTTTTGTAGGTGATTAAAAAATTTTATAAGCCCCGTGTTAAATTTTATTAAAACGAATTCCGCAAAAATTTGAATGACGTACCGGCCAACGCCCAACGATGTCCTTAGCGAAGGGCGTTGAACTTCTGTTCCCACTGTCCTTGAATATCTAGCGGACATGTTATATCAGCAGTCCGCCGACTGTCGGATATGTGCATCGAAATTTCAAGTTCTTTTTTTTTTCTAATTATTGTTATCATTTTTGGTTTTTGGCCCGAGGCGATAGAGCATACTTGTAAGGTCGTTGCCGCCCACTCCTGCGAACTGCAGGTGGCGACGCGAGGTGGTGTGGGTGGGGACCTAAGTACTACTTCTTGAGAGGAGTTAACTCGTACGTTTGACGACTAAATTTTACCGGTTTTTTCGATCTTATTTTCTAATTTATAAAAATGCTTTTTTTACTTCTTTTGCACCTAAGTTTCTTTTTTCTTTTTGTTTCGATTTTTTTGTTTCGTTTTTTTTTT
>Ga0058701_10004159_pt1 | contig 11682 bp, 6 predicted proteins | sample AgamicOrMae_FD_97039 | JGI IMG/M metagenome (GOLD analysis project Ga0058701, IMG submission 97039) | Agave microbial communities from Guanajuato, Mexico - Or.Ma.e | ecosystem: Host-associated > Plants > Phyllosphere > Phylloplane/Leaf | place: Guanajuato, Mexico | collected 2012-06-04 | reverse complement strand
GTGGCGAATGACGAAATTAGCCTTTGGGAACGCGTATTAATGCTATTTTGCGACGAGACGGGGCTGAAAAGTTCCGAAATACAAAAGACAGTACTTTAGGGTGTGTGGGAGAGGTTATGTCACTACCTTCCCAGTCAAACCATTCTTTTATTACACGACGCACACCCGAGAACCACACACCAAAATGTTTCTTGAACATTTTCGCATAATAATAGGGAGTTTCATTGTTATACAACAAGTACAAAAACAAACATTTACAAAAAACATGCCAAAACGATGCATTACCTGGTCACTTCAATGGCGGACGTCCCAGAGCCGAAGTGAGCGTGGTCCGACTATATGAGCGGCAGCAGGAGAGAAATATCGAAAGTAGACAACCCGTCTTGCAAAGTTAGGCAACCCGCCGTTCAGCCTCCCCTAGTCGTTTGGCCTGTATCCCCCCACTGCGTTGAGAACCGTTTTCCTCTCATGGACAAGTAGCTGGTAGCTCACATTAAAGTGTTATTTCTTAAATAACACCTTAGCTCACAATTGAAAGCAAGCAGCCTGTATCCGACCCTGATTCGACCGCAGAGAAGGGACGGAGAGGAGGGGATCCAGCGCACTCGGCGGGCGGCTCGGTGCAGGCCGTGCAGGCCAGGTGCAGGCTCGGTGGACGAGCGATGCACCATCTTTTAAGCGCTTTTAAGGTATCATGATGATCATGATACCTTACCATCTTTGGCAGCTTTGGTCAACCACTCTTTAATTAACTTCGGTGGACGTGCTGCGGAAACGCCGGAACTCATAATTTGGTGAACTCAGATTTGGATTTCGTAATATGCACATGTGTTTTGTTGTTGTATGTTAATCATTTGAACTTAGTGTGTGCAAAAAACATTACTCGGAGGTTAGTCGCATACCTACTCCTCATTTATGCCATATATTTATGTTTATTTATTGTATAAAATATCTGTTTCGGATAGTTGATTACCATAATTATTATTCCCCGAATGCTTTTGTTATTTATTCTGGCTGTGCTGCCTTTGTGGAGGCTGTAGTACCTACCTGTAGTTGCTTAATGATCACATAACCTCACTCCATCAAACCGAGCTGAGAGAATAGCGCAACGTATGTTATGTGCTCTTTGACCTGGAGTTTTTGGGTTTTATATTTTTAATTCTATTTTTCCTTCGTTTTTGATTAGTCATATTTTTCCTATTTCGGTTATAAATTTATATGAGAGATGTGATGTCAAGAGGCAGTGTATTACCATTGTTATGGCTCTTAAATCCATCACCTCATTTTTTTAATATCTTGATTGTAGTGTGCTGTTATACAGGCTTAATGACATAGTAACATGGAAAATAGCAAAGTCCTCTATGATTGCTCATGGTGGGAGATTCAAACAAAGGAGCCTTTCTTTTTTCCCTTGTGAATCTTGCTAAGAAAATGTTTGTCCTGCTCATTGCATTTTTTGCTTTGTTTTTATAGTTATTTACTCTTCTTTGTTACAGTTGCTAATACTGCTTGATGCGTTGAACTTCATGGAAATGGCAAATCTCATTGTTCTGTTGATATGTTCATTGTGTTGAAGTTGCTCTGGCAATCGACTTTGGACTACCCCTGCAACCTTTTATGGTGCTCCTGATTGGATATGTTTATGGTATGTATTCTCCTTTTTCAAGAATTGTGTTCAGATAGTATGTTGATTTGGGTGTCAGTACTGTGAGATTATTGCTTTGTCAATGCTAAAGATGTTCATGATCTGATCATCAAAAATTGTGTAATAAGCTAGGCTTAGTAATACAACCTTGTATTATATACTTTGATAAAATACTGTGAGTTCAAAATTACCCTAAATTAACCATTTTATCTTACAGTTGAACTCAGTGATATCCTTTGCACAAGTGAGGCTTTGTTAATTGAAATCATTTTTTTCCTCACATGTTTAAATTGATTGCTGCAGCATGCAAGCATAGTATTGCCTTGGTGCTTCTTACAGTTCACTCCAAACCATATTATTTTTGCCCCAAAACTTAAAAATCACATTCAGGTGTTCAGTTGATTGAAATCCCAATAAGAACAAAGTGTAGGCCTATATACTACTTACCCCACCAAAACAATATGGTACAAATGGTTACCGTACATCATCTAGGTTCATTTACCAAGGTCCTACCAAGACATCATGGGGCATGTGTCATGCAGATACAGTTGTATTCCTTGGTCAAAATCTTGTTACTCTATCTGCATAAAGTAACTGCTGTAAGGGCCACAATTCTTGAAAATTATTGAGATGGTCGCAATTGCTGTGTAAATTTGCTACAGTGTCATGGTTAAAATTACCATAAACGATTGGACTTTCAACCATTTGCCTGCCCAAGGGTGATTTTTCTAGTTCAAGGTACTCCACTAGCACCCTTATGTATACCAACGATAAAATCTACGGAAAATTGCGGTTTTTCATGCATGTCGTAGGTTTTGTGCGTTCAAGTCTCCAGTAAACGTATGCTAAGTAATTGATGTGCCATGCCTACAACTTCGCGAATCCTGAGTGCACGCACATTAGGGACCGTACTTGCCCTGTTACGGGGGAGGAGAGACAAAAGTTAACATACGTCTTAAATTGCCTTACGGGGTAAATCTAGAACACGGACTGAATAGGAGGTCAAGTGGCCGCAAGTAGTTTACGGACGGCCCCATTCCATGGATATGAGATTTTTCCACCTTATCCGAAGCATAAGAGGCTGATCCCGAGCTATTCAGTCGTGTGAATAGAAGGGCTGAACCACAGAGCTACTTTGAGCAACTCACGGTACCGTGTTCAACACCCCCAAATAAAAAAAGGGGGGGGTTATAAAAGCGACCAATGAATGTCGAGAGTGGGAATCTTTCACCCCTATTGGCTGAAGCTGTGCAGAGGGTAATAGCAGATCGTGATTTCTGCTCTATTCTGTGTTTGCACGATCTCCCCTCTAAAGTCCGTTTTCTCGCTCGCTCAGGTCCACCATTTGTAATCCGGGGCATCCCCATCCAATGAGAACGCTCCGGATTACAAATGGCGGACCTGAACGAGCGAAATAACGGAGTTTGAGGAGAGAGAGAGGGGAGATCGTGCAAACACAGAATAGCCAATCTTCTCCCCCCTTTTTATTTTGATGCAACACATGCGTTTAAAATGTTTTCAGTTCGCCCGAGGGAGTGAACTGCTTACCCCATACGGGATCGCCGGATTGCACCTAAGGTTCGGTCTAGAGGCCTGGATGTTATATCCAGGCCTCTAGTTCGGTCATCTGTAAAGCCGATCTCAAATTGTTCGCCACTAAATCCCACTAACAATTTCCTGCTAAAAAAAAAAGTAACAAAAGGGTAAACAGTTCATAGCCGAGATATTTAGTGAGTTGTCAGTGATCCCGTCTCACGGTTTCTGTTTACGAATCATTTGACCGAATTCGGCACACGCGATTTTATTGCTATTTCGGAATGGCGTTTCCATCTGCGGCTAAGAGACCAACGGTCTGGTCTTTATCAATAAATGCCACAGTGGCGAGGTACCGATTGTAAGGCAGGATGGGAAACTTCGGGAAAACAGGGTTGATGGTTGTATTCTTAATTTCACGCAGTCCGACCTGAAACAATGAGGAAAACCATGTCAGAGAGCCACTCTTTTGCTTTTCTTGGTCTTTTTTTATTGTTGTTTATTGGAGTTGTTTATTTTTCTCTTTGCTCTTTTTGCTTACAGCCGTGGAAGTGCGACTTCCAGTGCGTTTTCTACCGTTTGTGTTCTACATTTCGCGCCCAAGCCCAAGGTGGCTCTATAACGGTGGAGTGGCACAGAGAGAACGGGACACGTTTTCTGATGACACTGGTTAGTGCGGGTCGCCTACTTACAGGATGAAAGGCAGCTTGCTCGGCTAAGTCCGGAGGAGTTCGGCTTCGTTCGGCCCGGGCAAAGGCAGCCTTTCACCCTGTAAGTAGGTGATCCGCACAAACAAGTGGGGTCAGAAAATGTCTCCCATTTTCGACGGAATTGATTCCATCGTTGTAGAGTCACCTTGGCCAAGCCGAGCGGAGCGAGTAACAGGGCAGCCAACCTAACTTTCTTGTCGCCGTTAGCCTCCGTTTTTGGAGATTTTCTAAACAGGGTGTCTAGCGACCGGGAAAACCGGGATATTGAATGACCCGAGGAAAAAAAAAATCAAAAAAAAATCAGGAAATCGCCGGGAATTACGCTGAAAGAAAGAAAATTTGGGATTTAGCCGGAGAATTGGAAATGGGAAATAGCTAGACACCATGCTGTCGCTACACCTAATGCCACTTCTCAGTGGCAAAATTTGCCGCGGAGAAAAACAACATCAGGTTGGCCAACGTTTGGTTATCCAAGGTCAATTAACCTACTACCGCCCAGCGATGCCGTTCGGCAACTGAAAATTTTGTTTTAGAGGATCTTTTCCGTTCAGTATTGTCACAATTTAAAATATATCACCCCTCTGGAAACCTGAAATTCAATTATTCAGGCATTTTCCAAAGCTTAAAATTGCGTATTTCAATGGGAAAAATCCTTTCAATTTCTCTTAAGCTAAATTTCACTCGGAATACTTTGGGCTGCTATGGGTTAAGGTTACATGTGCCGTCGCTCAGGTCATCAGGTTGTAGGGTAGAACAGGAGGAAGGAAATCGGCTTTTAAAATTAAAAGCGTAGACTGGGTATTGCTCTTACTCGTGGTAACGGGCATTGTATCTCCTCTTTTCTGTAGAGCAAGTCAACTAAGAAACGCGCGTGGACAGTCATCGATGAGCACGCCTTGTCGAACTTCATGACAAACGCGTTGCGTTTCCACTCGTTATTGGACCACTGAGACAATCGAACCTCAATCTGTAACAATGTAATAGTAAAGCGCCATCTGGAGGGGAAGAAGAAAACACGTATTTGGGGCTTTACACTGCTGTTGATTGAGGGGCATTCGTTAGCACCAAAAACCACAAGCGCCAACGCCGCAAGCGTCAGTCCGTAACCGCCAAACGAGAAAAGTCGCAAACGCCAAAGTTCGTATAGGTTAGGTAAGGACAATTTGGGTTAGGCTAAGTTAGGTTAGGTAAGGTTAGTATTGCGGTTAAGACCTTTGGCGTTTGCGACTTTTCTCGTTTGGCGGTTACGGATTGGCGCTTGCGGCGTTGGCGCTTGTGACAGCTACCCCTGTTGATTGATATTTCCCTCTTGAAAACTGTCGGAAATGCACCCTAGTCGACCCTAGTACTGTTTCACCCTCACACACATTAATCCATAAGAGCCTAATTAGAGTGAAATTCAGCTTAAGAGAAATAGGGAGGATTTTTCCCACTAAAATACGCAAGTCTGAGCTTAGGAAGTTGCCTAAATTATTGAATTTCAGGTTTCCAGAGGGGTGATTTTTTTTTTAATTGTGATGATACTGAACTGAAAGATCCTCTAAAATAAATTTTTCTGTTTTCGAACGGCATTGCTGGGCGGTAGTGGGTTAATGGTAGGGTATAAAATTAAGACTTTGACTTACACGTAGGTCGTCAGTAACTGGGATACCACCGTAGAATTGTCCCCAGGTATACTGTAGCTGGTTTCGTTTTGGCGCAGTGAAATTTTGTTGCGCCCAAATTTTACCAGCTGATTTGTACTCATCTGACTTGTTTCCTACGTATCGGAAAATGTATTTGTACGAACCCTAGGGAAAAAAAATAAATATAAGTACATCCAGAAAATACTAGCCCTGTAAATGAGGCATGATTTGAAGTCTTCGGGTTCGAAGAAATGAAGCATGGGAACACAGCCCCGGAAATGAATTTTTACTTACTGCGAATCTTGGTGCTGGTATCAGTTTCAGAGTAAAAACATTCTTCCCAGTGAGTCCACAAGTGACGATTATTAGTAGGATAAGTCCACTTGTGCTCATTTTGACGATATTTCCCGCTTATTTTTACATTTTTGTGAAGCTCCTGGATGATTTATCAGGGGTTTAGTTGATAGAATGGCTGAACCCACGGGCGTAGTAATTGGTTACCGCGTATCAAGTATGTGTTTCTCTCTTTTAGGGTACTTACAACCCTCGAATTTGTAGAAGAGTGTTAGTACTCGAAGATTTTCTTTAAAAAATGTGTTTAAGGAACCTTTTATTACGTGCCCTGTTTTAGGGCACTTTTTATCCCCCCTCCGTATCCTAAACCGCCGGTTTTCCCCGTACCGTGCCTTAATCTTAGCTGCCCCGCTCCCTTAAAGGGCTCGTAATGTAAGGACGGTCCCTAAGTGAATTTAATTTACGTTGTTTGAAATTTTGTGTTATTGCTAACAGGGTTGCCACCTGCTTGAAATGAGGGAAATATCGGACTCAGAGAAAAATCAGGACGAAGCCTTGCAGAGGAAAATTGTTAAGGAAAATTCCGTGGAAAATAACGCAGGTAATAGAATCGTACGCTTTTTTGATGTCGGAAAGCGTAGAAATCGATCGGTGATGAACCTCAGGAAAAATTGTAAATAAATAAATAAATAAAAAAAAGCATGTAAATGTCGGGGACGGGGATTTTTAATGTAGTAATTTCGTGGCAACGGTGGTTAATAGTTAATCCAAACTGCTTGTCCACATAGCATTTGTTTATCCTTCGGAATTCATTGAGAAGAAGCACAGATCGGTTTTGTACAAACTATTTCGAATTTATTTCAATTTTAGTTTAAGCATGTACTACCTGCTTTGATGTCGAGGAAACCTAGGATAGATGCAACACTGTTTAATCTCCCTTTTCGCTAAAATCAGAAGGATTCTGCGTTGACAACCTCCAACCCACAGTGAAATGCAGAGTCTGTACTCCAGCTAAACTGTCCTATGCTCTAGCCTACGGTTCAATTAGCGATTAGCGTAGAGTAGTCCCATGCAATAGTTGTGGTAATCGATAACTACTATCTTAATTATTTCTGGACGAAGGTCATGGGATATGCGTGTAGCAGGGATGAATAGGTATCAGGTGCACGTTTTTGCCACAGGCTCGTTACTACAGTTTGCATTCATACAGTAATGTGTTATTATTTTTTTGCAGGCAGTTCCTGTCGTTTGTGGCATCACGAAAAGTACCGGTATCATTGAGTTTCGGAGATAGTAAGTATAACAAAGATTTTATCATAGAAGGCGGTTTTAATATGTACGTTGCGCTCTCGAGTGTTACATAATATCAAATTCTGAAAGATGAAACCCTGTTAGTTTGAATGGCGGTATTTTCTTCCTTTTGTGTTTTACCGTAGTTTAATATTTCGAGGATCAACGACGCACGTCGTAGGTTGTTAAGGTTTATGTGGGATTGGTTTGTGCCTAGAGAGCCTCACAGGAAAAGAGCCGTCAACTGTCACGTCATCTTGGCGTCCCACCAATCAGCGTAGCTGGTTTCATCCATCCAACGAATCAGCGCACACCGCGGGAATAAGTTGTCGACTCTCTCCCTAGGCTCTCTAGTTCTTCCCTGTATATTTCGCTTCCGCTCGGCGGTGAGTTTAGTTTGGTTAACCAAAGTTGGAAAAAGTTAGGTTATGGGCCTTGAGTTTCGCTTTCCACTTATTTGGGATTAAAGATTGATCTCAAACGGTGGAAAAGTCAACCTTTCAAATTTACAGTGTTGGTACCGATGAAACTTGAACCTTGTAGCGCATGAGTATTGAATTATTATTTAGGGGAAGCGTTTCCATCGGCTACAGCGGTACCCACTACCTCATGTTTGTCCAGGATTGCCAAAGTAAAGAGGTAGCGATTGTAAGGCAGAATCGGGAAGTGTGGAAAAACACATTGAAAGGTTTGGTTTTTCAGTTCACGGAATCCGATCTGAGAGAAAAAAATAAGCGTTAAAGCACAGAATTTGCAACTCAAAAAAAAGTGAGACGCATAATTTAACTTTGATGCAGCAAAGTTTCTTCTCCGAAGAGAACTAGAGATGATTCTCATTCTGTCAGGGCGTGGGATAAGTATGGAATCCCAGCCTCTAAGATGGATGACCTTGTGATGATGAGCGATGCCGTTCTTACCTGTGGTAGGGGGCATTTTCTTTCATGGGGTTCGTAGAGTATGTCAATTACACTTTTTCCATGGACCATCGCCGCAGAACATGCTTTGTCGAACTTCAAGACGAACGCATTCTTCTTCCATTCATGATTAGACCATTGAGCCACCTTCACTTCAATCTGAAGAAAATAAAAGATAATTAAATAATTAAGATCCTGAAATTTAATCGTGTGTAGATATGCCCCTCCACTAAAGATGTTACTGCATGCGGCAGTAACCGCAGCCGATATTTAAGCGGCTTCAGGCTTGGCGACGATTTGCGCGGGCGAACTTAGGTTAGGTTAACTGGCTTGCTGCCCGGTTCGCAGCCGCTCCGCACGGCTTGGCAACGAAAGCTTGCCAACCCCAGAAAATCACACCCAATGTTATTTGAATATGCACACTTACGTACCCGTTGATTATCGTTTATAGGTATATTACTGTAAAAGTCTCCCCAGACATGCTGTATTTGCTTGGGTTTTGGAGAGGTGAAGTGAAGTTGCACCCAAATTTTGCCGGTTGATTGGTATTCGTCGGATATGTTTCCGACACTGCGGACAGAGACTACGTACGGACCCTTGAAACAGGAGAAACGATCTGAGCTATCTGACGAAACCCTCCCGCGCGAGCTCTACAAAATTCAAGATGGCGGACCAGCCCAATGAAATACTCACGGCGAATCTCGGCGCAGGTATCCGGTTGGCGTAAGTAAAGTTCCACACCCCAAAAGTGATCACCAGGAACAGGCCGCCCAGGGCTTTATTCATTGCAATTTTAAGATTAACCTCGGATATAAGGCAATGTAGATCCTGTTTCAAATTCACAACTTGATACTATCGCCTCGTAATCTTTTCTGCTCTCTGTGTTCTAAAGGTTACAAAACCTATTGTTTTTCACATTGGTCTTATCTTTTTTCATCACCAAAATTAACAAGCCTTGGTTAGGTTAACCTAAGCGTAGAGCCTCGCTCTTCTCTTGGTTATCACTCCGCCCGATCGCCGCTTCTCTGTGGTAAGCAGCTAGTCACAGAAAAGTAAACCGCATCAAGCTTGGCGAACGTTTAGGTTAGGTTTTTGATGTCCTGCTTCTTGAATTGGACCGTTTAGCTTGACGGAGGAGCGCACGGTGGTAGAAAATCAACCTTTGAACTAAACAGTGTTCTATCCTTCGGGGACTTCAAACATCGCATTTAATTACCCGTTCCCATGTCGCGAAAAAATGGTTTGTCTTGACTGAGTGCCCAATTTAGCTGGGAACCGTGATGAATGCTAATCCGTAGAGAAGTCGCAGGGTTGCCAATCTGTGCCAACAAACAGTAACATTAGGATTGTTTGAGAGATTTCCCCCGGCCTTGATTTTATTTTATTTTATACCGTGTGTACACTTTAAATTGAATGCAGAACTCGGATGGCAATCGTCATTGAGAAGTTAACCTGTATTATGTCATACTGTAGAGTCTCGATCAACGAATCTCGATAATGAGAATTTTTTCCTCAGTCTCTTGGATCACTTACAATGGAGACTCTATTCTACAACTCTATGTTCAGGGACTGTACAACTCTATGTTTAGCGACCGATAATTGTATAGCGAATTCCCGCTCTCTAACAAGAGTGCTCGTACCTGGTTCGATGAAAACTAGAGTGTTTCCTTGGGTTGGAATTCGCGTGGTGCTCTTTAGCCGTAGCTCCTTAGCGGTCGTCCTAGCGCTGGTCCAGCAGGCCGGGAGGATGGGCTGATTAGCAGATGAGGAGCCGCTTTCACTCTCTGGAGGCGACGATTTGAGTATGAAGACGGCCTTGTGGTGTCTATCATAGTTACAATCGCAGAGGTGTCAATTGTGTCTGTTTTGTTGACAGGCGGTGCTGCGTGTATCGTTTTCTGCCATCAGAGGACTGCTCGCGATGAGGCTTTTGGATTGGAGCATTTATGAAAAATATCGAGAGCGCGCAACGGCGAGATCACGCGATGAGGAAAATATAGCGTGACAAAGGTAACTGCTAATTAATACAGGAAAAATTTGGTGAGGTTTTATTTTGTCGTTTCCGCTTAACTACAATCATTTTATAAAGACAATGAAAAAGGATGGTCGAGGATCGCCTTTCGCCACGAAATGCTCCCTTTACGTCTTCATAAAGACATCAAGATCTATATTATTGCGTGCCTAATGACCCGAATTTCCCATTTGAAATGTATTAGGTTGGGTTCTGTGCGTTCGTCACCCCCCATTTAAAATGCTAAAGGTTGGTTTACGTCCGTTCAAGTCTCCCTGTCTGTATTAATGCATGTCGGGTCAATAGCGACACCCTTTATATAAAGAAGCTCTTTTTTTTAAAAAAAAAAAGTATTTATTCATTCTATAAACATGGTTGTATTCTCTAAAAGCAACCTAATGCACAAGCTTTTTTTTTATAGGTTTATCTATGTACACACTCAATTTTGATTCGTATTGTTCTTACCTTACTTCGCTAACCCAAGTGGATAGCTGTAAGCACAGGGCAGGTGGCTCAACCGGTTCTAAGCCTGATGTCTCTTACAAGCAGTGGTTTCAGGACGAATCACATGTTATTTACTGATCCGAAAACTGATAGTGTCGTTGTTTCAGAGTTACGGAAATTCCATCCGCGCACGACCATGGATTTCTTTTAGTCCGTGCAACTGTAGTCTTGTTTGTCTTTTTAGGCGTATTCCAGGCAGTTGACGCCTCTCTCCCTGTGAGTCTCTATCTCTTATCGCCTACACGCGGGTGTAGTTGCTGTTGGCCTCACTCGGCCGGAGTCAGTCGATTGATCAACTGACTTAGAGCGAAGGTAGGCAACCACAACGCACTCATGTGTTGATGGTTGCAGGGGGTGGATTAATCCGCCCACGGCTTAACCAGGTGACTGTGGCTTAACTGAGGGATCACGACCTGAAGGTTTGATTTCTTTCATCCCGCCTGATTTTTATCTCTTCTAACCCATCTGAAAGATCAGCAAAGTGAATGAGCCTGATGAACCCACTACCGCCCAGCGATGCCGTTCAGAATCAGAAAAAAATATTTCAGAGAATCTTTTCAGTTCAGTATTGTCACAATGAAAAAAAAATCACCCCTGTAGAAACCTGAAATTTAATTTTTTAGGCATTTTGTAAAGCTTAATATTGCGTATTTCCATGAAAAAAATCCTTGCAATTTCTCTTAAGCTAAATTTTACTCCAAATACTTTGGGCTGTTATGGGTTAAATTCATGTCTGCCAATGATTCTATAATGGTTACGTCTGAGCCGCATGTACGTTGGATACTTCCACGCTCGGGAAAATGTCAAGCTTGCATTACCAATCAGAGAGACTTCGACGCTCGTTCAAAGAGCTTGAATATATTTTAATTGGACCGGACGGGTGATTTTTTTTCTAAATCACGTCTGGTTAGTTCGAAAATGTGACGAGCACCGACAGGGAAGTATCGACTTTTGCTGTGCTAGCGTTATAAAGCAGTTTGTTTCATAGGCGTTCTCTTTCGCGTGGCGCGAACAGGAAGTTCACAACGGATCTCGCATGCAATACCGACGCAAATCATTTTGTCCAATTTTTATAAAACACGCTCTCCTTTTACTCTCTTTATTGGACACCAAGATATTATTGTCTCCTGTATGCATACGTATGGAAATCCATCTG
>Ga0058701_10004158_pt1 | contig 11682 bp, 5 predicted proteins | sample AgamicOrMae_FD_97039 | JGI IMG/M metagenome (GOLD analysis project Ga0058701, IMG submission 97039) | Agave microbial communities from Guanajuato, Mexico - Or.Ma.e | ecosystem: Host-associated > Plants > Phyllosphere > Phylloplane/Leaf | place: Guanajuato, Mexico | collected 2012-06-04 | reverse complement strand
CCGGATCGTGTAAAATAGCTTTCTCTTTATTCAGTTCACAGGAAAGGTTTTGAATCTTATTTTTTAACCCTTTTTTAGTCATAAGAGTAAAGGTATTTTGTAAAACGGTGTGATCAGATTGCTGAAAAGAATGTTTAAAGTTTGTGCCTTACGGGATGCTACGGTGATTTATGACAATGAGTGATATGACTTAGGACATGATTTAATGAATAGGTTAAATGATATGATGTGTTCGTTAAGAAGATAGTGATATTAATACTATTATAAGCAAAGGTATAGGTAATTGAGTTAAAAGGGAATTTGGACAATAGGGGAAAGGTATTGAATCGAAATCATGTGTTGTACGAAAACGTAATGTGTGATGTGATCTACAATGGTGATGTGTTTTGTCGTTGAAATAAACGGCTTTGTCAATACAAAACGAAATGCGCTGATTCAAGAGTTTTAAACAAACATGCTAACTGGAACACGTTCTCACGACAGAAGTGGTATCAATCATGAGACCACCTGACTTGATTCACGTGCAGTTCCTGTCTTACTTTCGTGTGCTATCTTGCTTTAAAAAAAATGCGCCGCAGGCTGGTAACCCGCAAGCACCTCTCTTGATTGATGATCTTTTCACGTTAATGTGATAATTTTGATTCAATTTGTACTCAAAACCCGTTCAAAGCGCAAGGGAGGGCATGTTCAATTCATGGTTACCAACATCCCAGTCTGCAGTCAGAAATTACTCAATCAGTCATTTTAACCTCTTAGGACCCTTTCTGCACTTTAATGAATAATTGGGTTCCCGGGTCGTGCTAAATCTACAACTAAACAAAACTTATGGTTCAATTCAGGACAATTCTTTCTTGACAGTCCATTGATATCAAGTGACGCGTATTGTCTGCCTCGATTTTAACGGTTCCTAATAAATGCAATTTTAATTATTACACACTAGATACCCATAACTGTATATGCTTGCTGTAGCAGCTTTTGCATCTATGATAGAAGCATTTAACTTGTGCCATCCTTAATATTTTTTATTTATTTTTTTTAAATTGTACATCGTTTGAAATCTGTCTAGTTGACGAAGAGAATCGTTGCCAACTGAAACACTCCCACAACTTTTGGAGGAAAGTTTACCTACATTTTCTAACACACCTTTCCTTGTAAGAATAATTTCCCTGGCCAAAAAAAAAAAAATTGCAAAATCGTTTCTGCGGTTGTCGTAGTCCGTAACACAGCCGTATGTAAATGATGATTGAACATGTAATGACATCATTACCAAAGTTGAGGCCAATTACAAGTTTCAATTACTCGCATGAAGTCATTTCCATCCCTGACTGAGATTTGCGGTCTTTTACATGTTTTAAGCTCTCCCTTGACCGATACCTTGTTGATTTGAATTTCACGGACGGAAGCATGTTTACTGGTCGCGCAAGAGCCTGCCATTTGACCTAATGGGAGCAGCCGTTACTCTTTTCATAGAGAGCAATGAGCAGGTTTAGCAGAGTGCAATAATAATGATGAATGGACGAACATGAAGAAAAACACTTTCCTTTTTAAACATACGTCTTGAACCTCAATGATTTAGTAAGTCGGGTTAGGTAATCTTCTCGAGTCTAGTAAAAAGCGGTGTACATTCACTAGCTTCCGTTCATAAACTGGTAAATCTAATCTGTATCGTAAAGGTTGGGGATTGCTTAGAGGGGTGAGATTTCTACATAATGGGATCGAAATCGGTGTTAAAGGCGGTAACACACGTGCCTCTGACTTAAGACTTCCAGTGGTCCAAACGAAAGATTACCTTTACCTACAGAGGGGAGTTAGTAAGCTACCCAACGTTGTTCGTTCACTTCCCCTGTCTCTTGAGGCACGATTTGTACGGACCGATTTATTGTCTTTATACCTATCCCTTGCCGGACGAGCTTCATACCAAGAAAAAAATCTTTTTTTCTTTTTTTCCGTGAAATCTTCTTTTCGTAACCTCATACCAATTTTGATTATGGGAGGAGAACAAAATTTGGTGAGTTTTCATTAGATCAAACAATAGCCATATTCAGGGAGAGATCATTCAACGTTTTCGTTTGACTTAACTACTGATACAGCTATTGTGAAAACTAACCCAAATGAGATAATGTTACATCTTCACAACTAATACGGGGAGGGGCAGCGTCAAACAGATATTTTTGAATCAGAAATTTTGGAGAAAATTGTCGTCCACCGAAAGCTGTTTTTCTAAGGGTTGTGATTCCCTGGGCGGGTATTTATCGCGTTAGTTTTATTCATACCTCGAAAGAAATGAAATTAAAAATATGGTCTGAAGCGATCTGAAGATCTCTGTTTCTCTAAGTTGGAGGGGGTGTCAACACACAGAAGAAGGGTAACAACATGGTTAAAAAAATTAGCAGTGAAATTAGCTTTGAGAGTGAAAAATTCACTCCTAAAGTAATTTTTGCTGCTTATTTTTTTTTTTTTTTAGCGTGAAGTGGTTAATCGTTGTGTACGTAAAGTTTTAGTAATCAATTTGAAATCCGTGTTGTTCGTTGCCTTGAAAACTTAGCCCAGAATTTTCGAAAAACTTTAAAAAATCACTTGAAGAAGGCAGAAGCTTAGAAAAAGGGGAGAGACATTTATTGAAGCTCATTAAAGATAGAAGGGTCGAAAACCGCCTCAAGTACGATCAAGTCAAAATCGTTTCGTAATTTCCTTGCTTTTTGAAGAGAATTATAGCCCCTCTGTAAAAATTCAAGATTAGCGTAAAGGCGGATTGGGTCATTATCGGTGTCTTGTATAAAGCGCACCTTATCTTTTCAGACATACAGTATGTTAATTTTGGCTTTTGATATATTGGCAGTCGACAGCCGTAATAGGGGTCGTGTTTTACGTTAAATGCTACTTTTTGACTATGTTTAGATTGCTCATAACTTCCAAATGAGTGAGAAATTCGGGAAAGTAGCTGCGCTGTTTGATTAGTCCCATAATGAATCAGCATTTTTTTTCTTTTTTTTATAATAGAATTTACTTGAAGATACTCGGACACGAATAGTTACCATTGAACTTCACACGCGTAAAGGAACACCATTATCGAGTGAACTTCCTTCCGCAATGACGATAACGCGTTCCTAATAATGCAAAGAACGCTACTAGATGTCGTACCAGTGGACCTATCAGAGCGCGCTGTTTCTAATTGATGTTGCCATTGGCCACACCTTAGATTATGTCGACCATTCAACTTCGTTTTAGTATGTATGGTCATCATTTTTCTAAAAGCATTATCGATACAACTAGAGCAGCGTCGCCATTGGCTAGACAGTCAATCCTTTTGTCACCCAGACAGCAAGTAGGTGGTCAATATGACATTATCTATAAATGAGCTATGTGACCGCACATTGGCCGTCTATTAGACATCTATATACGGGCATTAGGCATCTATAGTATTAGAAATCTAGTCCATAGATGGTTCAACCTAATATCGATCCCTCCAAAGAAAAATTGATCAAATAAAAGGGTGCGTTTCCAAAATCAAGTGGAAGGGTGCGTTTCAAAAATCGATCAACTGCTATGTATGAGGATATCAGTTGATCGCTTTTTCGAACTAACAAGTTCATTTGATCGATTTTTAAAACGCGCATTTTACTTGATCGATTGTTGATCGGAGGGTTCGTAGACAGACGTTCAATAGACATCAGCTTGAGGTCCACAGATGTGAAATAGACGTCTATTAGACGTGTGATTGCCGTATCATCTGCAAACGTCTTGCTGTCTGGGGATTGGCCGTAGCCATACTCTTTAGAAGTATCCAACCATCCCGAGGAAAAATGATCCACTAGTACAGTCTCCGATGAGTTTGTAGGGGTTGTAACATCCCAGAGGTGGCAGGTTAAAGGTGCTTGGACGACATTCCTTTGGATCACAAACTAACCCCCCGCACACTTAGTCCACTCTTAAGTCCACTTGGTCCGCTTGAAGCACTTCACTTAAGTCCCGGCAGTAAATTTCTCATCTCCAGGACACTTACCACAAACACTTTCATCTTGGATTCCGCTGTTCGCGTAGACGAGTCTGAGTGATGCCCCGACTGACGGTGAGTGTTTCTACCCACCGCTTTATATAAAGGTCCGTGCCGCGATCGCCGCGGACCCCGCGTGTCCACGAGGAAGGGGGCATCCCCACTTCTGCGCCCCTCTGCCGCCCCCGGCAACTAGAAGAGCTTATTTGCCATTATGCAATGACTGGCGCCACAAGAACGCGAAAAGCCCGATAGTTTAATTTCGAGTGTGATGGAGCGGAAATCAGAGCAGATCCCAGACTCCCCAGGGCACTCTGGTGTCTGCTCTTATCGATGCGACTGAGGGCGCCTTATTTATGGCTATAATACCTGAAGCACGATAAGGAGTATTTCATAGTTCGAGCGATCAACTTCAATACGCTGGACCTCTTGTCAGGCGGCAAAGTATCTCTTCCAGATCTAAGAAAGCTGTTCTGACTTCTCACCGGATGCCCTCCGTAGGCCACGAGCCCTCCCACATTTGAAAGGCTTAAAACTCTATTCCGGTGAAGTTTCCTTTTTTGCATTAGGAATGTTGTATTCAGACCCAACGTACAGCAGGTTGAACTTAAACTAAACCAAGCGTGTAGTTGCCTGCGCGCACAGACCTGCTGTTGAAAAACTAGTGAATTTTGTTCACACTTTTTCTGGGGGATGAATTTGACAATTTCGTCATTTTGAGGATGAAATCTTTAATGTTTTGGAAGATGTTAGCACCAGTGAAACGAGGTATGGTGGAAGGATACGTCCAGCGCTTTTGATGACGATATCGGAAGATCAAATGTTTTCTCTTAAGGTGATCTTTAGATCTTAATGTCGTTTTTCCCTGTTTGAAATGCATTGTGTTTGTCTTCGTATATGGATTACCCAAGGTGTTACCATAGTTTGATTCTGACGTTTAGTGAGGTGTTTGTAGAGAAGTTACGATGTTACTTTACGGCGCATAAAATGTGAAGACAAGTCGACATTGTTTTACCAATGACGTTTACGGTAAGATTGAAAGTATTCGCAATGTTACTATACTTCTTGCAAGAAATGGGCTATTCCTATGGGAGTGCTTCTGAAAATTTAGAACACAGGTATGTTACTTACGTTGGAAGAGACAACGCTCGACACTCGCGCTGCACTAGAAATGATATATTTTCCCACAGGGACTTTCGTCTTTCGTTTCGAGTTAACCCGGTTGAATTTGATCGCTCTCCAAGTTTTTTTTTGTTTTTTTTTAGTGGTCGGCAAACTTGAGTTAGATTGTTGTTTGAGCGAAAAGTAAAAATTATCATCTAATGCTAACAGCAGTCGCGAGTGAGTTCTCAAGAGTATGATGCAGAAAAACTAAATTATAACTCTGGGATTGGTTGTGCCTTTTGCATTTTTCCATATTAAGCAATGCGATGTAAATATTCCATGACAATGGTTTCTCAGTTTGACGATAGTCTCTAAATCTTCACTCTCCTCGCATCTAGTTCCATCTCAAAAATTAATTAATAAAAGCTATTTATCAGGTTTTAATTGTGTCAGAAAATGATGTTGCAAACTAGATCTCATCTGACATGATTGCTCAACGTAAATTAATCTGTGACTTGGACTGTTATCTCAGTTGAAAGTTGATTTTTAGTTAATTATTATTTTAAAACTAGGAGTGATTTTTTCTCTAGGATGCTACCATCAGCGGTATTCTGTCTAATGCAACGTAACGCAATAAGTTATTAAGTAGGAGTAAGAAGCTTCTGTTGGAAGATTGACATGCATGTTATTATGCCCAGGGAATTTGCGTGCTATATCCGGACTTATTACCGAGCAGTATCTGTGAAAGTTGCAACCTCTTGAGACTCGTCTGTTGAAAGGTCCTGGGTTGTGAGACGATAAAAGAAAGGGATATCGTTGACTTCCTCATCAGCGGCAACTTTTATGCTTAGAGCTGCCGAACAAGTTCATTGTTGCTTCGTAAAAGAGGTCTGAACGCGCGTCTTGTGGGAAAATATCGTGGTTTAATCCTGTTAAAATGTTTATGTTATCGGCGCAGAGTTTTCTCTTCAAAAGTAAAAGTTGAACGCTGTGTGACTAGTTCCTCTCGTAGTTCTAGAAATTCTCAATTATGAGCGGGTTGTACTTTTCATTCGAGTCCCTCCATACGACGAGGGGATGAACTGGCAGGGCTATTGACTCTAGCATCGATCTTCGGTCGCAATAGTCAGCTAGATAGTCTAAGGTTCTACCCGGGTTGAGGTGTCCATGCAAAATCCATAGAAATATTCATGCCGAAAAATACATTCACTTATAATTACTAGAATGGGTATCCATGGTGCACGGACACGCGGATATCCATTGGTGTTTATTTAATGAATGGATAATTTGGCATGGATACGGCATGGACACTTCAACTCGGGAATCCAATAAATTTATTCATAAAAACCATGACGCATTTTGTCAAGTCAAGAGATCTTAGATTCACGTGTGTACGGCTTTAGTAATACTCTTAAACTCAATCAGGATGGTATGAAATACGGGAGAATGTGGTGCTTTATTGAATAATCTCTTGAATAAATATTATTATCTTATTATTATTTCTCACTTTCACATCAGTGTTTCATATTTACACGCACATCAAGCATATTAGCATGTTTGTTTTGTCATAACTGATCTATCATTTTTACTCCTAAATAGTTAAATTGTCCATGAGATGGTATTGATGATACATCAGATTGCAATTATTACAGATAATTTAAACATTCATGTAAGATGTGCCAAGAAATTTTAGGAACATTCATCTTGCATAACCACCGTATACAGAACAGTTTTTGATGTATTTGATATGGAACATAGGTACAGTGTATATTGGCATTTCTGTATCACATTTTATGTGTTTTACTTTGACATAACATTGAGTACATCGTATCTATATTACTGCAATGTCACATATTTTAACCCCTTGTAATTTATGTAAAAAACATCGTCCCTCGTAATGAAGTTGTTGTTAATATTGTAGCTTTGAAGGATACAGAAACTACAATTTCTAATAATGGAGGAATTATGACGTAAGAAGGGATGCCTTAAGGGTGACATTATGACGTCAATGGGAACGTTATGTCAGGAAGTTTCTTTGGCGGAGAGTTTTGAGGATATACTCAGCTCCAAGTTTCGAGTCCGTGTCCAGTTCCGACTGAAACCATGCGGAGTCCACCCACAAACGTGTTGCTTCATTTAGTTCCACTGAAATTGAAAGTGCCTGGGGAAACATCAGGCAGTTACTCGTCTTTGGACAAAGTATTCCCCGCTGTTGCATCATAATTCGAATTCGGCCAAATGATAGCAATATGTCTGGCTCCTGCGTTTTAAAGATGTTGCACGTATATTTGTAAACCTGGGTCTACCGCAAGAGTCGTGACCAAACAACTGGAAAGAGGAGCTGGAAAACCGCGTGTGCTGAAAAACCTAAGGATCTGTGCATTCGACGGGCTGCACTCGTTTTACTTATTTCTGAACATTTCAAAACTTTTTTGCCCCCACGTAAGATCTATTGTTCGCAGACAGACCCGCATACAATGGCAGACTCTTACTATGACAGCGCACAAGTTATGCTTAAGTATATAAATTTTACTCTTTCTGAACTAATACCGGTATAATCTATTTTAATCAAAGCCATTCTACCTTATACTTAGCCTAAAGTAATTTCTGAACTCTTCTTGCCTATCTTACACTCACCCAAACAACTCCAAACCACCGCTCCTTAACCCATACAGGGTGTTTCAAGTTTAATGTAAAAACACGAAACCTCGGATAAGCAAAGGGATTCCAAGACGAAAATGTCAAATGAACATGGGGTCTAAAACGCACCGTTTGGCGTCCAGACCCCTTCGAACGGTTTATTTTGGTATCCATCTCTTAGTAAAGGTACTTCTCGTTCGATTAAAATGATGAGAGTTTTAGGTGCGCCACATCATTGTGAGTAACTTTGATTCCCATAAATTTTTCGTAACTTGAACGGTTGAGGCGCTACGAACCGATGAACTTAGATGTTGAATTGTTGTATCAGATGGGACAATGTTTACCTTTTGTTTTCAGCTTTTACTGCCTAAACCGTTGAAGTCATGAGAAAATGTATGGGAATCAAAATGATTTGGCGTACCTGAATCTCTGGATGTTTTAATCGAACAAGTAGTACCTTTGCTAAACGATGGGTACCAAAACAAACCGTACGAAGGCGTCTGGAAGCCAAACGGTGCGTTTTAAACCCCATGTTAATTCACATTTTCGTCTTAGAATCCCTTTGACTATCCGTGGTTTCATTTTTTTACATTAAACTTGAGACATCCTGTATATTAGAAATAAAAAATAAAGTAATAAAAGTACTTCTGCATTTACTGTGAACAAGTGATATGGACCTTATATTTTTACGTATTGGAAAGAGTGTAGAGTTCCTTTTTTTATTTTCTCCTTGCTACAAGGAAGAATTAAAGAAAGTCAACTAACAAGATGCGGCTCAACTCTTTATGGAATTTTTCACAACTCAACCTATTTCCTAGAATTTGGATAGACGGTTAGGGGAACAGAGGCCAGTATGATTGAATCTGCAATCGACATTTCCAGCTTTCCAACTAACCGATTCTTACCCGTACAGAAAATCGCGTCTATTGTTATGGAATCGATATTCGATTTATCTCGATATTAGATTTATTCGATTATTCGATTTATCTCGATTCTTTGCGTTTCAGGACGCGTGGTACTGTAGTCCGTTCTCTTCCGATTGTCCGTAACTCATAGGTTGTTGGGTCCTGTAACTCAACACATGAACATGACACCCTGAGCAGCGGCGACTCCATTTCTCTTGGCTTCCCGGACGCAGCTTGTCATTCAGTTTCCTTTTCGGCGCGCTTCCTTCTCGCACTCGCTTGCTTTATTTGGATTACAGGGGATCTTCTCTTGTTTTGCAGGGCACTTGGCTGCGCCGGAAGGCCTTCTTGGAACGGAAAATGAAATATCTTTCTTTTATGAAGATGTTTGCGGTCGAACGAGGTTAGTGTTGGACGCTTTCCCCACTACACTGCTTAGCGCCAATTATGCAATGACCGTGCGCATTTGCTGTGTAAAATTCAGCTCACGGTAAGAACAAATTAGTGAAATCAGTTTCGATTCCTACATTAAAAATATTGTGAGTCACGAATATGTCGTACCCTTGCTTGGGCGCATTCGGATATGATTGCTTTTATCCGGTAAAATCTTCCAAAACTAAAATTATTGCACTCACTGGACGTACTGCCATAGAATTTAACAATTAGAATTTCAGAAAATAAAAAATGTCAAAAAAATCACCTAGGCTTTTTTAAAAATCATTTTATTTTTTATTTTTTGAGATCGCCTTCTAACTGTTTTATGTATTCTTTATGTAAACAATGTAATTTTCATATTACTAATTATTTGTAACTGAGATATCTGCAAAAAGAACGTTTTAAACCGGGTAAATGAAAAGTAATAATTTTTTCAACCCATCATACTTGATTTATATTATGCGCTAATATTATTGAAAAGGAGATAAAAAGCATATTAATTGTTAAATAAATCTGACTTCACGGTCATTTTACTAATTTTACATTCTCAGTGAATTTTGAGGCTCGTCGTCAGAGGGTACCTTTTTATCTCTCAGTTACTCTGTTTTCCTATTGGTCACAGTAGTGACATTCGTTTGAAAATGATCATAAATTCTTCTGAAGTTGACTCCTTTGATAATGGTACCGCTACACGCATAAAAATAATGCAAACAATAGATCCAACGACCATGCTCTGAAAAAACTTTACCTGGCTTTTCTTTAACGACCTAATCTACAAAACTAGCTCGCAACCATTACCTGCAGTTACTGACAATGAATTCGTAATGCGCTCTTGATAAATAGTTCTTACCGCATCAAAGTCGAATTCATTACAAGAGCTAATATGGTTAAAGCAGTCAGCCAACTTCATTTATTTTTGAAGCCCGCCTCTTTCCAGGAGAAGGGCCTTATAGTTTCGTGTGAGTCCGTATGTCCCGATGTATGTTGTCGCTCTGAAGACACTGGTCCAAAAGTAACGTTCAGTACATGAAATCGACGTGAAATTGTCCCCTGATGACCACTGGGTGGCAGCAAATCTTGTTAGTCGTCGTTATTTTTAGTTATTAAAAAAAAGAGATATGATTGAATAACGAGTTCCAGACTACTACACTGCTTGGTGTATTGACATACTTTCTCGGGTACGACCAGCCCTTCTTTTGTCACTTTATGTTTTTCTGCTTACTAGCAAGATTTTTTAAATAATCACAGAATTTAATTGAAGTCCCAACTTCACTTAGTTCAATGGAAAAACTTGCAAAAAAAAAAGGCTCATACTGACGAGGCACCCACCAAAAGAAATAGGACGGGCACGCCCGATTTTTTAAGACTAAACGCATTTTTTATTTGTTTTTGCTTGAGCTTAACTACTGGAAATGACTTTCAGCTATTTTTTTTTCTCAGGATGGTACTTCTTGTCTCTTATTGAGATTGCTTTCTCATAGTCGATCACGATATCCAATAGGTTAGCAAGTACTTGCAGCATACTTCATCTTGTCGCAGTAGCTACCAGCCTTATCGATGAACAGGAAGGTATATGTTGACGAGGTGCACCACTTTTTCTCGGCGGCTCGTTGGCACGGACGGATGTTATCGAAGCGATGACGGAAGCTGCTCCGGCCGCCGCACCGGAGCGAAAGGGTAGGCAACAACTTTATCGGAGTGCATTGTTGTAATGCGTGTTGCCTTTCCTTCTCTGGTGACAATAGCGGTGACGCTGTGAGCTTCGGGAGAAAAAGGCAGCTGATATTCAATCCGTCTTTTCATTCCCTTTACTTGTTTTGGGTTTGAGTAAAACTGAGTTGAGGTCGGTTTTTGAGTTAGACCAAGACAGGGTTTATATTTCACGTGAAGTTTATATTCTACGTACCTATAGTAGTACGTATGTAGATACATAGAAGCTGGTCGCCGTGGATTTGAACGAAAGCGTTAATGATTCAGGTAACGTAACACACTATCTCGCCAATACTAAACTACTACATTACGTAACGTACGTACGTTATGTGAACTATAATGGCATTATCAAAACGGTAGGCTTGATCAAAGATTTCCAGTAATAGGTTAAACTTGGAAACTACTAATTAAAATACACTCAAAACTCGTTAATGTTTATATGCAAAACAGATATTTTAGTTTACCTAAAACTGGTCCTTGGTAAGCGATTGAAGCAATCATTTTGGTGATAACCTCTAACTTATTCGTGACCCCTTTTTGCAAGGATTAAAGAAATATTGTTAAAGATGCTGTTAGTAAAACTTTCATCTTCTACCTGAGTGCAAAAGTCTAAGCCTTTAGACACTGGCTAAACTGAGATATCAAAATAAATCTATAAGCTTAAAAATATTTTACACCTCCATCTTGATAGAACTTGGTTCCTGGGGAGCATGCATGAATATATAAGTGAAACGAAATAAGTAAATTCATGAACTGATTACTGTGAGATACACCAGGGGTGGGCAAAAGTCAAAAATGGGAGCGCGGGCGCCCCGGCGAGCGGAGAGCTCAGCTCCGGGAGCTGGCCGCTTCCCCCACTCTCTCTAACACGACAGAGTCAAGTCGCTTGCTTAT
>Ga0058701_10004157_pt1 | contig 11682 bp, 3 predicted proteins | sample AgamicOrMae_FD_97039 | JGI IMG/M metagenome (GOLD analysis project Ga0058701, IMG submission 97039) | Agave microbial communities from Guanajuato, Mexico - Or.Ma.e | ecosystem: Host-associated > Plants > Phyllosphere > Phylloplane/Leaf | place: Guanajuato, Mexico | collected 2012-06-04 | reverse complement strand
TATAAAGCCCTTCTCCGTAGGAGGCGGTCTTAAAAAAGAAAGAAAAAAAGCGAGAAAGGACCATGAATCATGAGTTACAAAACACTTTGTACGGTCTCACCTGAGTGTCCGGTAATGCAGCCCTTGAAGCGCAACCGTCTTATCGCATTGCAAGTATCTGGGTCAAATTCACTCTTATGGGGTGAGTCTCACTATGCCTTCAGGTAAAGGGATGAAACAGCGTGAAACGATTGATGCGGTATGTGTATCGGTCCGTCCTCTGACGCGGCCTCGTGGCAACTGACGCTCTCCATAGGCGCTGGCGCCGCCCCCCTCCCCCCACCACCCCCGCGCCTGGACACTCTCCGACGAGAGGCTGCGCTCCGGATGGCAACGGCGGCAGGCGGGAACATCCGATACCCCGTCGCCGGCGGCGTGGCCTCCGTCTAAGCACGCCGCCGTCGAAGAGGATCACCCAGTCCATGGCTGGCCGGCCATGATTGGTATGGACATGGACAGTCGGCAAGTTGGGGATTTCTGACCACTCCTTCCTTGTGTCGCGTGGATTACTTCTTCGCGCCAACATTTTGAATTATTGCCTTCGGGCGATATGGCGATAATGGAAACTGGAAGGCCTTCATTATTGCGATCAAAAGCTAATCACAAGATGTGATGCATAGAACTTAAATAGTCTGAAAGTTTTTCGATCTTGTTACTTAAAATATTCTGCTTTTCCGGACTCGTCACTCAGCACAGAGGACCCCTAAAAACCTGTGTTTCGAAATGAAGAATATTTGTAATGCATAAAAATTAGATGCATGACCTTTTTAAAAAGCAAGGTTTGCAATTATGCATCTAACAATAAGATTGCCTTTTCATTTTTCTAAGTAGTGTTATTTTATACTTATTTTGATGAAATGATCGCTAGAAAGTCAGAAGGCTCAAGGGAGAGCATGGACTAAATCTTTATCAAAATAAAGCACACAATCACAGATGACTAACATCAATACGATTAACATTAACCAAGGAAATTCAGCAAGCCTGAGAATAAATGGAAACACAATTTACAGGCGTTAAGGATATTTTTGTTCCCAAAATATTAAAATATTCTACAACTTTTTCGATAAGCGGCGAGCGCCTGCAGATATATGCATAGGCAACACGCGCGGTATGTGTGTGGAGGAGGTTGCCTATTCACGGATCCGCAGGGGCTCTAATGAGGACGCCATATGAAAGTGCCCGATCAGGATATTTTGGAAAATCACAATTCGTATCATCCAAACTCGCTTTGCTGTCGCTTTACTCGGTAAATATTGCGTCAATTCCACTTTGGTCAGGTTAAGTGACTCATGCTCTGGTCATGTCTTGCGACGACTGGTAGAGAACAGGTGGAAACTGCTACCGTTGAAATTTACAGGGTGGAACTTTTAATGTGGCATGATTAATTAAATACGACGTCCGCTATCTTAAAAGAACGAGTGTTGGAAATAACAGCTGACACCGTAAAAATTTCTGCCGCTAAAAAGAAGGCAATATTCTGTAAAAGACGTGTTCTTTACAATTCGATCTCCAGTCCCCCGTTTTATTACGCAATAATTTACTGCCAGGTCGGTGCGGCTACTTTTGGATCTTGCTGACCACTGGCTCCCTTAAAACGCCTCCTGTAATTTATGAACTTGTCTTTTTACCGCTATCCCCTTTTCTCTCATCCCTTTCTTTTCGTCACTCTCCCCATGTCAACCTCGAGACAAAGGCTTTTGCAATCTTTCTCTTCGAACGACTCATTTTGAAATACCTATTGTTCTTTCTTAAAAGCACCTTTTCGGGTTTTATAACGCATTGCGCATTGCGTTCTTTCCGAACTTCAACAATGATTGGCTATTGGCACAACGGGACTGTTTACTGAACAAACAATACACCTCGTATTCAGCCTGTTATGTGTTCAGCATTTTTCGCAGGCTTACAAAAAATCTGCGCATGCAGACGCTACATCCCTCTCATGTTTCAAAGCAGGCACAGAAAAGTAGACTAGCAGCTTTCGTAGAAACGCCTTTTAAAAGTAAAATAAAACAGAAAAAATACCTTTGTTAAATAAGAAAGTACCTTTCAATTATCAAGTACCTTTCGCACTTGACCCTGGCATTGCTTTTTGCGTGTAAACTAAGAATTTTAAAGATTCAGTTCACAAAACCAGGCTTGAAGATTGCGCATATCCTTTAATGCTTAAATACACCGAAATAGTAAACTTCCGGTGACGGTGCCGTTACCCCTACCCACCCAGGACGGCGCCAGTGGCGTAACCCCTACCCAGTGCTGAGAGCCCGACCGCTCGGCCGAGATCGTGTCCGCTGTGCCGAAACCCCTACCCATTGCTTGTTATGGAATATCGAGGATAGGGCTGTTTTGTTTCTTCAAATTTTGATAGTTACTGAAATAAAAATTAGCGGCACGGGGCGAAATGCAATGGAAATAGAGGGAAACTTCTTTTTAGACACGTTACCGATCGAAATAAAAATTAGCGGCACGGGGGGAGAAGAACTTCCTCAGGTTCTTCAGGCTAGGGGGAACTTCGCTCTCAGGTGTTTGAGGAAGGAGGCAAAGGTATCCCCCAGGGAGCCGTTTGCGTACGTTAAATATAACAGTACCCATGGCAACCGCAAAGTGCCATATCCTTTTCAGAGCTACCAAACTATCATCAAACAGGAAAGAAGTTTCAAAGACATCATTTTTAATCATATTTTTTATTTAAATAAGTTACCCATTTCTGCTTTGAACTAAGCACAAATGCGAGACTTCCATTTTCTCTGAATACACTAACCAAAACTTTGAATAGGTCCATTCAGAGAAAGCAGCTCCCCTCTGCTACAGTATAATTTCACCGAAAAACCCATTCTTGTCCAGTAGTTCAATCAAAAATTCGAAATGCTCGAGTTTCACAAAACATATTATTTTCTGCAGGTTACTTTTCAAGAGAAGGGCCTGAGCTAAAAAGCTGCGCGACAAAGAGCAAAACCTGTGCTAAAATACAGAGACAGAAACAGTGTTGGCTTGAGTGGTCTGCAAAGAATCGCCTTATAAGATTACATCTGCGGGGCAGGGCACATAGGCATCGTTTCATCTCCATACAGTGCTACCCTCCATGGCCCTATCACACTAATTGGAGTGGCATATAAATTGTGCAACTTAGCACTGACGAATCAGCTAAAATTCCAGATAGCCCGGAGCCAGCCCCACCACCGCCGCGCCGCTGCTGAACCACCATATCACCGTCACCGCCACCGCCGCGACAGAAACACATCGGTTAATAAACTCTCCAGTCAATCACCTGCTGTCACCATTCCCGCGGTTTTTCGCACGAAACAGGGACAAAACTACATCCCATGAGACGCATAAGTGCTGTTGAATCGTAAAACGGATCGTAACAATTAATTTTTGTTGTTTAAAATTTTCGGACAGTTGAAGATATACTTCTCTTTCGTCACAGTCCAAGTAAGGGTAACTGTTTTTTATGCAGAGTTTTCTGGATCGCCAACTGTAATCTTCCCGCGTAAATGAACAGGCAAAATGCGCGCGAATCGTCAAAACGCATTTGCCGGCCTCATTAGCCCGGCGCGCGATGCTGTTGGGAGACGCCGCCGTGTTCCCGCCAACAGGCGGCGTCTCGTGAGGGGAGGGGGTAAGCTATCGAAGGGGTGGGGAGGGGGAGGGGAACGCAATCGAGGGGGAGGAGGGGTGTGACTAGTGACACGGTGACACGGTAGGCAGCCTCTATCAGATGCTTGATGAGTTTGCGATTCACAGTTGCTCTTGTAAGTAACGAGTTTATCGCATCGGCAGAAGTCATCTACTGGGTTGTACCATCACACATGGCATCATTTTCCGATCACCGCGTGGTTTTTCTTCCGCAAACAGTGTTAGTTAATCAACTTTACGCTGTCGAGAGGTTGAATTTCCTCCTTTTGATATTCAACTTTTCGTCGCAAGCCGAGCGGAGAGACGGCGGGGCTGGCACAAGGCACGCAAACTCACCTCGAACGCGCTCGAAAGCGGCACCCGAGGAGGTTCCATCTCTGTCTTACTCATGGAGCTTTCATAAGAGAGAAAGACAGAATAACCTTCGGGTGGTGTTTTCGAACGCAGCCCTAAGGTTAACCTAACAATCGCGAAAACCGATGCCGCTTCTCGGTAGCAGTAAATGCCCGCCGCAACGTAAGGAAGTATTTTATTTGAGTCTAGCGTTAGCTTGATCCTCAGAGTACGGTTATTGTCTAACCAATGTGAAGATGTGTGGACCCCGCCACTTTGTGGCGATGTAGTACTTTTGCGCACTATGAGTCGCGACACCTCGGATCTGTCCGCCGGCCAGCTAGCCCGTCTGTACGTGCTGAAGAGCCTGCAAGGCACTGAAGGGTCAAGTCACGGCTTGACCCAAAATGATAGTTCTTATTTGCTGATGGCATGTAAAAGAGCTAGGGACCCACCAAGATTACTGAGGTGTTTGAGCACAACTAAAACTCGTCCCCCAACACAGTATCCGGAGGGGTAATCAGGCACAGTCTACACTTAAAGAGAACGTTATTTAGAGCATGGCATTTTTTTTATATCAAAGCAGGTATAGCAGAGCACATTTTCGCTTTGTGACGTAAAACAGACGTTGCTTGTGGAGACCAATTATAATATCCCGGAACACGATAAGTGTAAAAACAGTGAGGGTGAGCGCGGACCATTTCAGAGGACCTTGCTTTATTTCAAGGGACAGTTTATCTGCAGAGAATCAGGAGTCGAGTCAAGAGACGTCTTGCTTTCAGAGCTTATTTCTGTCTGACACTCAATACAGTAACTGTCAAAGATAAAATTGGATATTCCCCGAGGATCAGTTGATACGACTAATTCCGATTGAGAAATCGTTTACTTTGAAAGTATTAAGAAACAAGGTCAAAGAAGAAGAAGAAAAAAAGACTTAAGCGACAGGAAGTCGTTTATCTCATTATCATAGGTTTACATCAAAAACACCTCGACTCGACGCCAAAATATTGCCAACTATGACTTCACAAATTATGTAAATTATCTCAGTGGAATGTAAACGCTCTCAATGCGGGTTCACATTCAGAACAGCCCTATTTTTTTGTCATCTCTAATTCAATAAACGAAAAAATTCGCGAAACGATTCAGGGATATTTTGCATCGGGGGTGAAGCTGCAATGACCGGATTTTGGACATAAGATCCATAGAGGAAAAAAATTTTGCCTCTGAGACTTTTGTTTATTTCTTGACCAACAGTGAGCCACAAGGTCATCTGCCTGTACAAGCGATAGTCGTCCTTCCGGCTATGCGGTCCATTGATGAGGCGCCAAACACAAGTCTAATGGGAATCGGAACCTGAATCGCGCTGAAGACAGGCGAATGCGGAAGAACAGAAACAGATAGCACATGTTTAAACAAAGGTGCGTGGAGCAGCTTAAGAGAGGCGAGGCGGCCAAGACTATCCCTACCGACGTTGGCGAAGAGGAATAGGACGCTCTCCACAGATGTCAAATCGCAAGGTTATGGAGATAACTTACGGAAAGGTTCATTGTCAAGGGGAGAAGGAACCAGTAAGCAGATCGAGGAACACTTGCCGCATCCTCATAAACGACTGGAAACGGGTCCTATTTAAAAAGCGCGCGTAATTTTAAACGATCAGGCCGAGGCTCTGGCCGCTGCTATTGTCTTTTAGGTAAATACCTCTCGCAACGATTGTTTTCGCTTCCTCGAGATTTGTTATATAGATAAGATTATAGGTTCCCGTTTCGTTACAAACCTTCGTCTTGTAGAGGTTACTGTGACGATGTCAAAAAATATCGTTTATAAATATCCATGTGAAAATGCTTTTTTCCGATTCTAAAACTTTGTGGAAAGCGATCCTCTGATTTAAGCACGGTGTCCTAACTACACTATAAGAATTCACGAGCGCATTCTGACTACTAAAGTATGTCTGCGGAGTACGATGTTAGCTGCCATGTAATAGTATCGGAAGGCGGTGCGGTGGCCCAGGGAGGGGGGTATCGAGGGGAGGGCAGGGGAAGTCAACAATCAGAATGAAGTTGTATCTTACCTGACTTTTGGGCACCGCCCAATTTTCGCTGGATAACGACGAGGCTTAGGCGCGTGAATGCGGTTTATTGACATATGGCACTGGCACTGACACCCCGCTCCACTCCGCCCGCTCCGATGACGCCACGCTGCGACACTTCAAGTACGCTCCCCTCCTGAAGGGGCGCTGACACGTGTACTGTACCTGGAGCACAAATAAATCAACTAACTGACTGCATTTCGAGCGTACGTCGAGCGGATTCCCTTTCGTATTAGATTAACCCATTTTGCCCCTTGGCGCTGTTCTCGATCTACTGTAATCATGAGTCTTATTTGCGACTTAATCAAATAGTTTATGAGATTTGTTGGTTAGTTGACTATTCAAAAGCGAGCGATTAACGTCTCAGAAATGTCAAAGCGCATTATGGTAGTATTACGAATTAGCTTTCACATTTATCAACTCAAAGCTTGGATCTGAAGCTCACTTCTCATATCAAAACATAGTCTTCTTTCAGGTTACGAGAGGAACAGAAATGTGATGTTATAATGAATAAAAGAAATAGCGCCGTGGTTCAAATAGATACTTCCCTTTACTGTGGACTAGACCCTGCATTCGTAGGGGATGGTTTTGCTGGCTGGGTCCCCGTTTCGCTGGTTGGTTTAGATGACCCATTCGGCAATTTTTTCCCCCCAACAAATATTGAGTTTATATGGCAACGTTTCGTTATATGAATCGCGGATCATTTTCAGGACTGTGGGGGTATGTGAAATCGTGGTACAAGGATGTGGTGACCAATCAGATATTGTTTTCGGGCTGACTTTCTGTAGGCTGCTGTACCCTAAAGATGAATATTAAAGTCACATTTTGATTGAAAAAAGTGTTTTCATGGAAACCGCGCTCTCTAGTAAAATATCTTATAATACTGATTTTGACGGTCTGCACAATCAGAATTTTTAAATTGTTTCATGCAGCTTTCGCAGTTGTTTCTTCTTCATCATGTGCCTAATCTTGCCGGTGACTCGCTCGGAGAATCGAGAAAAAGCATGCCTATATTTTTACGTATTTAAGATAATTTTTAGGACTCACTCTCAGTGAAAACGTGTATACAATTTATCATGTGTGTGTTTCTGTTATCTCAGCTGAAAATTCGTTCTTTTTTTCTTAAAGTAAACATCCCCTATTCTTAACCTAAGTAAGGTTATTAACAGCGATGTGTTTCGCTCCAATCGACTTGGCAACGGAAGGTAGAGCTCAAGTTGTCGATGAATCAATTCACAGTGAGTCAATCATTACTAGCACGTTTTACATTGTAATGAGATGGTGGCGGGCAGTGGATGCACAGTTTGTAGATGTTGCAAGTTTTGCAGACGAGAGTCTGTCTCATCCTGGGCCCTGCCTTAATTTGCTCTAAGCCTCAAAGGATGCATTGACTTGCGAATAGGGTCTACTCTGTACGCGTCCCCCCCCTATCGCTCGGCTATCCCCAAGGGATAGTTTCAGCAAGCCTACACGTCAACGCCCAGCAAACTTTTTAAACTAGAAATATTTTTCGCCTAGAAAAAGTTTCCTAGTTAGTAGTTTCGCACTTAAACTAGACCGCTTGAGTTGCCGAGCGCGCGCTAGAAAATTAGCACTTCACTTACTTTGTTGCCTTTTGGTCCACCGGGTTGCGAGTATTGATAAAAGCACTCTAGATATATCAAGAATTACATATATCTCCTACTGTATTCTACCTTTTTTTTGTCTCTGAGCTTAAGGCATATAGCCTAACCCTAGGGCTTTCTAGGCGCGAATGCAATGCCGCTTACATGTAGGCACCATTTACCGTCAGCGTGACCATATTATTTATTGGTCACTTAGAGAAGGGATGGCGAAGCGAGGCACCTAACCTAACCTTACTCACGCCATTGTGGGCCTATGTCCATCCTCAAATTACAACGGAAAGTTCTAGAGTAGGCTAAAACATGAGAGGTGCCGAAACAACCCTCATGCGCACACTGCCCCCCTCCTCTAAAAAGGGCCAGGCGTTCATCAAAACCATATGTGTTCCATAGAGGTCGGGTCCATTGGAGACCAGGTTTATTTGGAACTCAGTGTTTTTTTCCATGCACAACTAGCCACACTTACACTTGCGTCGATTATTGTGCTGATATATTTACTTCAGCATGATACATGGCTATAATCTGTTTCGGTAATCCCTATCCCCCGATTTGCCGAATTGATTAATCATTGAAGGAATTACTTTATTAAAGGTATCGACAGTCATATCTACAGGTATAAATCAGGGTGAGAGCAAAACCAGTGCGCTTTCAATTGCCATTTCGATAAGACCCCTAATTACCGCATGCATAGTGTCGATTCATGGATTAGGTTATCAATGCAGTGAGAACTTCTCAAAAGCGATTTTTATCTCCCATGTCAATTTTAGGGCTGAAACTGGAAATATGAGACATAACTGCAAAGGCCGTCATTCCGTTGCCAAACAAGCATTTAAAATATTAGCGCGAATTGGACGCACGGTCCGGCACGGCGTGGTGGATCAATCTGGCAGACGGAATCAAACGGATTAGATGAGCAAATTGAAGCACGCGGCCATTACGTCATAAGAGTTTTCCCGGCAGCCAACCCGGTCCGGAGCCGGGGGTCCCGGCCTGGTCCGGCCTGGCCCAGTGCAGCCAACCTGGCAAAAACTCATTGCGCGTAATTGGGACAGTGAGCCGAGGCCCCACCTGGTGGCTGGATTGCCAACTCTCGCTAATGGATTGTAACGGCTACCAACTAACTGTCGCTTACTTAGCAACAATCCGAGCTAACGGCCAAAGCTCCTTTCACACCATTGACGTTCCGCCAGCTTAAAAGACTCGTAAGAGTGTTGTGTGACGTCAACGTACAGTAAAGGACAGTGTTTGCGAAAAAAAAGGAGGCAAATCAAAGCTGCGCGATGTTGCAAGATCGCTAATTTAATCGTGGTCATCTCTGAAACCAGACAGAACCTGAGAGATATCCTTTCTAAAATATCCACACAATATTCTACTCGCTTTTCCAAAATAGCACTTCCCAGCTTATCCCCGTCGATTTTGGGGACTATAGTATGTAAAATACGGGTAGTTCCTAGAACAGCCTGAATCGAGGGAAACTCATAATTGGAAAACCAAAACCGCCATGAAGTTTACCTGCACGGAAAAGTTACCAAAACCGATTTTCAAACGCAGGTTTACAACGAAAAAAAAAACACAGTGCTTACCATTTTACTATGATACATGCTTGTAGAAGCAGTGCCTTGCAAAATGCACAAAAATCAAAATTGAAGCCGATTGCAATTCCGACTTCTCATAGTCGACTAAAGGAGGAAGTGATCGAGATCTAAAATAGACTGTCTTATGCGCAAGTTCAGTTTACATTTACCTCGAGAAAGAAGTACACCACGAACCAAGAGGGACGAAGATTAGTTGAGCCAAAATGCCCGAACAGATTGCCACGTGTGATAAACACCCGCTGAAATTGATTTGAAGAAAATCGGATTGCAAAGTGCGTGCCTCTGCAAGTAAAGTACACATAAGCAAGAGATTTAAAAGAAATGGATTTGCGGCAAATCTAAAAGAACACGCGGAGATTATCGCTTATCCAACCAAATACCAATTCAAAAAATGCTATTCGAGCAAAGTATAAGACTGCAGAAATAAAGAATCAGGAAGGCCTCGGCTTGGGAACGAAAAGTGGAACACATTAAGACGTGAAAAATCCAACCTCTAAAAATATCGAATAAATCAATGAATATGGCCCTAATATAATTCCCATTGAGATATTAGGTGGCAACGTACGTATAGGTTCTGCCATTTGTATTGAATGTCATTGATATGCATTTTACCGACTTTCTTACAGCGGCTGATATTTCACGTCCGCTAAAAGAATTCTTGGCTTTAAGTGTACCTTACACAGCGTGGAAATTAGTAGGAGCATGGTAACTGGGTTATCGTGGAAAAAGTAAAGGAAGAACCAAGAACTGGGAGAAGCTGTTGCCAGTCGCAAGTGTGCCACGGGCCAACAATCATGGACTTACGGACATCCGTATTGATTCTCCTCGTAATGGCTTTCGGAGTGCACGCTGTCGACCAGGATCAAGACCAGGATGACGAGGACTTCCCCGACGATGGTGCAGAGTCCATGGATTTTAAGGGACCCAAACCAACTCCAAGCGGACAAATTATACAATCCCCATCGCCAGTGTCCGTCTACGTCATTCGACTGTTGGAAATACTGTTGGGAGTGGAAACAGTTTACAGGTGCAACATTTTGTTTTGAACTTTCTTTTAACGAAAACTACGCCTTTTTACGTTTAGGTTTCATCTCAGTATGTTCACTGCGATAAAACCGAAACGTAGCGAACTCACGCGGCAAATGCTAATTTTGGGGTGCTTAATTGAGTAGGTTTGTCCTGACCGAACGTATTTTTAAGTCATTCTCGGCGAGCAAAGTAGTGCTGCATCAATTGTGATTAAAAGTGAAAAATCAAGGACTGAGGTCTTTCAGACTAAAACACGAAGGACAACATTCCTGGAGACTTTTCGTTCGAAGACTTTTCGTCCGAGGACAACGTAATAAGAGACAAAAAATCAGATTTGATATGCCTCAGACTTGTAACTGTTCTGCGCGATATGAATGGGATAAGAGTGGACAAGTCTGCTCTCAAGGTCACGGCCTATACGTACTCATAAGCCCCATAGATATGCCCATGTCTCGCAAAACGAGCCCGATTCCTCTTTCCGCGATCTCTTTGTCGAAGGGAGTTCAGCATATGGGTAGGACATAGGGCAAACTACATGCAGAGTTTTGAGCTTTGCTCCTTCAACGCGTTTGTTTATCTCGAACATTCTAGAAGGGGATTCATAGAAAACTAAAGGAAACGAGTGTCTTGCCTGTATTCAAGTAAGTTCTCCGGAATCAAAAGTGTATTGAAGTAATTGGAATTTGTAACGCTGGTTCAGGGGCCAAACCAGAGTGACGCGTGCAGCGCGCCAGAATATGTTTATCGATGGCGCATTCGCACCGTCGGAGTCAGAATCACCGCCGTCATCAACGTCTGTCTCGTCATCAAATTCGGGACGAAATACGGGGGCATCTTACAGCAACTACTACGACTTCCTTATCAACGAAGGTTCTTATAAATTCTGGGCCTTTTTCCAGGTAAGACACGAACATTCTTTTCAGCTGGAATCCTTCGGTAAATTCCTTTTCCTACATTCCGAGTTTTAAACAAACTTCTTGTTCTCACCTCGCCGTGGTAAATAAGCCAACCGGAGCGAGGCGCGGGGTCATCTGACCAAACTTAAATGGTTGCATTTTCCACCTGCTGTGATCCACTCATGTTGAAAAGTTTTCATAACATCACGAATATTGACGACATACAACCACGTAGGGAATTTTTGGTTAGGTCATATGCTTTGTGCCTCGCTTCGCTGTTATCCCCTGCGGATTCACGACAAAGATGGAACATCAAGGTGTAGAGTTCAATCTTTCAATTTGTCAGTGTACTCCACTAGCGTGTTCTTATTCGGAGCTTGTATTTCCGTGTTTCCAGTTGTCCACAGCGGTTCTACTTGTGTATTCCGCCTTCGCAGCCTTATATTACG
>Ga0058701_10004156_pt1 | contig 11683 bp, 6 predicted proteins | sample AgamicOrMae_FD_97039 | JGI IMG/M metagenome (GOLD analysis project Ga0058701, IMG submission 97039) | Agave microbial communities from Guanajuato, Mexico - Or.Ma.e | ecosystem: Host-associated > Plants > Phyllosphere > Phylloplane/Leaf | place: Guanajuato, Mexico | collected 2012-06-04 | reverse complement strand
TAACGTAAGCCTCATACGTTACGCTGTCGTCAAACCTGACGACGCATTCTGTTTGATGGCATGCCGCCGACCAGCAAGCATCCTCCGGATGCTAAATTCGTTGATCTAGGCCTCTCTTAGCAGCTCGCTCCATAAACGTAAGCTTGTACACAAATTAAATTTCAAAATTTCACTTGTGTAAGTAAATTTTAGGATGTGAATCAGCAATCACTTGTTTTTGGAGCAATCAATCAAATGCGTAATTCTTTTAAGGTGACTGCGCAAAAGCAATTAGTTGATGGTGCAGCATGTCAACGAACCCCATTATCACCACCCTTCGGCTCACCCTTGGGGGCTATCGTGATAGGTCTCGCCAGCTGTGCCCCACCACCATAGCCACACCAACGGGGCTACACCACCGCGGAGAGGAAGCTCTGGAGCAGCACCCTGAACTCGGCTCTGCCCATATCGCTCTCAAAGTTGTCTCCGCAGAAGTGACACGGCCGGACGTGTCACCTATGGAGGACACCAAGTTATGTGACTCAGTCACGTGACCAGCGGGTCCTTAATTTGTAGGACAAAACGGAAATTCTTTACCGGAACGGTATTCTATTCAGAGGGAAACGTTTTCGGCGTCTTCACTAAGCTCGTGTCCAGGAAGAGTTTGACAGGAAATTGTGGTATGGTTGTTTTTTGTTGGAAAATTTTGTAAAGTAGGCTTTTTGAAATGATTGGGTTCTCGCTTTAGACGAAGAAGAGGTCGAACTTGTACTCAATGAAATGGACCTTTTCGCCGATGGGTAAATGCTTGCAGAGGGTTGAGCACATTGCGCGGTGTGAATTTGGTTGAGGATCTGTCACAGGATTTATTGGTGACATGAACAAAAAATGTCAATGTCTTCATGGCTTTTTCACGTACAAAAAAGGCGTGTTTTATCAAAGGGCGTCAACAATTTTCAATAATGCGTTTTAGGGTGATCGATTTTTAATAACCTTTTCAACCAGTGGTACACTATGCGCCGCCATGCTTTATTGCGACTAACGAATATGGCGAAAATTGCCTCTATACCTAGGGAATCCGTTCTTTTTTAGGGCTCAGAAGAAAATCTGTCATTTCATTTTCAATACTTTCACTTTTTACCCATTTAAATAGAGATGTCAAACAGCGGCGATATATCCCTTGCCCATTTGAACTAAGTATTGGCAAACACAAAAAATAACACGCTTTAAGCAGACAAAACATTTCTGGTGAATCCAAACTGAGTTTCCGGAAAAAAACTCTTCCTGTCCTTAATTTTTTAGGCAGTGTTAGGTTATGGGTTAAATTGGGTTTCAGGGTTGCGTTCGGTAAAATTAAACTCAATTATGCTTGGTTAAATTAAGTTGGGTTAGTTAAGGTGAGGTTAGGTTAGGATGAGGAACGATAGATTCGGTCAAGGAGCTATGCAAGCAGGGGATTGGGATGACGAATGGCTAGGTAACGAAGCTTTGCAAAAGGTACGTGGTGCACACTGTGTTTGGATTCCGCGGTGCTGATTTGTTCAGCCGTCGCGTCGTCTTGCCTCGAAACGCGGAGGGTGTTTTTTTTTTCCGGGATGTAGCCTATCGGCGGCGTAGCGCGTTGGCGTGGGCGTATTCCCACAACGTCCATCAGCTCTGATTGGTACGAAGTTACGCTGGCTTTGATTGTTATGTCATTCCTTCTCAGACACTTCCTGAATTTCGATGCGGCCGAACAGCACAAAATCTGCTATAAAATAATACGCAAAAATCCCTTTTAGCCTAAAATACACCTGTCTAAAAAAACCCAAAATTACCTTTTTTCATGTGGATTTTGTAGTCAAATTAAGGAAAAAAGTTACTGTATATAAAATAAAACAAAAAAATACGGCACCCCTAAATTACAGCGGGAATTTCGAAAACGTCTGCGCAGGGGCGAAGCACGGTGAGGTTGTAAAGCTATCCACAGGTAAAATGTGGACTTATCGCATCCTGAACTCCATTTCCGTCATAATTACTCTTAAATACCTGTATGTATTTTAGAATACGAGGTTTTCTGGAGTAACTATTTCGTGCGTTCAAAATATTTAAGACCTTTCAAAATACAATAAAAAGAAAGCTCCTTTATAATCCTGAGCGTGCACCCAAGTTTTAAAGGGCTGCATTTTTTTCTTTAAGGAGTACCGAAAAACACAGCACCGGATTGATTTTATTTTAAAATTTCGTTTAGCGAAATTTTGAGGACAGAAAACCTGTCCAAATCAAAAAACCTACGTCCTTGCCGAAGCTCCAGGTATTTAAATTTAACACGTTCTTTTATTGCACAGCTCTTCGTCAATGATCTAAAAACTTGGTAAAGCGGTTGTACCGGGTGAGTCACCTATATAGGCAACCACATTACCGGGGTGTACGGGCGGTTGCCTATCCATACGATTGGGTGATGTAGTTCGTAGGACCTTGCTGGATACTTTGACAGAGGCTGATCAAGAGTTCATAGTCATTACATAAACGTAAAAAAGGGTTATTCCAAAGCTAATTTATACTGCCTGGAGACACTCATCTACCTCTAATATGTAGGAGCAAAATTGGTTCGATTCTGAGAACTAATTGGTTGTTTTAACATCGTCCTGCCGTTCGGGCTGATTAGTGAGGGTTGAATGCATTGTAATGTAACAGGTACCGTCAACAAACCACCATAACATACTCTTGGTTCTGTTTACCTCTGACCAATTTTATGTATCAACTTCAATGAAAACCGTGATAAAATATGGTTAATGGTGTCAAGTAAAGATTACGGTGCATCACTAAATAGATATGACCTCGAATGGGGCAATTGGGTTTGCGTTAAATTGGCCAGGGAAAGGATATGCGATGAGTTTCCACTGCACTGGTCATTGGCCAATGAAAGTTCGTTTCAGTGGGCGCGCTTTCCTTGGCTTGGTGACGCCATTTTGCGGTTTTGAGCGGGCTAATTTGAAATGAGTCAGAGAGGTGTTACCCACTGCACCTTCATGATCAGGAAAAATGAATCTCTCCATTGGGAAACAAGAAACTTCCTTTATCGACAAAAAGATTTGATTTACCTAACCTCCATTTTTCCTCAATTCCGCTTTTACAATGATTACCATCAGCCGTAACTTATTGTAGTTCGCTTTAACCCTCAACCGCCCAGCGATGCCTTTCGGAAACTAAAAAATTTAGTTTAGAGGATCTTTCCAGTTCAGTATTGCCACAATTTAAAACATATCACCCCTCTGGAAACCTGAAATTCAATAATTTTGGTATTTTTCAAAGCTTAAAACTGCTTATTTTAATGGAAAAAATCCTTTCAATTTCTCTTAAGCTAAATATCACTCCAAATACTTTGGGCGGTAATGGGTTAACCGAACCCCGAATCCATCTCCAATACTGCCCAATCAAACCTCAATATCTGACTCACCTAAATCCCAACGTGGCCCACTAGCTCAAATCCCAACTCCTAACCTAACTGTCCTTCTAAACCCAACTCAACGTTGCCTACTCGAGCCCCTAACCTTTTAAAACCTTACCTTCACCTGGGCCAACCCTTTGTGAAGAATCGTTCTACCCCGCGCGAGGTCTTCGCAGGCGCATTCCCCATCTCACTCACACCTACAACTTTATAGGCGCGGTCCCCCACCCTGCCACCTCTCTCTTCTAGGCTGCGAGTCTTATCTGGAAGCAGGTGCCACTATTTTGAAGGGGCGATACTCCAATCAGAAAACGTAGGGAAAAAAGGCAATCGGCTTTACCGTAGTCTTCTGGATTTGGGATCAGAGAGCAGACGGAATAAAAATAGAAATCAATTTTTTTACGCGACTTATTGTCCCCCAAAATCTGCAGAAACCAAGACGTTTCTTCAGCTGAAAATCCTAAATAAATTGATTCGCAGAAACCGTAGAGCTCCTTGAGTCAAAAATCTTAATGTATTGATTTAAAATTTTTTATTTCATTCAGAATTTTTTGTTTTTTACTCTGAAAAGTCCTATTATTCAACTGTTACTCTGTTGTAAATGACTTTTATGAAGACTTGAAATATGTCAGCTCGTGTCACGGCTATGCGAATCCAATTTCCAGCCTACAAATCGATACACGAAAAGACATCAGTTACGATCATTAATAGTCCCTTCTTTGACGTCAAGCACAGTACCAATAATTGTAAAAGAGTCGCCACTACTATGCCACTGTGCCTGGGCTGTCTTTCCCCTCGTCGCAAAAACAAAAACAACAAAAAAAGGAATTCTAGAGAGGCTACATCGTGGATAAACTTTAGCTACGCCTGTACAGGAAGCGTGGCTTCAACAACGTGATAGTTTGGCTTGGAAAAAAAAGGCTCTCTTTAACAGACAAGGAAAAAGGATTTCTTCCCTCGTACAGTACAAAGACTGCGTCGAAAATCGGGCAGACTGAACAACTTTAATTTTCATTCATTCATTCAATCATGAACATCACTATTTTTTTATTAAAGAGTGCATTTGAGGTATTTAATGTTTGTACTATAAATACTCCTGAACCGAAATACATAAACACACGTTTTGCTTATTTCTAAGTAGCCTAAAATTGTGACTCTAATTCTGATGAAATGGAAAAAAAAACAACAAAAAAAGTCTTTTACTTCGGTGTTGTTCAATTTTGAGTCAAAATTTTTTAATGATCCATTATTAAAACTTGTTCAGCATTCTGGGAGATGAAATTGGACAAGTTTGATTATAAGCAATGTTAGATGAAGTTGGGTTTTTGTCAGGGTGGCCCACTTTCGAGTCGATGAAGCTTTCACTTGAGGAGATTAGTCCCTTGAGAGGGCACACCTTGGGTGATGTTAAAACAACTCCAAGGAAATCAATTAAAGCGGCACTCATTTGCGTGCTGCGTTGAGTACCATCTAAAATAGCTCCTGAATAATGCTGTCTTAGGCAAGCGCTTCGCACCCGCCGCCCCGCCGCTCACGGAAAAAAGCCATCCGAGATTTTCCTCGCTCGGGAATAATTTCGAATGAGGCAGCACACTTTGAGCACTCCCGAGAGATTTACGAGTCAACTTCGTCCACCTTCGGCGGGGGTCAGATTCTTGCGTGAGTGCGAGTGGGGAGCATGAGCAGGAGCAGAAAGCATGCTAGGAGCAGGGAGCATGCAAGGAGCAAGAGCAGGCAGTATGCCGGGAAAAGGAGCAGGGAGCATGCCAGGAGCGGACGCAAGAGCAGGGAGCATGTTAGGAGCAAGAGCATGCCAAGAGCGGGGAGCATTCTACGAGCATGAGAAGGGGGCATGCCAGGATCAGGAGCAAGGGCAGGAGCATGCGAGGAGTAAGAGCGGGAACAGAAAGCATGCCAAAGAGCGGGATTCCGAGAGTGTAACACCTCACACTTCCATTTTTATCACGTTTTCTTCTTTACGAGGTTCCCACTTTTCTTGGCAATAGATTATAATCATGTTACGGTTAAGCTAGATTTAGTAAACAGCTAGCTTAGGATTAGACCTGGTGAGGTAAAGCCAGCTGGTGTTGAACACTTCGGTCAAGTGAGGTTACAGTATAGTTGGGGTAGGTTATGGTAAAGTTAGGTAGGTTCGGTTAGCTTATGGCAAAGTTATGTAAGGTTAGACTGGTCTACATTGTAGTAAAGGGCTACGTCAAGTTCGGTTAGAGCTGGATTCCCAGGTGTGGGTAGGCTGCAAGGTGGTCGGAGTATTTCCATAGTAAAGCAACTTTGCGTCCAGAAACTTTTTGATTCACGAAAGTTTTGACATTTTGAAATCCTTTCTTACGCGAATATGTTCCTCCAGACGTCAACAAAACGTCGAAATGGTATGAGCTCGAAAGATTGTCAAAATCAATATGGCGCCTGAATGACTAATCGCACAGACTTCGTTTATTATTCGCACGGCGAAGAGGAATTCATGCTCAGACACAGTGGCGCCTCCATTGTTGTCGTCAATAGGCATTTTTCCTAAACGCGAATGCCTGCAGGCGTCGCGTCGTCTACACAGCGAGTCCAAGATAAATAAAGAAACGCTATTGTTCGCCATTTTCTCTGCCAAGGAAAAAAAATGGCGGCCATTTACCAGGTTTCAGCCTGTTTTCTTTGAAAAGAAAATTCCAAAAAAGCATTATTGCATAGTTTTAGTTACATACATTTAGATCACATACTCAGCAATCAACACTCAACAAATTCTTCAGGTGCACAAATAATTTCAAAAAATGAAAACTGGTTTATGCCACTGGTCAATGCCTTTCTTTGATAATCCACAGGTACTAATTTTTAATTCTTCTTTACTAATCTACAGTTATCAATTTTTTATAGGAAGCTCATGAAGAGGGCACAAAAATAGCGGCCAAGCAGACATTATCTATCTGCTATCAACTCATAATTACAGAATTATAATATCAGAAATCGTTTTCTTTTCTTCCTCAAATGAACCGATGTGCACCAAGCCACTTAATTTTTCCGGTAGGCCTACTTCTTGAAGAAAATGGTTTTACCGAATGGGAAATCGTCCTCATCACGGAAAAGTCTCTTACAAATCCGTTTTTGACTATGGGAAATAACGCTGTTTAATTCACAATTTTTCGTCCTGATCCTAAACACGGAAAAACACGATCACTCGCCAACAAAGACCAATTTTTCTGACATAACAGTTTTTCATACTCTGGTCAAAAACGCAATAGGTTTAGTAGGGGTCAGAAAAGCATCTTCCACGACACTCTTCAACTTATGGTATAATTTTTCGTGCTGAAAACTGTAAGTGTCAAATTTATTCGAAGAGGGACCGTGTTTTCCGATATGGTGTGAGCGACAGTGTTCGGTGGAAGTTTTTGAGGGTTGGTGAAAGTTGGGAGAGGTGAGATGGTGTCAACGTTGGGTCGTTTGAAGTCAAGTTTAGTAGGCTGTGCTTGAGTGAGATTACTCTAAATAATGTTGGTTATGTACTGTTTAGGTTAAGTTGTGTAAAGTTAAATTGCGTTAATTAAAGCTAATGTCCGGTGAGGTTGGGTTAGATAAGGTTTAAAGAAAGGGGGATCATACTGATTATTTATTCTTGTAATTGATATTTATTTTGATATTTATTCTGTTGGAGGTCTACGTGCTTATTGAAAACGTTCCTCAGGATTACAATTGGCAATTGATGGCTTAAAAATAAAATCAATTATGAATCAAGTGTGCTAATTCTGTGAATTAAACCTGCAGATTACGAGCAAAACTTTTTTTTATCCTGAATCAATATGGCTGAAAGTCTCTCTTATTTATAAACGCTGGATTAGTATATGTAAAAGGAAGACAGAAAAAACAAAACTCACATTTTAGGGAATGGTATATTTGTTTTGGGTATGAAACTAAAACGGGGGTAGTTCATATTTTATTCATTTTTCAAGATAGCCCTATGTTCAGTCATATCACTGAAAAGGTCTCGGCGAAAGCTTTTCATTGATATGGCTGAACTTAGGTCTATCTTGAAAAATGACCAAAAATGGACGACCCCCCGTTTCCGTTTTATACCCAAAACTGGCATAGCAATCCCTAAAATGTGTGTTTTGTTTTAAGCAGGAACCTCAACAATGAAATATATGATAGTCAAAACACAAGAATCATGAATATTTTGGTCTCACTACTGGTTAAAAAAATACAAACTCAAGGGACCGTAAAAAAAAAGAACCGGGTTTTAAACTTCCTGGAATGCTTTCAACGATGGTAAGACCAGAAGAAGTCCAATTCAGTTGAGAAAAGCTCTCAAAGTTGTGAAGGAAAAAAGCTTAAGAAAAGCTTTGCACAAACGTTCGTCGGGGGCTCGAGATAAAAAAAATCATTAACCACAGAGTCACTAAATCTTGACACCCTTCCCCAGAGAGGGAGAAATGTACAACACTGTTTACTTTCAGCTCTGCGTTTACATACTACCGACCCTCTCGCCGAATTCGACGTTTGAATTTGGCGCGGAATTTCCTGCTCAAAAATTCCGCGAATGACGGTCTCCAGAGATGAGCTCTTATTGGTTCGGTTATTTTCGCTCTCTCGCACACTCAGCATTATCCGGAGATTCCTGGCAGAATGCTTAATTCCTTCAGACACCCCTACACGCCCGCCCACGTACGCCCATGTCCAAATAGCGACTTTTCAGATAGCGACTTTCTACGTAGATAGCGACTTTCCAGATCGCGATTTCTTACTGTGCGTAGATAGTGACTTCCCGAAGATAGCGACTTTTTACCGTACGTAGATAGGAAATTTCTACGTAGGTAACGACTGGTCCAGATAGCACTGTCAAGATAACATGATGCCACGATTTGACACTCATTGCTAAACCATTTTTCAGAGCTACCAAATCGGTTTAATTTAAAGTGATCTTATGCAAATTTAACTAATCTTCAATTAAACCTAAGATAAATTTACATCCAAGGCTAAATGAGACTAACCTAAGATTGGCTAGCATAACGAATGTTATGAGCTTCCATGTCAATGACACGCCCATCCCTCAAATGCGGTTTGACATCTGTATATTTCTATCTATTTGAATCTATTTCCTGGATCGAGAATCCATAGCAAGTCAACACATGGATATCCAAGGATATCCAAATAGATGTCCATAAAAGCATGGGTAATTGAAGACTGATATCCATAAAACGTCGATATCCATTCATGAATATTTATTTTTTACGAATACCCATTGCAGAATGTCCTTACTATATCCTTGCTTGGATATCAATGTGGATATCCACACTCGTATGGATAATTGGAGACTGTCATACAAAAATCATGGATATCCATGTTGATATCCGTGTATTTTTGGAAATCCATGCATGGATATGCTATGGATTCTCGGACAAAGGTTTGAACAACGACGGATTTATATAACACGTAGAGTGCCCTTAAAGTTTATGCTTCTGCCCGAAACATTGAGATCTCCCATTAGAAATGTCCATGCATGTCTTTACTCTCCAGTTTTTCAAAGAGAAAATCTCGCCAATCTTTTTCATGGAGATCTCACGACCCACCCTTCGCGGAAAGGGTCGATGGGAGGTCCGGGCTTGCCAAGAAGATTTCAGAGACGGCCAGCAGACCCCTATAAGGGGTGATGAAGACCCTCGTGTTGATTTATACCATGCTTGTTTTTATAACAGGGTGTTTTCCCCTTTAATTTGCGTACAAGATGTTCCATGTAATTACGCTGTAAGCGGAGATCTCTTCAGCAGAAGAGAAAGGCTAACACTTTATTACCGGTACGAGTAATTTCGCCCACTGAACGCCATTTTGACGAACTTCGCTCGTGATGTTTTAGCGCGAATAAAGTTTAGAAGCAGGGATTCAAAAAGTATTTCCCGGAAATTGCATGCAGTAATGAAACACGTATCCTAAGGCAATGGCGCTTTATCAATAACTTACCCAAAAGGACAACTCCATGAAAATTACGATATTGACATTAGAGTGATGATGTAAAATCAATAACAACAAAATACAATTAAAAAAACAACAAAAGAGACTCATCAATAAGATTTGACATTAGTGCGACATTAAAATGACTTGAATACAAAATGACATACCGAAAAATACATCGTCTAAATAAAACGTGAATATAACAATTGGACGTCAAAATGATGTTATTTTAACGCAAAAATGAAAAAAAAAACAACACGGCCCCAAAATGATATGTCTTCAACACAGAGAATATCCCATGGATCGAGAATCCATAGCGAGTCAATGCATGGATATCCATAGAAATCCAAGGATATCCAAATGGATATCCATAGAAATCCAAGGATATCCAAATGGATATCCATAAAAGCATGAATAATTGAAAACTGATATCCATAAAACATGGATATCCATTTATGGATATTTATTGTTTACTGATATCCATTGCGGAATGTCCTTGCATGGGTATCCGTGCTTGGATATCAATGTGGATATCCACGCTTGTATGGATAATTGAAGACTGACATCCAAAAATCATGGATCCATGTTGATATCCGTGGATTTTTGGAAATCCATGCATGGATTTGCTATGGATTCTCGGACCAGGGTCACGATGATACTTCAGAATGACCTTAGGAGACGTGAGAAAAATTGACATCGTCGTGTTTCTGAGCCTTCTGTGAAGGCCCTTTGTGTGGTTAGGGTCTCATTTCGGTCACGGTTTTATGAATTACGTAGTAGAAAAGTGCATCCAAAGGGTCCGAGAAGCACTCGTCGTAAGAGAATACAGAAGTAGGACTTCATAACTCGAGATGAAAGGGCCCGGTGAAGTTGACTCTGGGGGCCGATAAGAGGAGCGACAGACATCGAACACTCAAAGTATTTTTAACGCTGCCAAGGGTGATAAGCGCTTCCTCTTCGATTCTTTCACAAGAATAGAGCAGATCAATGAAGCAAAACCATGAAAATTTCGGCCAGGAAATTGCTGACCAGAGCATCATTTTTCTATCATAAAATACAGGAATCGGATTGAGTGCCAAAAGCTCGTTTTCGAGAGTGGTAAGAACATAAAGAAAAGGAACTATGACACGCCGCAAATCGGCGATCAATCTTAATGGTGAGCCTCACGTGTGATTGGCTCAACTGTTCTCGCCAAACAATTTCCCCGTTTCTTTTAGCGATAATTGTTTCTCGGAGAAGAACGCTGGCTTAACAAATCACGTAGATTGGCTTTTTTGCGATTGTTCTGGGAGGATGAAGTTTTTGCTATGATAAATACCGTAACAACTCCGATAAACATGATTTAAAGTGGAACAAGCAGGAAGAGATGAGAAATACAATCATCTTCCTGCGTTTTGTGGACATTAATTATATTAGGAGGTCGCTTTTTTAATGTAATCCTCAAGTTGCGAAAGAAATTAATTTACTGGGATTTGTATAGACGCAAGTTCACCATTACACACAGGATCTCGGATCGATGAAAATTCCTAATTGACGTGTTTTACTTTGGGTTTTTGTCGACCCTTGGCAATATTTTTTTACGAGACACACATCAGAATAATTTGTGAATTTTAGGCAAGAATCTGACCTAAATCAGTTCAAAAAAACAATTTATTAAATTCAAAATACCTGCGATGTTTGCGGCTGATTCTTTAAAGTCAATTTTCTTTACCTCTCCCTGGACGCAATTCGGTTAATCCCTTTCTGATCTGAGATAATTAAACAGAAATCGCGTTTAGAAACAAAAGCCAAATAAAAAACATATCAAGAAAAACTAAGTTTAAATTTTTTCATAATGCTTCTAATTTCAACCGGGATCTTCAATGAGAATTAATTCTTACTGAATTAAAAATTATTAAATAATTTTTGTTCTCTGATGTAGCAAACCGCTTGAAAAGTTCACGCCAGGGCAAATATTCTTCCAAACCAACGCCGTCAGTGACTTAATTTAATGACTCTAGATCAATATCAAAAAAGGAAACCAAATTCTTGAATCAATTTCCTACAGAAAAAGGACGAAATCTTGATGACATTGATATTGATTTGACGACAGTTGACATCTGTCAGATGCAAAAGTCAGAATACCTTCAACGAGGAAACCTGATTTTATTTCTAGTGGGGGGGGGGTGTATCGCAGGCCGCTTCAACACAAAACACATCTCCAGCACTATAAAAACTGTGCACTCTTAGAAATGCATGCAGAAAGGTGTTTGACTATCAAACACCTTTTCCAAAAAATAACTGACTTTTGAAGTCAAACATTTTTTATGCTTGAAATATAAC
>Ga0058701_10004155_pt1 | contig 11684 bp, 4 predicted proteins | sample AgamicOrMae_FD_97039 | JGI IMG/M metagenome (GOLD analysis project Ga0058701, IMG submission 97039) | Agave microbial communities from Guanajuato, Mexico - Or.Ma.e | ecosystem: Host-associated > Plants > Phyllosphere > Phylloplane/Leaf | place: Guanajuato, Mexico | collected 2012-06-04 | reverse complement strand
GTAGAAGTGCATTGCCGAAATACCGGTCTTGGGACAATTTTGGCAAATTGGTCGCGTTGCGCAGTGGCTAGCGCATGCGATCGTCTGCCAAGTTGTTGTGGGTTCGATCCCCGGCGACAGAATGCAGTTTTTTCTTTGCCCTATGGCGTAACCTGAGAATTATGAGCGACTCTAGATCATTGATTGAGCGGGCCGGACTGGTGGTCGTGTGGTTACAGTGCTTGCACGTAGCTCGCGGCTTGTAACGCGAAAGCATACCGAAAGGACAGCGCGCTGCGGTCAGACTTGACGAGACTCGGCTGTGGGGGTTAAGAGGGGTTATTCCCACTTCCCTTGGATAACACGTAAGGCCTATGAATCTCGAGCTCCGTCCCACCTGGTACCGTACAGGTCCTAGCGCCCCAAGTACCGAAGCTTTCTTTTCCGTACACGTGACTTAAGTAGTGGTTTTGACATCCATTATCCGAGCTCACTTGTAGCGTAGTGGGTAGCGTACGAAACTAGTATATTAATGGTCCAGTGTTCGATCCAGGATGAACGCCGACTTTTTTTTCATTTAAATAAATATGCTTTTTAAGTTTAAGTTTTTTAAGTTTACTTCAATGCCTGGGCCATTTACAGATCTATTGATTATTTTGATAATTGCTCTTGATATGAAAAGCGATTTAAGAGATGCTCCAGCGAAACAAAGGGATATTACGATATTCTAACTTATTATGACCCGTCTCGAAGCTCCGCAGCCGCTTCTATTGAGTCTATTGACTAAATTTTGTTTCAGTAAATATAGTCCGTGATCATAATATATGGCCTATTTTCTTCAAATATCTTCAACAAACAAAATTGCCGAAAATACGACGGATAAAATTTTCATAGAAATTGATTAAGTTCCCCCAAGTATTTTTCGAAATAGCCCCACGACGTAATTTTACAATTAAACATCGATGTGGGTAGGCAACCCGTACGACCCCCCCCCCGCCTACTCAAAGAGTCTGGCTACGCCACTGTCTATGAATAGATTTTAAACCTACGACTTCATTTACATGCTTATCGCTGGCTGCCCAAAACAAATGGATACAAAACACCCATCTTACCGAATGCTATAACTGTTTTGGGTGCGAAAATAAAACGAGAATAAGTACGAAGTTTGGTCAATTTTCAAGATAGACCTACACAGAAAAAACAAAAACCCCGTTTCGGGGAATGCTAAACCTATTTTGGGCATGAAACTAAAACGGGCGTAGTACGTATTTTGGTAATTTTTCAAGATAGACCTAAGTTCACGGACATCAATGGAAAGCTCTCGCCGAGACCTTTTCAATGATGTGACTGAACATAGGTCTATCTTGAAAACTGACCAAAATACGTACTATCCCCGTCTCAGTTCCACGCCCACAACAGGTATGGAACTCCCTAAAACAGGTGTTCCTTATAAACACCTATTCAAGTCAACCAAATTTGGAAAGGGTAAGCACATCTTTTCCTGCTGACTAATCGCGAATTTATTACGAAGTCAAGGCTTTTTAAGCTTGACAATTACCTTTTCCCGTGTCGGAATGTACTGTATCTAGCGAAAGGAAATTGTTTTCGTTTGAGTTCCAGTTGGATAAACAAGACACTCCACGCATCATTTTGTTCCACGAACCGCTGCCTACGGCGCACTTGTAACATGGCCGCTAACAAAGGACTTTCTGCATGGCTCATTTAGGGTTGGCATTTCGACGGCAAAAGGACATGTCCTCACAAACGTTAGTTTTCATTTTCCATTTTCAAGAAAAGATATCACTGGCTAAAAACGTCAGGCTGGTAAATGTTAAATGTAACAAAACTGCTTTTGTCGTCTATCTACTAAACAAAATAAATGAAAAAAACAAACACCGCTTCACGGGTTAAAAAAAAAACTGCGTTACTTAACTAAAAATAATTTTAAAAAGCGACAGCCAACTCGGCTGGTAAACGTTACCAGATTTGCCAGTAAACGTTACTGTAAACAGTATCGTGTAACGGTAGCATTCACAATCCTGTTAGCGTTTGGTAGCTAATGTTGGCTGTCGCACATTTTATTTATTTTTAGTAAACTGTACGAACCTAATTTTCTCACAATCAGTGTTCCAGGACTTTTAACAATTCTCGTATTGCGCCGGAGTATGAAGAGCAAGACTTGAGCCCCGATATTGACCCACAAAAAGTTCTCTTTTTCCACTTAAATGGGCTCATTGACTTTTTGAAGATAGATTTAAAAATTAATAAGTGAGGTTTAAGAGATCAATTCTTGGATGTTAATGCAGAGGTTACGTCGACAGAAACCTAAGATTAAGAATGCGAAGGGAATACAATTCTGTAATGAATCTCGTTTTTATGCCTCGGACACATCACCCGGTAGTATCCAAAGACAACAAATTAATAGTTTTCGGGAGAGTTTAGGATACGCTAGATACTACTTCAAGTGCGGAATACTTTTTGCATCACCGCGGAAACTTAGACCATAAAGTGTCTTCCAAGAAATCGATAAGGTCACGTGTATACAATGATCGTATCATGATTTCATATTGAGTATCGTCAATATTTTTTCAAACATCCGCCGGAATGATAGCCGCTTCGTGGAATTACGAGTTCGTGTTCGGGTATCACCGAATCGATTTTGGGCGTATTTCGATGGTAATAGGGGGTCCCATTGGGGGTGTTACCCGTTCAACCGGTGAAGGATACATCCGCATGTATTCTCATCACTTTTCAAGCCGTTTACGTTAATCTTCCCCCTAAAGAGCTCTCAAACGTCAATTTCATCAGATCGAACAAGATGAAAGAATTTCAATCTCACACTTTGACAATCTCATAAACATTGCCACACCGATCAATGTCAACTTCTACATGAGCGTCAATTGAACGAGATTTACTGTCTATAAGTCACAAAGTCAGGATTTCCACTCATGGGTCATCCTACGTTCTACGTGAAAATGTGATGAGAACTTCTCCGAAGTTCTTCGGTGGAACTTACCAGATCCCTTAGGCGGCGCACCTCTTCCCAGGAGTTCTCGTCGTCGACGGCGTACACTAGGATGAAGGCGTTCGCCGACGAAATGGAGAGGGCCCGCATGGCGGGGAACTGGAACGCCCCGGAAGTGTCCAGGATGTCCAGAGTGAGGGACGGGCCGTCGGGGAGGGTGTACTCCGCCCTGTGCAGCTCCTCGATGGTCTCTCGGTACTTGTCCGTGAACCTGAAATTTTTCATTTCGCGTTAGTCATCAAAGACTTCAAGAATCCCCCGATTCATTTAAACGCGATTAAATTGTTAGACAAGGTAACCTAGTCATCAACCCCATTCTTCGATTGCTCAGCTAACGGGTGTAGTTAGGGCTATGAAAGAGCAAGCCCACCTCTTAACCCAACTTAGCCTAGGGTTGTTTTGCAACCTAACCTAACCTAGGCTATCCTAGGTTAGGTTAGCTCAAGAGGTGGGCTCGCTATCTCAAAGCCCTAACTACTCACGGGTAATCCAAAACATACCCTACCTGCTATAAATTATCTCTGAAACTTCTGAAATTAAAGATTAAATAATCAAAAAACGCAAAATCCTATACACAGCATCCGTTATCACTTATGTACTTAGTATCACACCGTCACCAGAATATACCAAAGATGACATGCAGAAAGTAGGAAGGCCCTGTACTCACATTTCGTAATATGACTATTCAAATGCCTTCAACCATCATAGCTTGTCTACTGACAATATCGCCTCTTTCTGTCTCGCATCATGTCACTTAAGCTTGTTCGCAGGAACGGAGAATCTCTTCCAGGAAGTGCGGGCAGACAAAGCTGGGGAGAAAGCCTCGTGGGTCGCTTATTTCGAAAAGCGAATCACTTATCTTTTTTTTTCGTGATTTGACCCATCAAAACCGGTTAACCAGTGTAACAGCCGATGAATTCGCATGACAGAAAGCGTTCTTTTTACAAGTGCTTTACTTTTCGGACGAGTAATGTATCGGTAGCGTTACCTCCTTTGTGTCCCCTCAAGTTCAGAGACCAAAGTTCCCTTCATCGGAGCTTTACAGATAATTGATAACATAAACGTTTCATGTAGTTCGGTAAGCCTCAAAGTATTGAAACCATAGATGCGCCCAGCCGTGGGAGTTTAAACGTCATCTTCCACCAACGCTAAAGAGCCTTATGGCTCCAACGTCCTGATTTCCCATCTTCACCTGAGTAACCCACCCAAAACCACTGAACCTTCAGCTAAACCTACTCTTCATTCGTTTTATAATTTTGCTTCTTATAGTGAATCGTCTCATCAGCATAAACAAACTAATCGTAATTACCGCGTCGAGGAGAGGAAGCGAGCTCGTCTCAGCAAGCTCTCCTCGTATCGCTTTTTTAACAAGGTCTCCTCCCATGGATTCCACGTGCCGTCGGCAGCCTCTGAGAAGCGGTCCTTGTAAGTCCTTGTCGGAGCGCGTCGCGGTATTAACGACGAGTCGGACTCCTTTAAAGTTTACCTTCCTAAGGACATTCGTCCTTTTTGTCGTCCAACTGAAGGTGCTCTCGCGGCTGCTTTAACTTCAATACGGAGTAATTTTTGGAACTCTAAGTGCTTCAGTCTCAAGGACACGCGCGGAGTGCTCGTCAATCGGCTCGGTCCCCAGCGGGCCCAACCGTCCGTTTCAACTTTCTGGGATTAAGTGGCAATCATTCCGATCAAATTAATCACGTTTATTATGCGTAAGGCCTTTTCAGACGAATCAAGAATACAGCCGAGTCTGCATACGTGATCGAAGGGAAAAGTGCGCACTGCTCAGAGTTATGTATCGAGAATCGTCACAAATCGGTTCTTATGCGACGTCGCCAGGGAGGAAAATTATGATTAAGTACTATCGATACAATTACGTAAATCGATATTCGCTATATCGAGTCTCGAATATATTGTAAATTTAAAACAATATTAATTTTTTTTTCATTATAGAAAAAAACAGAAACTCAAAAGTATGTACTTAAATTTGTGTTTCAAGCAGAGAGGAGGTTGTATTTATACTTAAAATTGTCGAATTCAATCATTTTCTTTACATAACTCGTAAATTTGAGTCTAGGCCGTAACAAAAAAAAAGGCAACAACGAACAAAACTCTCATTGCGGTGTTTGGAAAGAAGGAAACAAATCTTTTCGACAAAAAAACAAACCACCAAACTTTAATTACAAAACCGACATTAATTACTTTGGTTAAGAGGCAGTATTTGAAAACCCATTCCATCAGTAAAACACTATCTCCTTTTACTTTCGACGTCATCTGCGTATGAACCCTTCGTCTACTACCTCGACAAACACAAAATAAGTGTTCCGAAATAAGGCCAACCACACGGTTGTCGTTGCTGGTCTGGCCATGCGGAACAGCCTAACATCGTCTCCCCCTCTCGTCATTAGGAGAGGTCAGCGTGCCCCTTTTTTCACGGCACGTGCGCACCTACATCACGCACTTCCAAGAATTAGAGCATGCGTTGTCGTGGAGGAAGAAAACCCAGATACACCACTTCCTGGAGGAATCTTGGAAGAAATCAGGACGGGACTCCGACAGAAACCTTCCATCTCAACCATGTCCTTGTTTGTTACCTTTCGTTCCGTGGCCCATTCGAATGATGGATCTAGAAGGCTTTCCTTCCCGCGAAAAAGTAGGCTTCAAAGCGCGTGACCATTCTTCGCGTCGTTTATTTGATGGGGTCAGTGTCCTTAAAAACGCGGAAAACAGCCTATGAAGCTTGACGAGATGATTATGGCTAGGCACTTATTTTAATTGCTCTATTAGCGAATGGAATAAACTGTAAAACTAATGAAAAGCAGCTGTCTGCAAAGCTCCGCGATAAAAGTAGTGCACTTCTTAAAAAGGCGCGAAAAACAATGCCAAAAATACATAATCCCGAAGCATTAATTTACGATGGTTGTCTATTCACACGCTGCACCATTTAAAATGTATTGGTTTTTGTGCGTTTTAGTCTCCTTTGTATTAGCGTAGGCGTGAGAATAGAACTAACCTTTAAGATATCGCTATTAAAAAGTTGAAATAGGGTTAACTCACAACAGCCCAAATTATTTGGAGTGAAATTTAGCTTAAGAGAAATTCGGAGGATTTTTCCCATTCAATTACGCAATTTTAAGCTTTGGAAAATGCCTATATTATTAAATTTCAGGTTTCCAGATGGGTGATATATTTTTAATTTTGACAATACTTAACAAAAAAGATCCTCTAAAATAAATGTTTCTGTTTCCGAACGGCAACGCTGGGCCGTATTGGGTTAATAGAGGTAGTATGAGCTAATTTGGTTTGAAAAAAGTGTTCTTCGATTTTGGGTAAAACAGGTATGTTACTCACTTGTCGTAGAGAAACTGTGATATGATGCTGGATTTGCCGACCTTGGCGGCGCCCATGACGACGACGCGGCGCTGTTCCTTGGTCAGGTTGCTCCCGGAGTCCGTCCCCAGCGACGGCAGCCGGAGCCGCTCGGCCGCTCCGGTGCCCGGCATCGCGCACCGAACCACCTCCACGCGCCCTGCAAAACCCGGAAAACTCCGTCAGACTCCGTCATCAGCCTCAGCGTCACGGACACTAAACGCCGTTCCACATAAACTACATCCGAAGATGGTGTAATAGGAAATAACTAACTTAGGTTGACCTTACCTCTTGTTGGTCTCAACTAACTTATAAGCGTTCCCCGTTTTGGGGAACGCTATCCCTGTCTTGGGTGTGAAACCAAAACGGGGGTAGTATGCATTTTGGTTGTTTTTCAAGAAAGGTCTATGTTCAGCCATATCATTCAAAAGGTCTCAGCGAGAGCTTTCCATTGATGTGACTGAACATAGGTCTATCTTAAAAAATAAGGGGGTAAAGCGTATTTTGGTTATTTTTTAAGATAGGCTTATGTTGAGCCATATCATTGAAAAGGTATCGGCGAGAGCTTTCCATTGATGTGGCTCAACATCAGTCTATGTTGAAAAATAACCAAAATACGTACTACCCCTGTTATAGTTACATACCCAAAACAGGCATGGCATTCCCAAAAGTAGGGAAGGTTTGTTTTTACTGTGTAGCCTCAAGTAACCTTACCTAACCGATCCAAACCTCGTATAACCTAGCCTAACCTCCGTAACCTAACCTAACCTAGCCTAACCTCTACAAACCTAGTTTAACATAACCTGACTCCTAACGCTGATATAGATATGACACTGTTGAGTCGAAGCGTGTTTGTTTTGATGGCAACCCTTCGGGAAGTAGGAAATTGTTTTGCAGTTACCATCGATTTCGATACAGGAAAAGTGTCCGTGAAACAGAGCCGCAGTGGATCCGAATGGGCTCCCAATAAGGGACTGCATTCCGCGGCGCAAATGAAGAGCAGTCACCTTGACCCACATTCCTGTCTCGTCACGATTTCCGAACGTAAACTACAGAAACATTTCGCTGAACGCGTTTCGCTGGAACAGCGACAGCTATTAAAGGTACCCACAAAAGTATTTTGTTTTTACGGCGAACTTCCGAATGAAGAGTGGCCAATTTAACGCGCTCTCGTACGAGGCCCCTCTTTGCGGGCGCTACACCAAGTGACTTGCACTTGTATTGTGCCGCCTTAATTTTCTTAGAAGACCTCCACTTTTCCTGGCTCTCGCATTCACGTAATTTGGAATAAGTAGCGGGAAATTGGGAGGCTTAATGCGTGTGTTAACTACTTAACCCAGTTTCGCTGATTTTTGCCTCTGAATTACTCCTTCCAAGGTATGCATCGTTTTGCCCACAATCTCAAAATTTTACTGCTTATATTTTTTTTATGTATATATATTTTTTTATTTAACATTAGTCGAATACGGAAAAGCCCTCTGAACATCGATACAAAAATTTTATGTAGAAAAAAAGGCATTTTGATCAGTTATAATCGTATTTCCCATCGGTATGATCCAACCAGGTTTCATTTTGTACAGTGGGCCACAAAAGTCATGACCCCTGCTTCCATTTATTTTTTGTAGAAGCAGGGGTCATGACTTTTGTGACCCAGTGTACATTATGATGAACAACATACCACAAAAGTTAGGTTGTTCCTCGCTCCAAATCCTCGCTCGACTTTGGCAACAAGGTGGAACTCGTTCGGCAGAAATTTCCACCTTTCTAATCAACAGAGTACCTGTTTACCCGGGATTGTTACTTTGGGCAACAAATGCGAGAGTTTTTCTCAATCGGAGTTGAAGTCAACGGACGTATCTCAAGTGACATGGTCAGTCTGAACTTTGTCTTGTAATTAACTTTTAACAACTTTTCAGTCCGTTTCCTTCAGAGGCAGTAATATGAGTCTCTTTGCAAGCCGTGAACTCGATTGAACTCCTTTTTTTCATCACATTCCTTCAACGTTTTACAGCACGCGGTAATCGTTGCTATTTCATTATTTCCCCTTCTCTTCACCTCCAGTTTCCTTCCCTTCTCTCGGCTTCTCTCCTTCATTTGGCTCCTCCCTTCTCTTGCAGGGCTGCTTTTGAGCCATTTTTCGTTTTAAATTGCTGCTTTTTTGCTAATTTTTTTTCGAATTTCGATGTTTTGGTCGCGCAGTGTTTATCATCTTTTCAGTACGTCATCACTGTTTGAATTTTTGAAGTCAATTTTTGGTCAAATATATTCTATTAACCCATTACCGCCCAGCGATGCCGTTCGGAAACATAAAATATTTTAGAGGATCTTTTTAATTCATTACTGATACAATTTGAAGAATATCACCCCTCTAGAAACCTGAAATTTAATAATTTAGGCATTTTCCTAAGCTTAAAATTGCGTATAATAGGAAAAATCCTTCAAATTTCTCTTAACCTAAATTTTACTCCAAATACTTAGGGCTGTTATGGTTTAATTAATTAATGGGTTTTTTTTAAGTGATGTTCTGCGAACTCAGTTGAGTTGGCAACCCTGTAGCTTCCGCTTCCCTTTTGTATACCCTCCCGTCCCCTCACCCTCTTACAAAACCCTCCGGAATCACAAATAAATATTTTATCCAAAGATATCGTCACTCTCCGAAAATGTCGCAAAGAAAGCAATGCGGACCGATTAATCATTGCTTATTGAATACCCGGCTGGGACGCGTCTTTGAGGCCAAATCAGTTTCGCAATGTGATTTGTAACAGATGAGAAATCGCGGCAGATTCAGGGTCAGACGTCGGTGCGTCTCGGAGAGGTCGTCGCCCCCACAAGGCCCGGCCCTTCGCAGGGCCCTTTTCAGAGCCCTTTGCAGGACCCTTTGCAGGACAGTGGACAAAATCTTGACCGGCGAGACTGGAATTAACGTCGACGGAGAATTAATGGTTCAACGAGATACGCGGACTGTCTGTCCAGTGTCCACCCCAGCGTTTTATAACCCATCGCTACCCCCCTCTCCCCCCCCCACCAACTCCGCCTTAGCTGCATTCATATTTGGATTAACCCATAACAGGCCAAAGTATTTAGATAGAAGTTTAGCTTAAGAGAATTCGAAGGATTTTTCGCATTAAATTACGCAATTCCAAGCTTTGGAAAATGCCTAAAATATTAAATTTCCGGTTTCCAGAGGAATGATATTTTCTGAATTTTGACAATTCTGAACTAAAAGGATCCTTCAAAATAAATTTATCTGTTTCCGAACGGCATCGATCGGCGGTAGAGGGTTGATACTCGACATTTATGTGACTTAAGTAATGCTGGCGGAATGCTTTACAAGAAATATATTTGGCATGTAGTCAAAAAGGGCTTAACATTTTTGAAGAGGTGTTTCGGCACGCTAGAGGTGAAAAGCACTCTTTAAAAACGCCCTCTTGCTGTGAGTACCTTCTAAAGAGGCTTAAATCTAAGACAAAGATTATTGGCTAAATTTTCAGCTTTTTATCGAATTTTCGAGCCACGAAAACACTGTCAAATAATCCTCGGCAAGCCTTAATAAATCGCGCCTCAGAGGGAACACTGCGAAGGGCTGAACGAGGATTAAGACGCAGAATTTGATAACAGCAGGGGAAAAATACACAGCACCGCAGCTTTCATAATTAAAATGACGCTGTCATTTAAGGTCTTCGTGACCTTGAGCCCTTTACAGGAATGCTATCAAGGAAATTCGAATGTCGCCTGTAATTAGGGTTACGGACTGGATACTGAACGGTTGGGAGGAGATTCCGGGAAATGACCTACGGAGGAAGGGGGGGGGGAACACCGGGGCCTACTGTGTGTTGTTTACACAGGAACTGTCGATGATGTATTAGGCAGACAAATGGATATAATTCCCCGTAATTACATATTGGAAATGATTGAAAAAATCATTTTTTTTCTTTTTTAGTGCAAAATCAACGGTTATTAGGCCTGCGAGTGATCACTTTTTATTTAACAATTTCTGTCCGTCGTCACTTTTCCGTACATTTTGTCACTTTTAATCACTATTTTAACAATCCCGCTTTGGTAGCATCGTTCGTTGCGATGTTGTTTTTCTGCGAACCAATGAACCTCAAATATGATCGCTAATCGCGGCCTGCCCTGGCGCATAAGAGCATTGTGAATCACACCCTCTCGTCCAACATCCCGGCCGCAAACTGCCGCCTCTCCCAGTCCATTTAAAATCAACAAATTGAGCAAAACACATCGGTGTTAATAATTTTCAGTTTCCCTTAATCAGATCCAATCGTCAATAAATTAAAATCCGACGAAAAAATTCCGGCCAAAAAAAAGGAAAAAAACCTAGGGGGGTTACCCTTGTCTTTTTTAAAATTTTGAGCCAAAAACTTTTTGTTGAATTTTTTACGTATGATAGTTGGAATTTTTTAGGGGGAACTAAAAACGAGGTTTAGTGTCGTCGGTTGCTCATTTCGTCGATTTATCGCGTCAAAAATGTGAAGCATAAAGTGTATGCCTTTGTCTCCAACTTCCCCCCTCCGAACTCGTCCACCGCCTTTCGGTACTTACAATAGTGGGTCATTGTTCAAGGTCAAGCACAACCGTTGTTTATAAAGCAGAAGAGAAAGACAGCTTCCTTGTCTCATGGTAAGGAGGACCGTATAAGAAGAAGATGGCGTTACTTATTCCAAATTACGTGAATGCAAGAGGCAGGAAAAGTGGATATCTTCTAAGAAAATTAAGGCGGCACAATAAGAGTACAGGCCAGTACGGTGTAGCGCCCGCAAAGAGGGGCCCTCCTTAAATCGGCCCAGTTAAATCAACAGGCGTTTGAGGTTAAGGCCACAGGGTCAGAGTTACAAACATGGCAGTGAGTACAACTTTAGGTCACCGTAATTCGGTTAAGCGATAACGTCGACGTGGAGCGAGCGATGGGACAAAAAGGATGAGCGAAACGCAATCGGCCGGCGGGCTGCGAGTGCGAGGGGCCATCACAGATTATCTGGTTATTCAATTTTGCTGCTGGACCGCTGGACCATCAAAGCGGCAACGCTAGAACCGACGTTTCGTCCCGCAGCTGACGTCGGAATTATGAGTTTGTAAACTGGATTTATCACATAGTATCCCGAAAAAAAGAGGCAAAATAAAGCGACTCCGCTCTCAAAAGCAGAAGCTTTTGAGAATTTCAGACGACTGTAGCGTTAAGACGGTGTCAACCTGCTTTGGCTTGTCGTTTCTAAAGACAAGAAACTTCCTCTAGCACGGTTGAGGCATTTTCTTTCTGCTTTCTTAGGTTATGTTAGGTTAGGTTATGTCAGGTTAG
>Ga0058701_10004154_pt1 | contig 11685 bp, 3 predicted proteins | sample AgamicOrMae_FD_97039 | JGI IMG/M metagenome (GOLD analysis project Ga0058701, IMG submission 97039) | Agave microbial communities from Guanajuato, Mexico - Or.Ma.e | ecosystem: Host-associated > Plants > Phyllosphere > Phylloplane/Leaf | place: Guanajuato, Mexico | collected 2012-06-04 | reverse complement strand
AGAATCCGGGGTCCTTGAGGGGAATTTGGAAATCTGAAAAAAAAAAATAAAATTTGGGGGGGGGGGGGGGGGGAGGCGTAGCAAAGAGACGACGTCCAAAGGCTGATGAGAAGAAAACTTACTACACCGAGGTTAATTTAGGACAAGAATAACTCCTCTCCTTCCTTTAACACGAGGGAAGGGGCATGGTCAGCGCCTTATTGGGCAAGCAACAGGAACGTGCACTGTAAATTTGAATTTCCCATTTTCTGCGTTCCATGATTCGTCGTCGAACGGAGAAAAGAGAGCAGGCACGCTGTATCCTTACCTAAGTTAACCTAACACAACAGTGGTAAGGCTTGATGCCGCCGAGAAGTGGTATTAGGCTTTGCGGAGGCTGAGCGGAGCGAGGAACGAGGTACCTAAGGCTAACCTGGAGCTTGCATGGTTAATGGTCGTTCATGCTCTTTCACGTAATGGAAGGTTAGATCACGATGTAAACAATTTTGAGTTCAGGATATACTTCTGTTATAGTTTCGATCTAGGGTAAGGCTGCGTTTGAGTTTCAGAATTTGCTTAGGATTGGGTTGATAATTGGGTCAGGTTTAGTTTGGCTAAGCCCAAGATAGGTTTATGTTTGATTTACGGTTAAGTTTCGTCGAATTGGGTCACGTTAGGTCGAGTTAAGTTATAAGTTGAACATCAGAGCATTATTGATGAATATCAATACGGTGAAATGGGAGAGGGTACTCATGTCGGTTAGGCAACAATAGAGCCCTCATAAGACAATCCTCCGAATCGACATTTAGCTCTTCAAGGATAAGAGCTTATTCCGTTTGATGTTTTCCACGAAATACTAGTACAGTAATTAGTCCATTCTGAGATTGTGGCATAGAATTTACACAATGTGCTTGCACGACTTAGACGCGAGAGCCTAATATTATTGAAGTCATGTAGAGATCAAAGGTCTTGTCAGCTTCAAACATGGTGAGTTTCAGTTTTTGGGAATTTTGGTTGGTAATACTAATTCATTTAAATGTGGAGAATCTCGTGCTCAATAAGCCCATTTCAGTGGTACTACCAACACAAATTTCTGCGAACAAAAAGTCACTAGATTTGATAGCGTCATGATGTTGATATCTCCTGCTGTACTTGATTTCAGCAAGTCATATTCGCGTAAATGAGTAAACGGTCGGATATCAAAGTGCGGTGGAACATGCGTTTGATGTCTCAGGGAGGAATGTGTTTAAGTGAAAGGCTCTCAAGCGGAAGGGCCGCGTAAAACAATATTTTACACGTTTTCGGTTGGTTGAAATGAATACCGAGATATGTTAGTCTACTGGTATTTTAATGACGGACATGGCAGTTCACCCCTATAAACATTTACACAGGAAGTGCTTACAATTAATCGTACCGAGATACTTCCAGTCGTCATAACGAGCTTGTAAGGCAAATCAACTCTAACCTAAACGAAATGAACACCTCATAAAATGCAATAATGTGACTTCACCTACTTTGACCTAATTTAAGTTAAACCTTACTTTATCATTTTAAACTGCACCGATCAAATTGATCTAACGCAAAAATCGGACCTAGTTTTCCGATAGATCTGGTTATCCAAAATCTTATAAAATCGTTCAAAGCTTAAAAAAAACAGGAACCAAATTTATTTTGCATCATTAATGTCTTCATATATCAGTTGAAAAAGTTTCATGGCGCTGTCGGAACCACATTTTAACCCAATAATGAGTAAAAAAATACCACATATGAGCCTTATGACTTAAACTTCAACTTTCATGAGGCATTTTGCAATTTAGGCTTGACTACTGGCATCACGAAAAACATGACTTCATTCTGAAAATGTAAGTCGTTTACTCGGCAACATCCGTTTAGAATGGCTGTTTCTTTGTTTGCAAGAAGCCCGCTGACAAACATTTGAGGTCTCCTGGGGGAGGCTACGCGACAGAGAGCGAAAATAAAGAGCGTGTTAAGTGCGACGGAGATGGTGGCGCTAGGAGTATAAGATGGCGACGGGGAAGCCACCTTATCTCCATTACATGTCAAATTAATTATGAGGGTTGATAAGGCACGAGATGCCAGCTCGTCGGACAACCCCCCCCTTCCCTCCCCTACCTTCCCCTCTCGTACCCACCCCTCCCCCCACATCTCGAGGCCTCCATTGGCGCCTGCTACTTAAAATACTTTTTTTTGTTCTTTTATATCGAATACCTTTCAGATAAAATAAAGGCGCACTCCCTCCACCTCTTATCAATATTGATAAAAGTTTACTGTAGCGTTAGGGGCTGCAGGGCGGGAGAGCATCTTGCGTTAATTTGGGGTAAAAAAGGTCGCTTTTCACAGAATCAGTGGCACGCATACAAGGCGCCCGCGTTGTCACTTAAACCAAGTCTGAAGAGGGAGTTTCAGTGGAGGATATCCCACCTGTGTTCCGACTTTCGAAAAGCCGAACGATGTGGCAGCGGATAGAGGTTACGTACCCAAACCTAACTTAACCTAACCCAACGATCGTCAACTTTGATGCCGCTTGATCTAGGCGGCTGGCTGGTACTATCGCCTGCACAAGTTCGCGAACACCTTTTCCTGCGGGAGTAGCTTTTAGGTTGGCAGCACTCGGCGTTTTCGTCCGTGATTGGTCGGTTCAAGGTCAACCTCCGGCGTCGGCATCACCTCGTGGGCAACGGCTTGTGCTGCCAACCTGACGGCTACTCTCGCACAGAAAAGTGTTCGCGAATTTTTGCAGGCGATAGTACTGCTCTCGAGGAATAAAGGGGTGTCAGGCTTGGCGACCAACAAGTGATAGTGAAGCGACGCACAAGGCACGCTACCTATCCTTGTCTTGTCTCTGTTAACTAACACTAAATTTACCTAACCTAATCTACATGCCCGTTTGCAATTTTAATGAAATAAAAAATCTGTACAGGGAAAAACATAAAAACTCCACTTTTCCAATTTACAGTCTTCACTTTGACAGGTGCTATTTTAAGACTCTTTTTAAATTTGGTCATCACCTTTAGAGCGCGTTAAAATACACGCGCAAATATATTCATAGGCTAGGAAAACGCGTCCTCAGCTAAAAAAATATTTAAAAAATATCTCGCTCATTTTATAAAGAGGTGCTCCCTTGATAAGCTTTGGTATACCAGAATAGCAAGTAGTCTGCTCCATAAAATCAAAGAGCTAAAAGATTTTGTTGCATAAAACTAAAAAGTTGCCCATCCTGAGTAAAGATCAAAGTAAATTTAATGAATATTAACAAGGCTAGTTCCTGGATCTCAACCCTTTCCCTGTCAAAAAAGATGGTGTAATTATGGAGCATGACTCTTTCTGCACGGTGCGCTCACATGCATGGCTTTGGACTGGGCACTCTTGGAATTATCATCTGGACTTTTGCATGCACCAAGCGCGAGCTTTCGGGGGTGGCGGTGAGAGGCAGGGAAGATGAGGGAGTGAGAGGGAAATGGTGTGTGAAGGGGTGGTTGCTGAGGACAGCCCGCCGCGATCGCTGCTGCTGGCATAGCATGCTGAACACGGCGGATTATTCTACCATACGGCAGCATGGCATGACGCGCTTAAAATAAATTGAAATTCCATTCAAGATCTGCAAAAGGGCGGCTGAAATTTCCTCGGGTTTCACACGGTCCAAAACCGAAGGTTAACCTTGTTCCGAGGAAATCTCGATATGAGGACTTTCGGTTTGCAAGTCGAGACCTCATGTATCAATAATGCATTCCACCAAAACAGGGCAGATTAAATTGATTACTCGCTGGTTTCAATTTTTTTAAGATTTCGTTTTCTTTTAGTGCCTCTTAGTTTTAACCCGAGCATCTTATTTTATTTTTTTAATACGAGGATAAACGATTTTTAACAGTGTAGAATTGCACTCTGCCTCGCTTTGTCACCGTCCCGCTCAATTGTCACCCAGTCTGATGCCCCTTCTTACAGCAGAAGTGACTGCTGACGAGGAGTGCCATAAGGGTTCGCTACGAAAAGTTAGATTAAGTCGGTAGTCCTTGAAAAAGAAAAAGGCTTGATTGGTGTCACCAATAAAAGTACTTTGAGGATATACAATTACCAAATTTTTTGGTTGTGGCACGCAAATATTTTGGTTAAGGCAAGCAAATGTTTGACCAGGTGACCAAAAGCTTCGTTGTCACGACCAAAAATTTAGTTGGCCACAACTAAAAAAAACAAACAAAAAAAATGGTTGAGTATAAATCAACAATGTATTAGGTTGCTCCTACGAAGCTCTTCTCTCAGTTGCTACGCAGTGGCTCCCGTTCGGTGAAGACAGAAGGTAAAACACAAGGGATGAAAAATGCTCCTATCAAAATTTACAGCGTTACATCTCACCTAAAAAACCTTGAACCACGGACTCTAAGGGATTTCACTATGTGAGCAAACCGCGAGTGAAAAAGGGAAAACCTTGATGACATTTTATCTGTCCATACAAAGCTCGCGGTACACTGTAAAGAGAATCTTAAATTTAGATGCAACAAAAGTCAAATCACCGACACCCCCCCCCCAAAAAAAAACAGTCCATTTATGCACTGAATTTCAGTTATCAAACTTTTCAAGTGAAGAGCGATATAATTGAAATTCAGAGAATACTTGGACTGAAATTTCTTCAAACCAGTAATTTGACTTTTGTTGCATATGAAATTAAGTTCCTCTTTTTGCAGTGTGCGAAGGTCATTATATAGATCGAGAAACTACTTTCAAGCTCCGCTTTCATAAGGCTTGGCATACCGTTTAAGCTGCGGCTCATCAGCGTATCTGACCTAAATCCCATTTCGGCGTCCTCGTCTGGTCGGTTTTCGGAGCAATTAAGGTAGTAGTGACGACCTTGGTCATGTGGAAAGAAATTAACCAACCTAGTCTAAAAATCTTCCCGACGTCACGACATAGCATAATATTGCATAAAAAGGGGAGTCACCGTACGTACTCAATTCTGAACAAAATAGATTTGACATTGAGGAAAAATACTTGGGAGAGATGTATGAGGATTTTTTGCAACGTTCGGTTAACCGAGGTTAGGTTAGATGTCTCATGCCTCGATTCGCGACCGCACCTTCCGACTTGACCGAAGAACAGAACACAAGGAAAACGCACCGCAGAAAAATCTATGCTCCTTGGAAAAACTGACTGGATTTGTTTTAATGCATATTCCCCTCGAGACTAGAAGACTTCTCTGTGAGTGAAAGGCCGAGAATAACCCATCAAACGTTTTGTCAATACCAGGATTGTCTCATCCTTACATCCACCGATCAAGCGTTGAGGCGCACGTAATACCTGTATAACCTCGCCCCCTCCATTATCTTTCTCTCCCCTCTCCCTTCCTTCCCCTCCCACCCCTTCCCTCTTCTCCCCCCCCCTATCCTCCTCCCCTCCCCTCCTCCTCTCCACCCTCTCCTTCTCTCCCCCTCTCCTTCTCTCCTTCTCTCCCCCTCTCCTTCTCTCCTTCTCTCCCCCTCTCCTCCAGGAGTTCAGAGACCCAGGGACCGTATCATCTAATACAGAGGTGGTTTTGGGCGTCTGTCTGACAGGTTGGCGGTGTAGCCGTCCCTGATGCCGTACCGGGAAGTTTTGCCAGATTACGGCGAGCGATATGAATGAGGCCAGGCAGTTTAAGGTGACCGGCCGAAAGCGCCGCAGAGGCTCCGGGAATACTTGCTGACGGATACCCTGCCCCTGCAGCTTTGTGCTTAGATCCTGGAATTTACATATTTCGGAGCACGGCCTTTTAGACGAACTTCGCCAAAAAACCAAAAAGCAACAAGGTTGAAAATTCACTACTCTTCCACTTGGGCCCCTGAAGCGGTTAAAAGTGTTCCTTTCTCTACCTGTCACATGAGAGTGAAAGAGACGGAATAACTGAGGAATTACCTGGATCTCTCCGATGCCAAATAACATAGGCGAGTCGCTCAGATTCCTTTACAGACTTACGAATTTTCCCGAGTCTCCTTTCGGTTATGGAAAAAAGTTCTTTGGAGAAGCTGCGACATGACAGAGCTTCCAAGAAACGAAAGGAACGCTAACAAGCGGATATTACAAAAGAGCTGCAAGAAGCGACTTGTACCGCATTTGCTACACAATTATGAACAGCACGTATTACGCATGTTAGTAGCAACTGCAGTAGCTAACTATACTCAAGAATTAATCTATGGTGAGTAAATAGCATATCGAAAATAGACAAAGGGTTATATTTGCAGGAAAGACCTAAAAATAAGTCATGTTTTATGTACTCGTTCCTAAAATAAAGAGCAACGATTTTTGAAGCTTCCCATTCTCGGAAGTTGAACTTTCAGAAGGTTGAAAATTGTCACAACAAGATGACGTGGACCCGTATTCAGATAAAATATTTAGAGTATATTTTGTGCAGTGTAGAAACACATGGGAAGGAATTTCTATACAACTTACGAGCAATTTTTATGGACTTGACTGGAAAAAAATAAAAACAAAAAACAAAACAAAAAAGAATAGAGTGAACAGCGCTTTAAAAAGATCGAATATTTACTTCTAGTCGAAAATCCAATGTCAGCCCCAAATCTACGACAAAAGTGAAGCAAACGCTCTGTATGGTAAGTAACAAGACAGGATGCAATTACCTGAGTCGTTGCTTTATCATGGACTATTAATCACTCTGAGCAAGTTACTTGTGAGAATAATTAGCAGCACTCAAGACATCCCGTTTCTTGCCAGGATACATGATAACTAATTGAATGACAGCCCAATCTGCTTGTTTTTATTTCTACTACCATTTTTCTTTTACGATACCTCGCTAGTATCCGACTAGCAAATGACTAAAAATAAATAATAAACACAATATGAATAAATGGTGAAGAAAACCACGCGTTATCTATTATATGAACAAGGTGCAAAAAACATTGGAAAAGGCTATATATATCAAGAGTGAAATTATAAAAAGGTTGATATAAAAAATATAAGAGAAATGAAAGATAATTAAGATAAAATTATAGTTACCACGAATAAGGTACGTCATGTGAGCATTATACGAACATGGATACACACAATGCAAAATGATTAAGCGTATATTTTAAAATAAAAAAATACGCCTGAGCCAAACTTTTGCGTTTAGGAAAAAAACAAAAAAAACATGTTGAAACTACGCGTTTTTGTCTAAGCAAAAACGTTAAGCAGAAAGGTTAGTATTTACAGCGATTTCGAATATTTGAGATCGTATTTCTTTTAGTGTCGAATTAATCCAATGTGATGGGTTCTAAATCGTCGTTCGTCTTAAGTGATCTTAGTGGGCCACTAGTGTCTAAAAGGCGGCTATTTTCCGGCTGACTTGGCGACGGGAGTGTCCTTGGTGACCGGCCATAATGGTTGTGAGACTTCGCAGGCCACGTGACTACAGCGGCCGGAATTAGATAAAATGGACCATTATTTGCGCGTGGCTCGGATCTCTAAGAGCTGTTTAGAAGGCTGTGACTTTCCACGTTGCAGGGATTAGGGTCTCAGCTCACGCCGCAACGAGGCTTGACGCGTCTCGGCGGACTGCAGCCTTCGCGACTGCGACAACTTCCGCTAGATGGCGTCACCAACGCCTTCCGCACTTAAAACGACCGCTTATTTCTCCGGGAATAAACCTCATCGTTTCCACTTTTTTCCCATGAAACATCGGGTAAAGCCTAACCATTGATGAGGTCTATTCACGAATCCCGAGGGAGAAAAACGAATGCCAGAAATTCAATATTAACTCTTGAGGTAATGAAATTGATACTAGCACTTACTTGCTACTAAAACGCACCAGGAAAAGCTCAACCAATACACCAATAATTGACAGCGCCTACTTGGGTGATATAAGCTTGAGGCGGAAGGTTATTTATGTTCAGGTCTATAAGTCAAATTAGGTCACGATGCGTGAGATTTTTACGTCAGGTTAGGTTAGTATTTGAGGTTAGGTTAGATTATTTCAGAAGAAATAGGCTGATTTAACTCACTGTCAGGTTGAAGTTTAACAGTAGGGGAAAAAAGCAAATAACTTCATACATCTTCCCTAGAAAAAAAAAATATTTATAGCAGCGATTACGATGCGTTGGATACAGTAACTAATACGCAACGCAAAGCTTACAGGACGTGCATGGGTAAGGTTTCCCGAAGGATCATGGTAAAGGATTAATTTGCAGCGTGGTAGAGGAAGATTCAAGAACTTTGATAAGGAGAAGGCCTACCCTACATGCTTCACAAGAAGGACTCTTAGGAGTCCTGAGGACCTTTTTCTTTATCTCTCCTTTATTCTTCACGAAAAAAAAAGACGTCCAGTGTCCTTTCTCAGCTCGGCTAATATACTAGAGTTTAAGCAAGAGGACATTCTCAGCTCGTTTCTAAGGAAAAACAAAATGGTCGTTCATCCGTGGGAAGAATTCCGGATTTTTTTTTCTGGCACCCATGTGCTCGTCTGAATGACTTTAATATTACTCGTATGTTGATTGCAAAATAAATAATAATAAAAAAATACCGATGACACTGTTTGTCAGGACGCTTATTAGAAGTCACAGCTTACGATACAGATTCGGGAAGATAATAGAGAGTTCATCACAGTGACTTTACTACGACTTCAGTGTTCCTGACAGTACTGCCTGTGGGAAATTAGCATAAACGACAGTGTTTCAGGTGCCTCGCCAACCTATTTTTTTTTCTTTTCGGTCCGAAATAATTACAAAAAAGATTCATTTTCCAGGATTCGCATTAAGAGGGGTTAAGGCACAGTAATTAGTATATCCAAAATTCGTAGCTTAAACTTACTTGTTACATCAAATTACGTGTAGTTAGTGAGGTTATGTTCGGTTATTTTCAGATAAACTAGGTTTGGCTTTAGAATGGAAAAATTGAAAATATGGTCAGCAAGGAAAAATCAAAGGTAAAGTTAGGTGAGGCAAGTTCACACGTAAGGGTAGCATATTAGATTAAACTAGGTTGGGTAGTACACAAGTATACTTCTAATATTTCCCAAAAGCTTGATTTTAGACGAAATGCTTACACTGCGTCAAAAAGCCGTCTACTTTCTGCTAAGAAATTGGTTTTGTTGTTCTTTTGAAGTGAATGTATGTCGATCCGGCCAGCGAGATTTCAACAGAAAGTAGACAGCATTCAGAAAACGCTTACAAAAGAAATGTATCAGATGTAAGAGGGTACAAGAGAACCAAGATTAAGGCAGATCCGAGTTCTTGTATTTCTATACGAATAGCAGGGCATTAGGCGAAAATGCTGAATACAAGATGGTCATCTGCTAACTTATACTCAATTAAGAGGGCTATATTATTCTGTCAACAAATGAAATATGACAAGTGTGAACACACACCGACTTACATGTGATCAAAAAATGTATGTTTATGAGAAATTTGCGAGGCAGCGCGGAACGTGACAGACACTCAAGTTGCGTACGCCTTAGTGCGACGTAAACATCGGGAATGTCAAAGGTCACATACTATGAAGTTTCAAGTACAGAGAGGAATCCATTTTTAATATTCGACGTGACCTCGAAACCCACTGCACGCAGACTCCTTACCAACAAGTACATCTGAAATTGAAACGAACAAAACAAATCAGTCTTGGACGGTTTATCACAGGTGAAATTCGCAACCTCTCGTGATTCACCCTGATTTTGTTTAAAATTATAGATTGAAGGATCAAAGGATTAAACCCGCGAGGTTTGTATGTCTTGTTTCGTGATTAAATATTAGTTTAAGTTGGGTTAGGTGCCATTTCCTACGACATTTGCTTCGCTTCGGCTTGGCAATGAGAGGTAAAAATCAAGAGTTACAAAATAGAGGCTGCACACTTTTAAAGTTTAGTCTATCACAAAAGGCCTTAGGTTATTCATAGGAAGTGCGCTACACAGCTGGTGGGACAAGCGGATTTCACTGACCTTACGGAAAACGTCTGAAAGTGTTCCCTAATTAGACGCTATTTCGAGGGATTAATTGGCCGGATAACTGTTAAAGAATGTACATTTTTGGTTACAGGAAGCTAATCTCAGCCTTGATTGGCTGATGTATTTTGGTTTGAAGGAAGTGGTTCGCTATGACGCGAGAGGACCGAACCTTTCGTAAACATGCTCGTCAGGAGATCCTGACAACTCCCGCATAGGCAACACGAACACATCTGTGTACGGCGTGTTGCCTACCAGTTTCAGCTTTGGTTCCTGGTGAAGATGAACGTAAGATCTTCATTCATAAGACAACAATTATTATTTGCTGTAGGAAACTAAATTTGTCTTGCAATTTATGGTAAGATAGCATTTTAAGTGACTCTTGGCAAATAATGCTGCCTTCCAGGGTTATTTATTTCATGTTATCACAAGTTAATAAGAGCTTCTCGGAGTTTCTCGCATTCCTTTTATAGGTTGCTCAGAAATTCATGGTGGCGTCACGCGCACGTGTAAACCAGCTCCATAAAGCCAATCTCATTAAAGTAATAATAACCGCTTTAAAACATACAATGTTATGCTAATTCTTCTTTGCACAATTGAAGCCGTTGTTTATTCTGATCTGATAGAAAACCTGATAACCATTTAATACCTTCAAATAAAGAAACGTATACTGTACTTTTTTGCTTTTAATTTACGCTTTTTTGAATATTTTCTTAAAGATACAAGGATTACTATACACTTGCACTTCACAAAAAGCACATTCCTTCCGTTCATAACTAAAATTATTTTGCCATCCAGGTAATCTGTGATCGGAATCTTTTGTTTGTTTTTGATGGCTTCTGATGCAAATTATAAAAACAGGTACCAAGGCACAGTTTTCACGAATAATAAGTCAAATCATACGGCATCAATGCAAAGGGTCTTTGTCCTCGGGCAAATTTTTGTATTTCACACATTTTCAGAGAATCCAAAGATTTGGACAAGCGTACTGTATATTCAGACTACATTTGTTTTTCTCAGCTGTCAAAATACTTAACTGTACTATGAGAAAAAGGGGGTTAGTAAAGTATACCAAAAATTAGTAAAAATAACTAAAACAAGCGACAGCCAAACTTGGCTAGTAAACGCAGGTTTGCTAGTGAACGTTACTGTCACACAGTACTGTTCACATTAACGTTTCCTGGCAAATCTCGTAACGTTTACTAGCCGAGTTAGTTGGTTTTTTCCCCCTCATTTTTACTCGCTCTACCTTTGTTCTCCTCTCTTCATAACAAGATGCAAAGAAGCGAGGTTCGCTTACCTCGCACATGAAACTCGTTCTTTACCGAAAGTAACATTTTTCATCTAACACATTTTCTCGATAGACGCACCTATTTGCGACATAAATAACTTCTCAGTGTGTTGCACTTTCAGCCATCACGGTCCTGCAAGAATTTTTCTGAGTCCAACCGCGGCAAAAGAATAACATTTCCGTCAAACCCATTGTTTTTTTCTTCTTTTGTTTTACGCACATCGAATATCACTGAGTACTCGAATGTGTTACTGAATGTTTTGAACTTATATCGACCCTTACTGGGGCTCTTCCCCTAACAACTTATCTTTAAATGTCCGCAAAAGTAATGTAAAGCAGGTTAAATTTCTACATGCAACTTTCGCATCCTTAGTAACTTCAAGAAAAAAGAAGCATTTTTCATCGACACACATTTTCTCGATAGACGCACCTATTTGCGACAATAATCACTTCTCAGTCTATTGCACTATCAGTCATCGCGGTTCGCCAGGAATTTTTT
>Ga0058701_10004153_pt1 | contig 11685 bp, 10 predicted proteins | sample AgamicOrMae_FD_97039 | JGI IMG/M metagenome (GOLD analysis project Ga0058701, IMG submission 97039) | Agave microbial communities from Guanajuato, Mexico - Or.Ma.e | ecosystem: Host-associated > Plants > Phyllosphere > Phylloplane/Leaf | place: Guanajuato, Mexico | collected 2012-06-04 | reverse complement strand
TCAATCCCCGTGTTAAAGCCCCATGTTCAAATAGCGCTCGGTTCTCAATATTATAGTAACCTATAGGACGTACTGATAGCATTTCAAATAACAAGGATGAAAGGGAAGAGAGCGTTTAACTGCCTATTGGTTATAATTAATTCTTTCTAAAATTTCAGTTTTTTTTGCGAGTTCGAAAATTGGGAGTGTCTATTGACTCGACAGCCCCATTAAAAATATGTTAGGTTGATTTCTGTGCGTTCAAGTTATTTCCCGTTTAAAGTGCATTTTTGGTTAGTTACGTACGTTGAGATGTCTCTATAATGCATAACTAGTCGATATCAAGACCCTTTAAAATTGAAAATACGGTGTGGCTATCGACCCGGCCTGCATTAATACAGGGAGGCTTAAAGCATACGGAACTCAACCTAATACATTTTATCTGGGGCTGTCGGGTCAATAGACATCCTTTAAAATAATCATCAAAAACAAATGTATTTCGTCGTATAAAATGAGGCGGTATGGAAAAATGCGCTTTAACCCTACGGATAAGCAAGTCATATGACATTGGTGTCAGAGAGGTTGCCAACCTTGCTTCTTTGCAAAATAATAACATCTCACCGCATTGTCTTATACTGCAGAATCAAACTGGAAGATAAGATATCGGAACGATAAACTACAACAAGACAAATTGTCAATCCAAAATATTGGATATTTTCTTTAAATTTAAAGTGATGCCGTCGTGAACTTGTAAACAGAGCAGACAATAAACACGTCTAAACGTACACAAGAATGCGAAAATACAGCTTATTTGTGGGTTTACTTTATTCTGGAAGCATCAAGTGGAAGTTTAGAAACAGTGTTCATTTTGCTTATATCATGATGTTCTTTGAATAGAAAAAGGCTGATACTTTCTGTTTGTTTTCCGGAGCAGATTTGTCTTTTTGTAACTGGTCCACTCCGCTTGGCTGAACTTGCAGCTGTTTCCATGGCTCTTGGTCTCGCCCCGCTTTGTCCCTCTTCGCTCCCCCGCCGCGCCCCAACAACCCCCTGTTTTCGCCGTGGCCCGCTAACACCATGCAGTCTGAACGCTTTTGATCATTTGGTTTACCTCTATGCAAAAAGGAGTGGTGCGTTTGACTGCCTTTTTAACCGGATAACACAGCTTTCAGTTTTTCGATCAATGATTAAAGTCGCGCTTATTAAGAGTGCAATAAATCGCTCGGTATGTCGTCTAACAAAAGAGTCGCATTTTTCTCCTGTTTTGGATGAAAGGAGTACGCCACTTCTTATTTCCCATCTGTACTTACTGTGATTATTTACGTTCGCGGTACATGAAATAGAGTGGATAAAACAGTGTATATCATCTTTTGAATTTTTGCTTTATAACTGCTAATTAACTACAATGTTGAGAGCAGGTCTTCGAATATCTTATGGGTGATCTCTACGACAGCCGCGCAACAGATCAAGAAGTTCGCTTGCGTCGTTATTTAAAAAAATGTGGTTCGTAAACAGCATTTAGGCTTGGCAATTTCATCTAGTAGGATAGCGTGGAAAGTTCCTGTACAAAAGACAGAAAATTGTGAGAATTTGTTAACTTTCCTGATATTTGACTAAAATAATTATTCATAAAAGCTGGTTCATATTGATGTCGCCACGTAAAGATGTCTCTGTACTTATACAGGTCGAAACCTCTGACGGATCTCTAAATCAACTTCTTGACGGCGTTGAAATTTTAGTTGTCTACATGAATTTGGGTATGTTTTAATGTGTGCAGGTAAACCTCAGGCTCCGGTGTTGAACGCAAGTAGACCGGTGTCCGAGTATCATGACGCTTACAATATTTCGTGGACAGTGGAATCCGTGGATCCTCCCATAGAGTATCAACTCTCCTACCGGAGACATTCTGCGCGTGGAGACAACGGAGGTGCGTCTACGGAGATCCAGAACAACAAAATCCAAGAGTCGTATACTACTCACCACCGCCGGGACCACCATCGGAGGGAGCACCATAACCAGCATCATCAGCAAGGTTATGGACATCACTCCAGAAGAGAGGTGAGTCTTTCATTGTTTTTAGATAATCAATTTCTGTAAGCAATCTACATTCTCTTTGATTATGTTTGAATACCAAGATGCAAGGCAAGGTCCGATAGGAACATCTCTATGTAAACTGCAACTTAATTTCGATGCCTCCCGTCAGGAAGTTGGTAATTCCCTTGTTGCACCATTGGTTTTATACATCGTTGTGGATCGCTGCGCGGCTGCTACAGCGGTATGAGTCGAGCGCGTACCTATCGACTTCTAGACGGGAGCCATCGATTTTCTTTGAAACTCCGTTGGCTGCCAAATTAAATCGTGCCATTAGGTCTACCTCAAAAACCAGAAAAAGGGTACTCTTCTTGGTATGGGATGCTGGATTAGAGCTTGCATGCAACGGAGTTTTCAGGAAAAAGTTATATTCACGCATTTTTGAAAAAGTTATTTATTTATTCTCAGTTTGAATAATAGGGTGAATCATTCAGGTTTAGTATCTTTTTATTGCCATTTCTTTTCGAGAATTGCCTTGGTATTTTGTTCTTGTTTGTGATTCCCAGGAGTTTTCTTTTGTATCCGAAAAAGAGGTTTTTCGGAGCTGATACCATTTCGAAGGGGGATTTGAAAAAAGAATCTTTTCACCGGAATTTCTCATACACCGCCTGCCAACGTAAGATAAGAGACTGGAGACGAAAAAAGATCCTGTAAAAAGAGATTCTGGATAATCTTTTGATGTTATTTGAAACTCGTATCAAAGCAGTACATTACAATGGTTCCGAGTTCAGCGACTTTCTACACCGAAGAAAAACTTTTAAAGGGCCTTCCAACGCATATTTTTGAAAAGGCCTCATGAATTTATCAAATCAAAGAGATTCTAAAGATTATTTACAATTAACATTTTAGAACACATCTTTTTTGTGTTTGAACTTGTCCCTTTTTTATTCACAGTGACATTTCATACAGCTTTTAAAGAGATGTATATTGAGCGACTGGTGAAACTAAGTTTATACATTTCCGGTGGAAGATTATCATGACTTTCTTTCTCAGAAATTGCTTTTTTTTTAGTGTTGTCCCAGTTCTCACAATCACCTCCATGAAAAAGTGGTTAATTTCTTAGGCCGGTTTCCCTTCATTGACTTTTACTAAGAGTGCCATAATACTACAGATAGTTACTGACCTTCACCCTCCGTTCTTTCCGCTTGGACGATGATTTATTGATCATATTGTTTTACGGCGTTTATTAATTGTTTGTTTTCTTTTTTTAATTTTCTTTCAGAATAACGAAGTGTACGACCCGGGAAGCGGGCTGCCGGGTGTGTCGGACTGGCGGCAAGTGCTGATTGAGGTGAAGGACGGCCTGCAGGCGCCCGTCCGGAGATCCTACGACGGCAGCAGTATCGCCAGATCATCGCCTTCAGGCGGCATGAATCGCTTCCTGCGAAGAGGCTCGTTTGTCCTCAGGGACCTCGAGTCAGGCGCCACCTACGAAGCGATAGTTTCAGCAAGAAATAGTTTCGGCTGGGGAAGGCACAGTAAACGACTCTGCTTCAGAACGAGAGGAGATGGTAAGCCTATTTTTTTCCAACTTTTTTTTTCAAAAACAAACCAACGTATTGGTTTCCCTGTAAAGGTATGTGCTTAGGTAGTGACATACCAATCTAACTTAACCTAACGCAATTTCTTCTTACCCAACCTAACTGAACGTAATTTAACCTCACCTAACCTAACATAACCCAACTTGACCCTACCTGAGCTAACTTGACGTAACCTTTTCTTACATATTGATAATTGACCACGAATAGCTAGTTCTATACCTTACATTTTTCTGAAAATTTCGAAAGTAACAGGAGTGTCCATTCCCAATAGCGTCATCGCAACGTTCTGCAGATCAGCTAGTGGTTTTCCATAGAGGCTGTTTGTTTGGTCGGGTTACACTTACTTAGTGGTGTCCGCATTGGATGTTGTTGGATGTTGCGATTGATAGCGTGGTAGGTAGCGTAGGCCTGTGTTGAAAGAGTTTGAACATGTGTTTCAGATCCGGAGGTTCGGAGCGTGGGGGTGCCATACAGTAGCTCCGCGATGCAAGTGAAAAGCAAAGTGACGCAGAGCGTGAGCGTGATCGCTGTACTAGTTTTCCTCGTTGGTCAAACTTCATAGGGAAAGCGTGACGAATCCGTGACGTAACGCAACTAGTGGGCCCAAAGCGACAAACAATCCTCGAAACGAACCTCCGAGCATATCAAGACTTACAAGAAAAGCAGAAATATTTTCCATGTGTGGTGCGGTGCTGAAAGTGGCGGCCTTGCAAGTACGTTTTTTGTTTTTCTTTTTTTGGGGGGAGGGGGGAGAGTGCACAAAGTGTAGAATCAGTTTTGATAAACTTCTTCTGTGACCTAGGCATCTAGTAGGACCACAATGTCTCTAGAGATATTACGTACTTCGTCCGGACTTCCCTAGATTGAACCGTTTTTGGTGTCAACTAACGCGGGAAAATTCTTCCTTTGTAGGTCAAGTGATCCTGTTTATACAACTGTGCTTATGAACTGTATCTCGTACCGTACTTTTTATAGCCTAAGCTGTGGAAGAAGAAGTGTGTTGAACTTCGCCTTAGACGTTTTGCTTATATATCGGTTCCGTTTCAGAATGCCTGGAAGCGATTTTTTTAATTTTTTTTTACGGGATTAAAAACAAAGGGGTTGGATTTCCTCGAATTCATTCATACATAATGCCTACATTCTCGGCGGATTTCAGAGAATTGGACCGTTACTTCCCGTAAATAGACAGAGCTAGTCTTTTTTGTTGCAGTTTGATTCGGGGGTAAGGCTACTTGAGGACGAGAGGCTGATGATAAAATAAACCCTTCTAATTCATTCAAAACAAAGACGGAACTCTTTATTTTATCTCGTCTTAAGGCGCAGATTTACGCAAACACTTAAGATTTTTTATTTTTGTCTTTACAAATGTGAATGGCACCCATCACTTTTTCTCTTTTGAATAAGTTTGTTGAGGATCAAAAGCCTGTAAAATGAATGTTTGTTTTCAGTGGCTTTGCCTGTGACAATGAGTTCGGTACGTGCTTCCGATAGTAGCCGAATTACAATCGAAAACTAAATTCACTCTCTCGCAAGTGGCTCATTATTCTAAAAATAGGTAATGAACTATTTAAGTTCAAGTGTTTTGTTATATAAAACGTATTTGCTTTGTATTCATTTTTTTTCAAGCAGCGTATCAGTGATATGTTCTGTTTTGCTGCAACATGCATAAATTACTTTTTATTTAGTTAACAAAAACGCCAACTGCATTCCTGCACCCGTTGCAGCTAATTCCGAAGTAATTGTACGATTGTCGAAACGCGTGCATGTGTAAAAACGGGGTAGGGGGCAATATGTCAAAAAAGGAGCTGAAGGGGCTTTTTCGGACGCCATTCGCAAACGCCATTCGCCCGCGTCATTCGCTCGTCAGGAGAAATTTGCCCAACCATGCATCGTGCAGTTGCCACAATCTGCATATTTTGTATCTACTTCCGGTTGGCGAATGGGGGCATTAATGTTGCTGCGAATAGAGAATATTTTTCGTTCTATCTCGAAAAGTAAAAACAAGGGGTGTATTATGCGCAACTTTGTTGTTAGTGTGTTTCTTTATGTATTTTTGAAGATGTTTAGCTACTGTTATAAACATTGTTTCTTCGAATATTTTTTATTCAAAAACGTTTTATAGTAATTGTCATTAGTTGTCTTGAGCGTCAATGAAGGAGACTTCGTTGGAGCTGAATATTCGAGCATAACACTTTTTCTTTTCTTTGGAAAAAAAAATGTTATTTCTGTACATTGGCTACATCCTCAACAGCGTAAGACTGATCATCACAATGGATGTGTATCTTTTTTTTTATTTTATTTATTTTAGGTTTGTTTGTAGGTGATTTTATTTTTCGTCTCCTGGATCCTTTGAGCAGAAGTGCGTATTCATTTGATATATTTACATCTTCAATGAGCTGATGGAATCGTTTTTTTTATGGTAAGTTTTTTCTTTTTTTCTTTATTTTTTAATTTAATCGTCAGGTGAGTGATCCTAAGAGATTTATTATTTTGCTATTAATTTTGTTTTATTTAAGAGATAAAATGAAAATTAGTCAATAGCTTTGTCAGTCGGATGTTTAACACCACCGATATTTATTTTAATTACCGTTCCACTAAAAAAATGTTACCTATTTTGTTTTTCGCTGTATGATAACCACTTACACTCTCCTGATGACTCCCAAAGATCTAAATTTTAGATAACTCGCATGAAATACCCAGTGTAATATGATTACATATTTTTACTCGAAATGCCTTTTCCTTTGTTCCTGTAAAAAAAAAGCAAACTTTTATTGTGATATTTAACCATCGTGTGACGCTTCCAATGGAATAAAACGAAAATTAAAGCTGTTTTCTTGACCAGAAACTATTAATTATGCGTGTATTAAGACTGCCCTAATCTACTGTACAAAATCTGTTTACGTGTAAGTTATAGCTCCTGTAAGAAATAAACGTTGTAACATGATGTCCTGCTTTTGTCGGTTCAGGTATACCAAAGTACCGTAGTTAAAGGGTTATCCGACAATGAAATTTTGTAAATATACGTGTATTTTGTCAAATAAATAGGTTGTTTGTCAAATATATCTATTTCCTCATTTTCTTTCACTGTTATTCAGAGAAGAGAGGCCGCAAATCACGCAAGCTTATGGTAACACGTGCACAGAATGGTCATGGTATTATCAAGAATTGGGTCTGTACGTGCTCTATCCGAAACTTAGAGTTACGAGAATTCAGCATATCTAAAATCTCGCTCTAGCTCCTTCGTCATACACCTAGTCCGATAACAGGTTGTGTAAACACGGTACACTTAAAACTTGAAAACAAACTTTTGTGTCATGTGAATCATTCCCAGTAACGTTATCAAATGACAGTAGTGCAAAGCAAACAGTTGAACGTTTCATGAAATATTCTTATGAAGTTTGTTTATTTGTGCTGGAAGTTATTGGTATTTTTTATTACTTAATCTAGCGGAGACTTCGTCCTTTTTGTTTCAATGAATTTCCCTAAACTTAGCTTTTACCGAACCTATGATTAGATTTGGTTGGTTGTTTGATGGATACCAGAAGCAAATTGAAGCTACGCCTTAAAAATCGTTTGATATGAAAAATGTTCATACCTTGGAGGAGGTAACTGTAACAAACTTTCTGTGAGGTTTTGAAATCTAACCCCTCCCCTCAAAAAAAACAACAAAAAAAAACTATACGTTGAAACACATAAAACTTATTAATGTTGGGATCTTTAAAGATCTTCAAACCAGTTTTGGCGACAGACGATGCCAAGTGTTTTTTCCACTCGCTCTGCGTTGAAAAGCCACATTGCTTTTCCTCTTTTCTTTTAGCAAGATGGTAGGAGTGAACGGAGCATCGGCGGGACAGCTGGCCAACGGAGGAGGGAGAGGTGAGCAATGCCGCACGTGATGGCCGAAGGTAGCCCATTACAGGAAAAAGTCAGTTGTTCGAGGAAGGCGTTGAGTTAAGCTTCTGATCACCTGTAGCCGTCGCACAAGAGGAAGGTGTTCATAATATTGGATCAGGTAGCAAGGTAGACCGACCAACCAACTCGTGGACCAAAAATTATATTGCTCATATGCATTTGACAGTCGTGTTTTGAAAGATGCAGGCTTTATGGAAAACGCATGCATGGAGATAAACTTCAAAACCAGATTAACTTTGTATAAATTTGCCAGATTCATTGAAGGTTAAATTAAAAAAAAACAAAAAAAAATATTTTAATGCTATAAGTAATATACTGTAACGCGGATTTTCTTTTGTAGTTCCAAAGGCTTTGGGGGTAAATGCAATTAATAATAGCAATGCGAAGCATATTCGTATAGTACATTTTATCAGGTTTGAAATTTAGGTCATGACTTTCTTGCCCTTTTATCATACAAAGTACTAACATACTAGGTATTTGCAATTTAATAACTTTACCGAGCACGGATTCACCCAATAAACTTTGGCACAGGATCGCTTGATGTATGTGCTTTTGCTTCATTAACTCATTCTTATCTGAACAAAGGCTGGTGTAAGTGTGATTCCGTATGGCATAACTTGGTTAATGATTTGACGCCTGTATTTTCATTCAAAATAGATTTGTCTACTCTGCTTCTTTTTTTTCTCGTCAGGACACCTTGGTCTCTGGGGGCGTAATGTCAAGGGATACGTACCGGTACTCGCGTTATACAAAGTAGGTAAACATAGCGCGTAATAATGACGAAGTAGCGGCTAAATAGTTCCGTACAATGAATCATAAAAGGTCAATAAAAAATACAGATACACTCAGTAGCAAAATAATATGAAAATAAACAGTTGCCGAATAGCCGTTATAGATAGTTCTAATCTATGATCCGTAGGAAATGAGTCATGATTCGAGCTGTAGCGATCTAATATTTCCGTAAACATAAAACTGACAAGAAAAACTTGCAAAATATCCGCGCTATAGTTTGTGTAAAGAATTTCAGAGCTCAGCGGAACACAAAATGCATCAGCGTAATAACAGCCTACTGGTAATTATTTTGAAATAGTAGAGTTATAGGCGTAACAGATAATGACTGCCGCGTAATAGTCCAATTGTTCTGGAATCAAGTAGGATTCCCTATTTACCCCTGCTTCTCTGGCACGACCAGCAGACTGGCCTCGTAATTTTGAGGTACTGTATCTACTTCCCCTTTACGCGAATGGCCTAGGTATCCGTTCCTTAGTAGGTGTTTTGTATTGGTTTGACAGCAATATAGCGTCGCATATCCCCTTCCTGGTTGCTTGTGACGTTGTAGGAATACGTTAGCCGAATTCTTCGACAATTTTCCTCGAAAGGCGCGCGTGCGCAGCATTGCACGGACAATCGAATCGTTCCGTGGACCATAATAAAGCTATTTTGTGACACAGCGTCACCCGTACAGTAAAGTGGTGTGTTAACAATTTGTTTGTGCTCGTAGGAAAGAGCCGAGAGTGCAGGCTGCTGATTCCCCTCTCTTTCTGGAAGTGGGGCATAACTTTGGCATTGCGCTTCAGGTGAAAGGCACATTACACTCGTAAACTACAAAGAGTCGAAATAAACTCAAACTATGTTTACGTGGCGCTGTTGGTGTGAAGAGGGCGTTTGCTAAATCTTGTTTCTGCCGTGAGAGACGAACGGCCCACTGCAAGGTCAGGTTTGACCGGCTCTGTAACTCATATCCAAGAAACTTTGCTAAAATCGTTGTTTACATACCTTTTGAGTACGAATTAGCCCCGCTAAAATCGAGGTTTCTCTGATACGGCGCATAGCTAGCGGCACGTTGCAAGGCTAGGATCCAGTAAATCACTAAAAGAGCGAAACTGAAGTAAATTGGTTCTGCTTATCTCTTGAGTGCAAGTTTTCCTGAGAAATAGCGAGGCTTTTCGTGAATTCTTTTGTTCATTGTTGCCATTCAGCTTTCTTTGTCGTTCTTTTACTTTCATTTTTCCAGAAATTTTAATAATAGCGCTTAAAGCATTATTTGTGTAAAGGGCAAGGTAAATTTTGTAATTTCAAACAAAATCTTAAGTTATTTTGCCAATCAGGATCATAAATATGAAATATAGTCCCCGTCCAAAAAGCGAAAAATAATCCAGTTCAAGTGACTCATAAATTTCATGCGTGAAAAAACTTTTTTTTTCAAAAGCCTAACATATTTACTTTCCCAATAAACCCCAACCTTGCAAAATAACCAGCAGAATATTTTCCCTAATTTACTGTCGTCCGAAGTCGATCATTTTTATGGTTAAAATAAATTACGTTAAAAAATACGTTATCGAATATGTTAAACCAAAATTCAATATTGAACTTGATTGAATTAAAAAAAAAAGAAAAAACTTCTAATTTTACAGACTGAATGAAAAATATGTATTTGTTCAAACGAAAGCAACCGAGGTTCCAGTATTGAACTCACCACTTAGTTACAGTGTACCTAAAAATTTATGTCAATTAAAAATTACGGCTGAACATCTAATCAAGGTTACGTATGGGGAAATGAAAAGTTAGTGAGAACTGAAGCGCTTTATATAAACTTTCTTAAAGTATCCTTAATCCAGAGCTCATATATTTTAATATAGGGTGGTCCATCTTAAGGCCTTGTCAGTGCCGGCAGTAATTTAAGTTCTTGTGAAATGCTGGCGATTAGGAGGAAAGGGGACGCGTAAAAGTTATCTCATGTTCGTATTACTTATTCAATTAAGGCATTATGTGCCCTCTGATCAAGCGCTGCGTTGTGCAGCCGGAAGTGAATACCGATACCGACAGAAACTCCGTCGATATCCTGATTTTCCTTCTTGAGATCCGCAAGGTTGGCAGCCGGCTGAAGTGCACTAATATGCTTTGGATTTTTATTTCCTGCCGGGCTATGAAAATACCTCCTCCATGATGCTTGCCAAAAAAAAACAGACTCAGCGAAGCAAAGGGCTAAGCCCCCTCGCAAAATCTTTGTCCTTTACCAAAGTAACCGATTGTTTATTTATGGGTAGTTAGATCTAATATCGACTCTTGCTGGGGCCCTTTCCTTAGCAAGGCAACATTAAATATGTCCCCATAAGTCATGGAAGTCAGGTGGTCAGGCCTGTAAAGTTATTGCCTTGGTAATAGCTGAACAGCGGCGTGCTGTTTAGGTTGCCTATGGAGTATACGCTCAAAAGTTTGTGTTCTCCTCTATGCAGCTTTGGCTGCATAAACAGCCATCGAAATGTCTCCTGCCAAGAACGACAAAAAAGAGTTTTAGTTGTATTGATTCCATCCCTGGAAAGCAAAAATATGATCATCCGACTTCTTAGAAAAGAATATTTACCGTTTGCGTTAACTCACTACGGGCGAGGGAAAGGTAACCTATGTCCTTTTGGAGCTTATTTACGTCTGCACTTTGTGCGTATAAGGCTTTATTTAAATGGCCACAATTTGTCAAGAGAATACACTGCGGGTAGGATGTATTTTAAAGCCTCATTTACTTGAAATACACAATTGAGTTTACGACGTTGGTTTAAATTGGTCTGTCTCGACTACAGTCAAGAGGTGTAGGTCAAAGTGCTTTTGATGTAACCACACAGACAGGAAAATTAGACCACACGGTGATGAACTGTAGCACGTAACATCGTGGCAACGCTTTCAGAACAATACGGTATCGGGCGGGCGGCGTGGGCCGGGCCCAGAGCAAGCCTTACGTCGGTAACTCAAGACGTACGGCGGCGCGACGGTGATGGTACACTATTAATACCCCAGCCCTCTCCTAGCGCATTTTCAAAGAGAAACTGTTTTGAATAGTTTGGAGGTAAAATTTGTATTTACTTTAATGGTACACAGTTGTTTTTTAAGTGTAATTAATTAACTTTGTAGACCGTCGCTTTCCTCTTACTTTTTTTCAGAAAAAAGAAAGTTTGTTTTGATTTCGCAACTGTGGTGAAAATAGCTGTTCAAAAATAACTGATGAGTGTAGCTTATTACATTAACCCGGGAACGCTAGCGTACGTCAGAATGACGTACCGTGCGCGCGCCCATCGCTTCCCCCTTCATCCCTTCGCTCCTGCACCTCTGTACCCCAACTCTATCTCTCAGCGACTCTGTTGCCTCGCTGCCGCCGCGGGATACATAT
>Ga0058701_10004152_pt1 | contig 11688 bp, 5 predicted proteins | sample AgamicOrMae_FD_97039 | JGI IMG/M metagenome (GOLD analysis project Ga0058701, IMG submission 97039) | Agave microbial communities from Guanajuato, Mexico - Or.Ma.e | ecosystem: Host-associated > Plants > Phyllosphere > Phylloplane/Leaf | place: Guanajuato, Mexico | collected 2012-06-04 | reverse complement strand
TAACCAACTCGCTTAGTACAGTACCATTGGACCACTGTAAAACGAGAATCTTAATTTTATATGCAACCAAAGTCAAATTACTGGTCTGAAAAAATGTCCGTCTAAATGTTCACTGAATCTGTTATATTATTCATATTTTTTTTATTATTTTTTATAGAAATTAAAAACAACGTCTGAAATTCAGAGCATCATTAGACTGAACTATTTCAGATCCGTGGTTTGACTTCTGCTGCATCTGAATTTGAGATTCTCTGTTTACAGTAAAGGTAACAAACATTGTTGGAACAACGCTATATTTTCGTTGTCCTTAACGAGCAGTTCTGTTCAATCAACGGAGCGCTTTTCCCTGTGATGTGAAAAGGGCAGTTCGGGATTAACGTGAGCGGCAAGTCCTTAGAGATTGAGTCGTTATAAGCGGGCTGTTAAGGCCCTTCCTTGAAAGGACATTACAAAGCTTAATACACAAATAAATCTCTGTTGTTTACTCTCTCTGCCTTCGCTTCTGTATATCACAAAACAAACACCTACCGTTATCAATATAAGGCCAGCTTTATAATAAGGACTGCCAACCAAACGTGTCTACTGAAACCTAAATATAGACGCCCAAAAATACAAGTCTTCATTCTAATCTCCTGACCTACATTTAAAATAACTGAGTTTGAAATAGCCCCTTGGAAAACAAATACTTGTTACAACCTGCTTCGTAAATGGCTATACTTTAAAAAGTTTCTTCGTGTGCAGAAAGAACTTTTTCTAAGTAGGATCAACGGACGCTATTTAAGGAAAATATTTCTACGAGCTTTAAGAGCGCAATGAGTAGCTTTTACGGCTGGAAGATGAGATTTTGTTGGCGGCTCACAGACAAAAATTTCGTGAAAAATAGTTTGGAGCTTAAATCGATGGCCACAAGAATTAATCGTCGAGTAGTGAGTCACGTTTTCGATTCGAGTTTGATTCCCCGTATCCGTCAAGAGTTGCTGCGCATCGCAAAACGGCGTTCTTTTCGCTAGGAACAAAATATTTTTATTGTTCGGCCAATTCGCGTTTCGATGAATGGAAACTGTCCTCTGCACTTCCATTTACAGTTCCACCCATCACAACGCAAATTGATCCTTTAATAAAATTTTAAAATCTAATCAAAGTACTTCATTAAATGTTATGAAACAAAAAAAAACAAAAAAAAACATGACTTCCAAACTTAGACTTCTATAGTATTCATTCATGTGGAGCGTCCGATATCTGCTTGAAAGGAAAGATACACCCAGGAATATGGGTATATTTTTAGCGTAAACAGTGTGCGTTGGTTGCTGATGTGAGCCATTCCGAATCTTAAATCGACTCTGATCTAATTTGAGGGTTTGTGAGAACTACTTTCCGCATGGCGCGACAGCCACCACCAATATTCACGCCCGAATGATCTTTTCAGAACGTTTTTAGTCCGAACTGGAATTGGCAAAGGCAGTGTATACGAATTCCGGCCTCATTGGATCAGCAAGCAATAATGCAAGAGATATGACATCACGTGGTCACCGGAAATAACAATGGTCCATTCGGCCGCGCGCGCGGACTTCAAAGTGGGCAAACAAAGGCCACAGAATGGCACTTAATAGCGACCTTTGGCCCCACAATGCACTTCACACTTTCCATTGATATGAACCCGTTCCGTCTCTTTGATCTTTTCTTGTAATGAAAATTGCGTCGGGTCAAAGAGGGACGAGAGCGCCCGGAGACACGGTACAAACTTATATCCAAAAAAAATTGTTGAAACCTTTTTTTTTACCCTCCATTTAAATCAGTGAGTGTCTCTGAGATTCAGTGAAAATTCATTCCATGTAGCACCACTGAAAAAAATTTATTCGGGCTGCATTTAAATTTAGAGAATTTCCACTAATTCTCAGAGACTCTCACTGATTTAAATTTGAGTGTTCTTTTGTTGCTCACATTACGTTAGAGGTTGCATTTTTTATGTGTTCTCCCTGGTTCATTGATTAATTACATAATGAAAAATTTACGATGCAAGTGCTTTGGCAGGTCTCATGTGTGCAGCTTTGTTGTTACTCACAACAGCTATATCGTCAAGTCTGACGCAGCTTACTTCTCGCCTCACCTCGCGCCCACGAGCGGTATCATGATTGGCCCTTTTAGGATATGAGGTTATCGCGACACGATTTGCCACGTTCGGTGAAAAAGGTTAACTCAAAGAGGTGGGAATTCAACCTTGAAAATTTGGGATGAGAATGCGAGGCTGGGTTCTTGAGATATGAAAATGAAATAGCTTATTTCGCGTAAAGGAAGAGACGTGAAGTTACAAAGAACAATGCATTACTTTCGTGACTGGTATGGCTTGCTATTCGCTTCGTCACGTAGCTAACTTCTCTATAAAATATGACGTTAAGAAGTAAGAGGTATCAAAGTTGAAGATTATTAGAATTGGAAATCTACGTCTTTGTCCTTCAATCTTTGATTTACTGGCCCTGAGCTCGACTTGACAAGGTAGAACGCAAAATTTTAAAAAAGTAAAGTTTAAAGTTGACCTGCTTTAATCGAGCGGTTTTTATTACGAATGCAAAAAAGGTTGGTGGCTGAAACAAGTGTCGACAACTAATGCGTAGCAGACGCAAAAAAAAATGAATTACCGCTCTTCAGCGAACACACAATTAACTTCGGCAAGCCAATTTCCGTCGGGTCAGCGCGAGGGCTACGCTCTCCCTCCCGAATTTTGCCGAACTCTCCCGAGCGAAAAAGGGCGGCTTATGAGATACAGTCCCTCAAAATAACTCTAAGGATTCAACGTGCGAGGACCGCTCTCAAGCTCCTTCCTCCGAATTTCCCCGAAATAGAATTCGATCTACGAAATTTCACAGCCGCAGTTTCAACTCCTCGTGTTTTTTATCGCTACGCCGAGTGTAGCCATAGCACATGGAGCACCTAACCTTAACTGTCACCACACCTAAAATCGCTTGTCATAGCAATGAATGCAAAAGGCTACATAAGTTGGAACTTCCTCATAAAATTTCAAGTCATTGCAAACCCTTGTTAGTATTCATCTAAAGTGGAGGCGAAAAAATTAAAAATAGGTCTGTGCTTGAATATTCCGACTTAAGTAATTTTCTCCGGGACGCAGAAAATATAAACAACTCGCGATTGTCGAGGAGAGCTATTGTTTTTTTCGTTTCAAATAACATTGAGTTGGACTCATAAGCTACATATCCCAAAACTTAAACTCGAGTTGTATTTGAACCGGCTCCTCCATATGTTCCTAATACGTCTCAGATTCGCGATAAAATGGAGAATTCATCCTCTCAAATTAAAAGAATATTTGCAAGCTCGACCGATTCTCAACCAGCCTTCTGATGCAAGACCTAAACATGATCATTTTTCAACCACAAAATCGGGATTTTGCTTTGACAGTCACAGATATGTTTTTCTGGTGCCAAAAAAGTGTTTTCTTGAAGTATTGACAAAATGCTTTCCTTGCCGCAAAATTTCTTTTCTTAGCATACATTTTTTCGTGCTGTACGAGACAATGTCTTGTTGCAAGAGAAAAATCTTGCGGCAAGAAAAAAGTTATTGTTGCAAGAAAATAAATCTTGCCGCAAGAAATAAGTTCTTTATTCAGTAATATATCAAAAAAAATTTCTTGACATCAGAAATCATCTCTGTGGGAAAACGATTTTTAACCCAAAAAGCGGCACTTTGCCTACACAAACCAAGGCGGGAAAAAAACGGGCGTGGCATTATTATGACGCAATAATAGTAAAAGCGTTCAAGCCACCGATAGGGAAGCATTTTCCTTGTAGGAAGACGAATTGGCCCCGGAAACAAGGACCTCTCCCCGAGGTACGACCGAAAGTCCCTTCGGGCTCCGCCGACGTTTCACGACCATAATCTGACACACACACTACGACCGTATCCATTAACTTTTTATACCGACCGCGAGCCGATAGGCGGATGCCTCACCCTCCCCTCTCAGCCCTTTCTCAGACTCACCGCTCGCCGCAAGCCTTTGTATCAATACACAATACCTACCGGCGAAGAAACCCATGAATTTCGTAACGCTCGCACCCCTCCCCCCCATTTCAAAATCCCTTTTATTGAAAGGAGCGATTTCCGTTATCTATTTTCGGGGGTCAACAAGCGTTATTTGCGAACGCTTCTGTAACACCGACCAAAAGCAGCTTAAGAACGACGAACTTTCCCTTCAGAAAATTAAAAAAAAATTAAAAGATGGGTTAATTATTTTTAAACTTTTAATGTTACAAAAAGAAAAAACAGAAAAAATGAGTAATTCTCCTTTTTTGGTATTTTTTTAGACTGATTAAGATTTTTATTACTTTTATGAAAACTCTTTTTTCTGTCGAAAAGAAGATTTACGATATTTCATCGTAAATTATACTGTGTTACTGAAAGTTTCCTCACTTTTCTAAAATATTGGTACTCTTGAAGGCAAAAAAAGGCGAAAAAGCCCACTTGTGAAAGGTAGTTCCCTTCTAGGAATTGCGCATAAATTATGCTTATGTTAAACAGGACGAGGTGGCATGAGCGTTAGAATGGGCGAACTTCTATAAAAGTTATTATGAAGGACGGCGCTCCAAGTAATCCCGAGGAAAATTGCATCGGTTGTAAAGAACGAGTTTACTTTAAAAAGACTATTAAACAGACACGGTCTATGCGCGTCTCTCTAATCGAAAATAAACAACTCGGGCACTCTCTTAAACAGCGTCTTGACTGAATGTTCATCTAGTTACAGCGGACTTTCACAGGCCGTATGGTGACTTACAGAGGAATATTCTCAATTTTTTCGCAGGCTTGTGCAGCGTTTCAACTTTTTCTTAAGGCCCCTAAAATTATTGAAACATTTTCAATAATTTAGTGAGTCCCTTAGAATTTAATGTGACGATATTTTGGTTGCAGTATCTTTTGAAAAATAAAAAACAATTTTCCGATAGTAACAAGATTGAATTGATCTAAATTAAATTTTGACTACAACAGGAAAAAAAGAGGGGGGGGAGAGTCACTAAAATAGGATTTTCAACGGAAGTTTTCATATTTTTTAAAAATATTTTGAAGTTGTTACAATTAAGCTGCATTATTTGAAAACAGGAAAACGTCACATTACTACTTGATTTTAGCGAAGGGAAGCCAAGTCAGTTTCAAAACTGAGCGATTTCTCGATAAAGGTGAAGTTTCTTACGAAGGTCGGAATACATACACAAAAACTAAAAAAATAAATTAAAAAAAGGTTTTTTGATAAATATTTGCTGTTTTCCGAAAGTATAGTCGACTGTATTAATTCCAAGAATTCCAAATTAGAGGTTAAGTTAGGTTAGGTTATGTTACGTTAGGTGAGGTAAGGTTAGGTTGCAGTTGTCTGCCATTATCATCGCGCGCACTTTTTCACATAGTGAAATTTAGCGCGGTAGTTAGGATGGGGACGGTACCACAAATCTCCATCTTTCAGGTTAATTTTAGTTTAAAAACTACGGGCGGTACGGTACTTCTTCCATTGTATACGACGCAGCCCCTAATAAAGCTCGTTTCTGGGCTATCTCCCCTGTCGGGTTAATGAAGGAAAGCAGAAACCAAGTCTGTAACAAACATAGCACGGCAAAACAAAACTTCGTTGACACAGCGGTATCTTTTGTAAAAACTTTCCTGTACTGTTCGCCCTCAAAAGAGAACCTCTGCACCTGCTAACGAAAAGAGCAAATTTTCGCAAACAGACACGACATCAACGATGTTTTGTCATCGTCCTAATTAAGACAATCAAAATCAATGCAAAGTTTCAGCTGTCCAAACGAAAAACCGTTCTGCCAAAAATAAGCATTGTATGCCAAAAGTTTTTTTCCCCGAATATTTGTCCGAAATTAAATAAGTTGCGCTTGAAGTAAATTAAATATTTCAGACAGATATGCTCGTTCATTGATCTTAAGCCATAATTCAAGTTTTTACGAGGAAAAATAATGTTTTTTTTTTTATTTTTTGTAATCAAATGAGACAATTTTTTTCCTTATTTTTTTTTATGGTGAATGCATTGAGCTATAAATTACGTCGTATCACACGTAATATGTACGAATTCAGCTCTGCGGTGTCGTACTAGTTAAAACAAGGCGAATAAATCGCTTTTCTTTTTTTTTTTGTTCCGTGGTATTTACTCAGCTGTCCTGTTTGCATACGATAGTACCGTCACTTAATCACAAAGAAATAAATGCTCGACAAAGCGATGGTAAAACAAATAAAATTATTTTCAGATATTCCCCGCGCTCTAACGAAAAAAATAATTGTTTGGCATCTCCGAACTTTGTCTCTCTGGTGGATTCATCAAGAGGCTTAATTACAAGTTGTCCACTAAAATCAATAATGATCAGCTTGACGCTTTCTAAGGGCCGCTGCTGACTGTCCCATGCAACAATAGGCCCTTCGTTATCTGAAAACTTCCGGTCATAATTACAGTATTAATTTAAAAATGTCCATTTCTATCTTTTTTACCTTCCGTTGTTTACCAGAGTGGGAAGAATGCACATAACCTTGCTTAAACGCACATTTCGCTTTGCGACAGCTGACCAAAGTGACAGCAAAGCGACAGCAAAGCGCGATGCTGCCTAACCTATATCAACTTCTCTAGTAGTCGTAAATCGCTAAGAGTGTAACGGAAAGTTAAACGAAGGTAGAACACACGCGCTGTGAGCTGAAAACTTCAGAATTCACGAATAGCTTCTGTCATTCACGAGAAAAAAAATTTACGCATATTATAGGTACTGGCTGGAGAGCGCCTGTCAAGACGTGCATAGGCAACATTCTTCACATACGTGCACTCAGGTTGCCTATCTACACCACACCGTCACCGCTTCTTGAAAAAATTTGAATATCAAGTACAAGCGTGAACGCAAGTTGTTTATTCCTCGAACACACCAATTTGAAATGAAAACATACAATTTTGTTAGGTTAACATAACCTTTAAAAAAATCTCGTCTCCGAAAAACTTTCAAGAGAAAAAAATGTGATGAAGGGATCAATCTAAAGACGCGACCTATAGAACGGAATGAAGAAACAAATCGGGTGGGCGATAATACCGCTTGCAGCAAATTTTCGGTCATGGTTTATGCCAGCACAGGGGAGCTATCTAGTCCAGTTTGGTGGTGGCAACAGACGCAACAAAAGTCGCTGGAAAATGGAGGCGGACCCTGGAGGGCCATTCCTCGGTGTTTTCGGGTGTCTGAAGAGGCCCGCCCAGCCCACCACGCATAGAGGAACTTTTGTTGCACAGTGTAATTGTCGTTGTGACGATGTAATCTTGGTGGGTGCGGTTGTGGGGAACGGAAGGGATGTTCTCATAGAGGAAGGACGAGTATTTCTTTATAGATCATCTTTTACTAGAGTTCATCAAAGGGAAGCTGAGATTGGATTAGCTTGGATTGGGGTAACGGTTGAAGGCCTCGGATGATGAGTTTGATGTTTAAGTCAAGATTGTTCTACGAATTCGCTGGTTGACATAATGTTACGTAAGGTTACGTTAGGTGTAATTAGGTTAGGCGACATTCCCGTTCGTTGACGTAAGCTATCATTACCAGTAGGTACGTTAGGTGAGGTAATCTTAGGTAATTATGTATGTGTTGTAATCTTAGGTGTGGTTGTGTTAGGTGTGGATACGCTTTGTGTAATTGAGTTAGAAGAGATTAAGTTAGGTAGTTAGGTTACGTGTTGATCCAGTACTTTTTGGCTAGAGGCGCTACGAAGAGTTAGCTTAACCTAGGTGGAATTTACTGGCAGTTTAGTTGTGTTTAAAGCACATTTAGTTAAGTAGATCTTTAGCTGACTTTGACAAGACTGACGTTAAAGTTGATGTAAATTAGGTTACGTTTAGCGAGTCAGATATATCGTGAAATATCGGTTTTAGAACAACGCAAGGGAGCTGTGTTTTAATATCCTTAGAGTTGCACACTTTTTCTTGGCTCAAAATCAAATTTGCACTATGCGATGTAATTCCGATAAAATCTCGACACATAAATTTCGTAACAAATTCTTTCGGCACAACAAGGTTAATTACAGGTGTTCCGCATAATACTATATCGTAAATTAAAACCTTTTCTATTATACCTATTACGCAACGGAAGTAGGAAAGTTCCTACCGTTGCGTTGAAAAGAGATGTTGTTTTAGTTCGCGGGGATACTAATTTACGTTTCAAAGTTCGCGCAATAACACGATGGATTGGTACTTCCGCGATCTATTATTATCAGCATTTCACTACTATGAACAGGCCAGCCAGTTTCCACAGAATTATGAGGCAAGCCTGCACCAATCGAAATGCAACACCCAACACAATTTAAATTGCAAAAAAAAATCGCAAAAAGTTTATTTAGTCAAAAATCTCTCTTAATCGCTATGATCACCATTCGCGAATTATCTCTGATTTCACATTTGCGAAGTAAATAAATTTAGCAGTGTTCGGATTTAACAAGGGTGTACCCAAAACATGGATTATTTTTATCAGTGATAACCTGAAAACGACCCATTTTAGGTTCATCTTCAGAGCTACTAAACCTAACCCCTGAATGATCAACTGAAGGTAACCCATTAAAGATTCACTTTCAGGGCGTCAAGCCGTTTTCGATCAATTTGTGACCCATTTTAGGGCACTTTCAGGTCGTCAAGACTTTTTCCCTGATTGATCACTAGTCCAAAATATGCCCCCTTTTTAGGGTCATTCTCACAGCGACAAGACATTGTCACTGGTCAACCAAAGGTGACCCCTTAAAGGGTCACTTTCAGGGAGTCGAAACCTTTCCTGATTGATCAAGAAGGCCTAAAAATGCCCACTTTTTAGGATCAATCTCACGGCGACAAGACATTTTCATTGGTCAACTGAAGGTGACCCTTTTTAGGGTCAATTTTTGGGCGTGAAGACTTTGTCCTGATTGATCAACACGGCCTAAACGTGTCCCATTTCAGGATCATTTTTTGGGCGTTAAGGCCGCTTTTCCCAGAGAAATAAACTGAAAATGATCTGCGGGAAGCGAATACATTTAAAGAGACGCCTATCATTTCGCGAAGGCGCCCAGGGTCTGACCGAGATTCGGGAATTTATGTTTCCATAAACCGGCTCGGCGGCGCGGCGGCGCCTTCCAAAACATTTTTTGCCCCGAGATCCTCGCAGGTAGCTCGGCTCCGCAAGAAGACCGGTTCCGTGCGCAGGGCTGACAAGTGAGAGAAGCGCGCCAGAGGAGCTAATATATCACGCGAGGATTCGAAGCGTAATCTCAGTCTCCCGCAACTAGATTCCGATCCGAACCGACTAACAACCGAAAATTCACATTACGAACACAATTCTTCACCGGGGGACCCACAATACCAACGAAGTTTACAGTTATAGTGCTTAAAACTGTGAAAGATCTTAAGTTCTGATATCATGTAGGAGCAAAGTGACTGCCAATGTTGCCCAAACAGTCGGATTGCAACAATTGAGCGACCTAAAAACCATGCATTTGGGCAACCCTTTTCTTTGTCATTTTTTTTAAATTTAAAAACATCAAAAATAAAAGTAAAAAAATATTTAAAAACGAAAAACAGATTTAAAAAATTAAAAAATACTAAAATATAACTTTAAAAAAATATATAAAAATATTTGAAAACTGTTTTTCTACGGTTACATTTTATTTTCATTTTTTTCAAGTTTAAAATTTTTAAAAATTCAAAATTGAAAAATAGAAAAAAAGTTTTTTTTAAGTAGCAAAAAATAATTCAAAAAATAATAATTAAAAGCTGATTTAAAGTCAGTTCTACTTTATAGTAAACACATCTCCTGATGCACGGTTCATTCAGACTTGCCCATAGTCGAGCGGTATCGAAGCGATAGCGAAGCGATATAGCAGCGATAGCTAAGCGATAGGGAAGCGAGGCACGTTGCACAAAACCTACGCATTGCTAAGCCGTTAATCCTCAAGATCTGCTAAATGGTTGGACTAGCGTACAGCACTAGACGCAATGGATGCAACCTTCTAAAATTGCACGCTTTTATAAACAACACGAAGTTTGCACAACGTCTTGCCCGAGATATTCAGAGAACTTTCCGAACTTCACAATATTTTGGCTTAGGTAAAGATTACACTGTCAAATACAACATTGGCTTTAAGCTGCATCGAATTCTCTGGCACAGGCTTCAAAAGGTGTGTTTTGTCTCTGAGGATTAATTTGAAAGGGATTTATAAGGAGAGAAAGATATCCACTAGCCTTACGGATAAGGTGGAATAAAAACGGGCTTTTTTTCTAAATTTAGTTAAAAGTGAGCGTTTTCTTCAAAAAATGTTGTGTGGGAGAGTTTTACCTGTAATTTATTTCGAGAATATAAAAGACGATTTTCATTTTACCTTTTCTTAATGTAAAACTTTTCAAATATGAAATACGTACTAGAAAAACGTCTATCGACTAATAAAAAGCATACAAAATGGTATTAAATGATATGATATTGATAAAAATATTATGATTGGAATAAAAGAATTGACTGCTCTTGGAATGTACTGTTTAAGTTTAATATCAAAGAGCTGTTGAAAAAATTACCACTTACTCAGTTTGAGTGTTACTATTTTCATTCAGTGCAACTAGTAAAATCTTTTTCTTTACAACGCGAGATTTAACATACTCATAACGGCGGTTTTCACTCCAAACCCTTCGGACACAATAACTCTTACGCCACATAATATCGTTTCGCATTAGGGAAAAAATCTCTGTATCCATCAGGGTATCATATCATATATCGGATCCATAAGCCCATCCCGAGAACCCTTTATTGATGGGCGGGTCATCTTTGTACCCTTTCAAACCAGTGAGTAGACCACCTCAGGGATCGCATCAAATTCGGTATTTTTAGTATAACGGCGATTTTTGTAGGACTGGTCAGCACCAGTATCCGGTTTATTAAAAAAATCCTTTGGTTTGAAGTATTGTTCTTTCTAGATATGAAAAAAAAAATACGCTCGATACAATTTTTAGATTTTTTTTTAATTATGTAACCATAATAGAAATAAAAAGAACATTTTGTAAGAATAAATAAGGTACCCGTAAAGTAGGTCTAACAAAGCGTAGCTCCATTTTACAGTAATATGCAATAACGACGAGAAACATTTACCGATTGTTCATCGTTTATTTCAAAAGACAACTTTATCCGAGTCAGAATTAAAAATGAAACGCGAATTTTCGGTAACTTCTTCTTAAAACCAATCTAAGAAGTAAAAAAAATCGGATGAGGCAGATTCAAATAGTCAACCACGTAGATATTTTAAAGAATTTTTTATGTTTTTTTGTTGTTTTTTTAAAAAGGTATTTAAAAAAAAAACGCCAAATTTTCATTTTTTTTAAATTAGGGGACCGGTTTTTTTTTCGCTCAGTAGGGTTTTGGACGCTGCGGTTACATTGAAACTCCAGATCTTTCAGATCACCACCGGAAATCGTGCGGTATATCACCGATGGCATTACCTTTTGGAACACGTCACCACTTGACCGTCGTCCGTTTCACTTCACTTCACCTCGCACTCACACTGCACCACACAATCACTGAATAATCACCACAGTAAACACGCTAATCAGCTGGACATGAAGCACCGCGCACCGTGATGCCAGAGTAGCCGGCCAAATACTGAAACCCAAAGCGAGGCGGCAGCGGAACGGTCGCTCAAGATCACCCCTCCCCTCCC
>Ga0058701_10004151_pt1 | contig 11689 bp, 4 predicted proteins | sample AgamicOrMae_FD_97039 | JGI IMG/M metagenome (GOLD analysis project Ga0058701, IMG submission 97039) | Agave microbial communities from Guanajuato, Mexico - Or.Ma.e | ecosystem: Host-associated > Plants > Phyllosphere > Phylloplane/Leaf | place: Guanajuato, Mexico | collected 2012-06-04 | reverse complement strand
TATAGGTTGGGCTAGGTTGGATGCCTTTTGCCTCGTTCCGCTATCTCTCCGCTCGGCTTGACGACGGAGGGTAGCACCAAATTTACACCAAAAGGTTTAAAAAGGCTACCGTATAAAATTACAGTGTAGAGCCATGAAAGTTTCAAGAATATCGCCGGCACATTTGTGATAGTCCCCTTGTATGGTTAAATGTCTTAAGGCACATCCTAACCTAAGTTGACCTAATGGTCACCGAGTGGAGGAGTGACAAAGAAAGGCGCAAGGCATGTAACGAGTTTTAAGTTAACCTAATCAACGCGTGTTATTGGTCGTTAATCTCAAAGACATAAAAGTTTTTCTCATCGAATGGATCAACAAGTCGGAAAAATCCTATTTCTAAAACTAAGAATGGATTGCTTAAAATATAGCCATTCAACAAACTCGTACAGTTACAAGAATCTTCCTTAGTTTTCGAAGGAAAAAAAAGTTCTTTGCAATTCCTGGACTTATAAGTGGTTCATTATTTTCGTAGCAAGAGGCATACATAAATCAACATTGTCAATGTTTAGAATATTTGAATAGAACTATTATGATGTGCTTCTGTACATTTCCTCGGGACTGCCTGACAGTTTCAAATAGGAGTGTTTCCCTCGCGTCACTTTCTCGAAGAGACTAAATTCGGCTTCCTCTCGAACAGCAATAATTGCAGAGAAATTAGCATTATGTACTGGCAAAAGCTTCTCTAACCTCGTTTCGCCATATGACTGAGGTATACAAGCGCGAATAAGGCGAGGTTTCCCTACGCTTAAGCGATTTTATGGACTTACTCGCCTAAAGAGAAGTTAGAAAGTCCTTTCAAAACCTCTCTACCTAAAAAGTGCTTTGCTCAGCCAACAAAAGCACTTTCATAGTCACGGCTTAAACCGCTAATAGGCCAAACTAATGTCGAAGTAACACAGAGGCGTATGTCGCGTAGTTTTATCACGTGACAAGCACTAATCTGTGATCATACTTTGAATCAGGACATTTTTGTTAGTATTTTAATTAGGTAGTGACTATTAACACACTGCCCCATTAAAAATGTATAAGGTTGGTTTACGTGCGTTCAAGTCTCCCTTTTATTAAACCCACTACCGCTCAGCGATGCCATTCGGAAACAGAAAAAAAAAATTTTAGAGGATCTTTACAGTTCAGTATTGCCACTATTTAAAAAATATCACCCCTGCGGAAACCTAAAATTTAATAATTTAGGCATTTTCCAAAGCTTAAAATTGCGTATTATATAGTGGAAAAAATCCTTCCTAAAAGCTAAATTTCACTCCAAATACTTAGGGCTGTTATCATAGGCGTGCGAATCGATCTGACCTAAAATGTATTGGGTTGGTTTTCGTGCGTTCAATTCAACTCCCATTTAAAATGCTTTAGGCTGATAGTTTCTGTGCGTTCAAGTCTCCCTTGTATTAACATAGGCGGGCGAATAGAAGTGGCTTTATATGTATTAGGTTGTTTTCCGTGCGTTCAAGTCTCCATTGTATTACAACATAGGCGTGCGAATAGAACTGACCTTTTAGTTATTGTAGGTGATATTTAACCCTTTCTGTGACGAAAGGGGTGGAAACCAAAGAAGTAAGTGTTTATGTTATTCTGGTCCTAAAGGGCTATTTCGGCAATTGTGGCGCTATTCCAGCAATTACGCCTACCACAAGGTTTATTCTACTGCAGATCGGTATGGAGGCGTAATTTGTCATACAGTATTACCGCCGAAATAGCCGCTTCTGATTCGATTTTTTTTCAAGGTTGTTTTCCGTATTTGACGCTACTGTAGTCCGTTTTTCATACGTTTTTAATTACGTGACTGCTTAATTTGCCTATGGGACGTAATTATTACGCTTACGCGGCGTGCTATCTGCTACGCCAACTTTACCTCTTCCGCTTGTGTCTCTCAGCCTTTGAGCATCTTTAGTTTCTCTCTTTTTTTTCTCAATAGTTTGTTTTTTGAACACCAGTTTGTTAATTCCGAGTTTGCTTGCTCTCATCTCTCCCTTAATCTCCATTTTTTTGCTCGCTTAGGTCCGCGATTGTAATCCGGATTGTGTCATCTGTCGGTCAGTATGCCCCGGTTCACAAATGGTGGACCTGAAAAAGCAAAGGACTTTTTCACATTCATAGAACATTTCCCGTGAAACGTTGCCATGCATAGGCGACTAAAAAGTATTCAAAAATGACAGGAATCTGGAAAGGTCACAAAATTAGTGATAGTCCATTATCCCTGAGTGCGCGCCCTCACACTTGGGTAGGCATAACCCTACCTTCCGTCAAGGTGGGCTCTAGGGAAGAGAGCATCAGCAAATCTAATTGCTGCTTAAAATGTATTTATGGAAATAAAACATGTTTTCGAAGGGGGTCGTACCCATTGCGTGACCTCGAAGATTGTCGCAATTCAATCCCAGAGAAATGTTAAACCGGTCTAAGGCCAATTAAAGCCTATTTTGTCCTGTGAGTGTTTTGAAGGGAAAGAAATGTGGGGCACGCTCCTCTGAATTTTTACGTACATCAAAACAAAATGGTTACGTTACCAATAAGACCTACACTCGCAGTTCTACACAATAAATATGCAACACATTTTTTCGGGAGTTCTTACCGGTTTTGGGTTTGGAAATGAACCAAGTCGCTATTCACACGCTGCCCCATTTAAAATATGTATTAGGTTTGGTTTCGTGCGTTCAAGTCTCCCTATATTTGCAATGACGTGTGAATAGCCACGACCGAAAATAAATCGTGGATAGAACGTGTTTTGATTATTTTTCAAGATAGACCTACGTTCAGCCATGTGTTTCAAACCAGGGCGAAATTTCCATTGCCATGGCGGAACACTGGCCTATCTTCAAAAATATTCAAAATACGCTGGCCTCCACCCGTTTTATTTTTACAACACATTAAAAACAAAACACCTGTTTTAGAGAGTTCTTACCTTCACTGGTGTGAAAATAAAACGGGTATAGTACGTAGTTTGTTTATTTCTTCAAGATAGCTCTATGTTCAGCAAGAAGACTACAACTAATAGTTTCCGGGTTCAGCTCCAAAATTAGTTCATGGTACAAAAGGACCGGCAAGAGCTTTTCATTGATGTGGATGGGCATTGTTTTATCTTACACTTCTATAACACAAACATCTACTAAAAACGGAAATTTATTTGATTTATAATGCGACACGGGTTTTGATCTAACTTAACATTAATGTCTTGCTGTTTGCTTTTGGATATGTCAGACTGAAAGGTTACTTTTTAATGTTCAAAAATGTTTTGAGTGTAAGGTTCCGAAAAAAAAGTAATGAAGAACACTTTATTGTAATCTTTGACTGCGTACGCTTACAGTATGTTTACATTCTATTTTTTTTTCTTTTTGTAATACTGATAAGATAAGAAAAGATCATATTTGGAAAATAATTAAAGTAAAATATTGCTCAACGTGAATGTACGTATGAAGTTACCACAGAATCAAGGAATTATGCTATTATTGAATATAAATCTCAAGTGCCAATGATGCATTTTTTTTCAATCCAATGGTTAGTTAGCCAAGATATAAAATTAAGGTATTTTGCTATACCGTCCCGGTCTTGAAGTCCTTCCTTTTTTTTCTTTTTTTTTCGACTGTTGGCCTACTTTACTTCGTGTTCGTGGAATGAGGCAAACATGTAAAGCCATTCGGTACCGCAATTTTCAGCTCTGATCACTGTAAACAAAGAATCTGAAATTCAGATGCAACAAAAGTCATATCTGTGATCTGAAAAGAATTTCAGTCCAAAAATTCACTGAATTTCAGACATCGTTTTAAATGCTTGTTCAAGAACAATACAACTGAAATTCAGTGAATGTTTGGACTGATTTTTTTTTCAGATCAGTGATCTGACATTTGTTGCATCTGAATTTACGAATCTCCTTTTTCACTCATGACCTAAAATTTATTTGCGGTTGGAAGCACTAAAAAGGTGAGGACGGTTTCCTAACCGATGACAATGAATCAGCGACGTTCCACGATTTGAAAAGTGAAGAAGACAAATGAAAGTAAATGACGTAAGATAATAAGGTGTCTATGACTGGTCGGAACAGATTAAGAAAAATGACTTTGATTGTAATAACTATGAGGATGGCATTGAACCGCGACAGGTTACTCGGCGTTAACACAAACATTATGCTGTTATTTTCATGCACAGTGATTATTTCCAAGGCAAATGCTAAGCCAAATATGCGTGCTTTGTCAGTGGACGCAGTATCATCCTCGTTTTGCAATCGCTCATAACGTGCCACCATCGTGAGCGTATTGAATTGTGTTCGCAAATGTTTATCTATTTTCTCAACTTAGGTTAGGCCTACACTGTGAATTTGGTTGGATTTGGTGCTCACTAAAAATGTGAAATGGTCATATTTGACTGAAGAATAGTAGAGCTAAAATTTTCATATTTCAATTACTCAATTTTGACTACTTTTTACTCAAAAATAATTATTCCTTAGTCACTTTTAACTACTCATTTAGTCATTTACGCAGCTTACCACTAGAAACAGTCGAATTTGACTAGTTTATTAGCTAAAATTTTAATATTTCAATAAGCCAATTTTGACTGTTTCTTTTTGTCAAAAATTACTATTTAAATAGTGAAAAATAAAATTAAAAGAAAAAAACTCGTTGAAGAGTAAGAGTATAAAAAATGACTTATATTAGACTCAGAGACCAAAATTAATATTAGTACTAGAAAATATTAGTGCTAAAAGTAGTAGAAATGTTTTAACCGCTAAATCTAGGTCAATTTTGACAATTTTACTCCGAATTTAAAAATGACTAAATTAAATAGTCAAACAAAACTGACTAAATAAATTAGTCAAAAAGTCACTATTTCAAAGTTAGAGTGGCTTTTTGTGAGCTACCGCTCCGCTCGGCTGTAATCAACCGCAAGCCTGTCACCTAGGTTAGGTTAACTCAACTAAAGGTTAGGTTAACCTAGGCTGAAGTACGTTATGCGGAGGGTTCAACTACTTCTGAAATGCGGTGTTAATTTTCCTGAAATCCATCCTGGAATCCCTATAATGTGAAAGATCTGAAATCCGGCTTGAAAACCCTGAAAACCGACGTAAGATCCCTACAAATCTGTCCTGAAATCCTTGAAATCCGACCTGAAATCCTTAAAACTGGCCTGAAATCAATGGAACCCGACTTGAAATCGCTTGATATCCTTGAATTGTGACCGGAATTCCTTAAAATCTGACATAAAACCCTTGGAATTGTTTGAATTTGTAAAATTCTTACAATCCCTGAAAACTCACCGAAACTTCCTGAAATCCTGAAATGCAGTGTTCAAGCCCCAATTGAGTGATTGGCCCCTCGCGTTGTGCATTTTTCTCCATTCGGCGCAAGGTGTAACTGGCGAGGTGGAAATTCAACCTCTCCAGACTAGTATTCGACCTGAGATGACTGATCGTGCGCAGCAGTTTCGTCAGGTCAGCAAGGATTGTGTATACAAGCTCTTATCTCTTCTTCGCGACGCATTCAAATGTAAAACAGACCGTACTTAATTTTGCATAATTGCATGGGCGTAACTTGATAATTTTATCATTGAAGAAACACCACAGAATTTTCTCACGGGGCTGCATCGCGTAAGAACCTCTTCTCCGGTATTTAATTTCTCGATCTTACAAAGGAGATTTCAGCATTACTTGTCGGTCCAACCAATTAAGGTTAACAATTAACTGCTAGGTTCGATCACCTCGCTTTGCTATTGTTCCGCTATTATCTCGCAATAAGCCTGTAAAGGCTTATTTCTCGGCGGCAGTGAGGAGTAACCAGCATTGGTTGAGACTTATTACCAGTCGTAGACGTAGACATCTAGAAGATGTCTAGTAGACGTCTATAGAGGTCTAGAAGTCTTTAGATGTCTAATAGATATCTAATAGATATCAGATTTGCGGCCACTTAGCCCATCTGTAGATCGTCTAGTATAGACGTCTATTTGCTGTCTGGGAAACCATTAAAAACTTAAGTAACCAGTGTATTTTGGGTTTTCAAGCGCGTAGCTGCTTTTTGTGGCCTGGGAAGTTACAGATAGGTGCGTATTCCAAAAGTGGCGGCTTCAAATACTGCAGAAGTCTAGAATCGAGAGCGTTTTATACAGGCTTTAAGCAGAGAATGTGTAAAGTTAGTCGCTTTATTCCCCGCAATGAATTCCTTTCACCTTGCAGCACGCTAGAATGCATAGTGTAGTTCGATTTCTAGATAGGATTTGAGATGATCTTGCTCAATGAACCATTTCCTCGATGAAAGGAATTAAGATCGTTGATTTTACGAAAGCACATGCTGTACAGTCGAGGGCATAAATGGCAGACTAGTGATTTTTTTTTGCACTTTGTGATGGTATTACTCATGTAAAAGATAGGGGTGTGCTCCCGCGTATTCAGTCGATTTAGGCCTAATTGTGTTGCCAACCTAAATTCGGAAGGACACAAAATCAATAATCAATCATTTATGCTCTCGACTGTACAGTGATGTCCATAAGTGGTAGCATTGCCTAGGGAGGGCAGTGGGAGGGTGTGGAGGCAAGAGGAGGTGCCCACCTTTCCCCCTGAACCTTCCCCGACCCACCCCACACGCTGCTGCCAACACACATCAGCTTACGAAAAAATTCACTAGATTTTGTTTGGCTCATGACTTATGGGCATCACTGTACAGGTACACTTTGGAAGATGTTTAACCTGGTCAATTATGCTCTTTGACATGGGTTCTGCTCTGAAATCTCATCTTTGCGTCCGCAATAAGCGGGAAAACAATTTTCTTTGAGCTCAAGTATATTGTAGATTGTAGATCGTAAATGCTAATAGCTAAGAAGAGTTTACTGGTACTTTCTTTTCCTTTGAATTGTTTTATCTTTTTGCAGAGCAACTTTTGACCTTCCTCTCGCTTTTTGCTCGGAAAATGGATCATTAGCTGAAGCTCATTGATTCGCTTCACCTCTTATTAGCGGAAATCACTGCCGCCGCGCGACGAAGCTACCTGGGAGACAGCCAGATTTTTTTCCCTTCAGTTTAGCTGAATTTGGATTTTGGATGAGTGTTTATCATTAGAAAAGTGGCGTGTTCATCGCATACCCTTTTTTTTCCTAAATAAGGAAGTTGTATTTTTTAAAAAAATGCAATGTTACCTTTCCCCGAGAACTTCCTTGCTGGAAGTGCTCCGGCATGCTCTCATGCCGGAGCACTTCTGTGGCGTTGCACTTTCTATTGCTGAAAACTTCTGTGACAGATTACTGCGTGCATCGCTTGTATATAGATAACGAAATTCTTACTATATACCATATTTCGGCGGGTAAACAATCCAGTACACAGCTCTGACATATTCGTCGATTAATGAGGCATTTGCCCGAAAAGAAGAACTAAAGGAAATTGGCTAGTTGGATCACAACAAACCGTATCGTCTGCATCAGCTATATATCTCAAATATGAGGAGGGTTTCAAATATATGCATTATGCATCAAGACTAATATTGACACACAGAAACGAGCTTTGACATGTTTGTTTAATGTATTTTCAGTGTTTTTGCTTGTAACAATAAAAAAACATTAAAAACTCGGAAGCCGTCCACAGAAAAAACAAAAGCCCCCCTTTTAGGGAATTCTATACCTGTTTTGGGTATGAAACTAAAACGGGGGTAGTGCGTATTTTGGTAATTTTTCAACATAGACCTACGTTCAGCTACATCAATGGAAAGCTCTCTCCGAGACGGCTGGAATGATATGGTTGAACATAAGCCTATCTTGAAAAACAACCAAAATATGTAACGCCCCCGTTTTGGTTTCCCACCCAAAACAGGTAGCATTCCTGAAAACAGGGTTTTGTATTTACAGTCTTATTCGTTAGACTTTAGCGGCAGAATATGGAACTAGTATTTTCCACCTCGCGTTTTTAAGTCTTGTTTTTGAGGTTTCTCCATGTTGCTAAAATGTATTGACCGCTCCAATTTTTTCAAACTCTCGTAACTTTGAAATGGGGGGAGATACGCCAGAGAATCACGGAATAAAATCGCTAGATCCTTATAAGATCTATCAATTTGGTTTGAGCTTTCTTGCCGTATCTCCCTCCGTTTCAAAGTTACGAGAGTTTGAAAAAATCAGAGCGGTCAATACATTTGAGACTGCTAGTACATAAACTATGGCTTTAGGAAGGTAAAAGAATAGTGTCAAAGCATGTTCCTATATTTCAATCTTAGTTTTGATGTATGAATTTCAAACCCTCCTCCTAATTAAGATTTATAGATGACGCAGACGACACGGTTTATTGTGTTCCAACAGGCCAGTTTTCTTTTCTTCTTCTTTTCGGGCAAATACCTCATTCATAGGTGAGAGAAAAAAAGCCGCCCCATTCCCCATTTGGCGAGTTGATGGAAAATATGCGCCAAGTAGATGTCTCGAACGAGCCGTTTTCGGAAACTCGGCGCATTATTAGCTTTCCGCTGATGAGCTGCCCATGCCGACCAACAGGTTATGACATTGAAATAATCATGAGACGTACGGATCTGGGCGCGGGGTCATTTGGGGGCACCATCCCAAGATATGGGTAGGTGCAGGCGTGAGCCCCTTCCCTTGGCGTTGGACGCTCTGACATATCCTACCTGCCGCGACGCCGTTTTTTTTGTCCGTCCATGGCGAGGCGAGGGCAGGCCGAACGGACCACAAGCACTCGACGGGACAGCCGAGCTGGCAGACGCTGCGCCGCGACCGCCGTCAACCCCCGCGGCCCGCCCCGCCCCGCCGGCCGGCCGGCCTAACCTTCGCTCGTTCAAAGCACCGTCGCGCCGCGAGCCGAAAGCTGGCGGAACCGGCCGAACACTCCCGACTGGACCAAAGACCCACAGGTCGGAAACGTTCGCTGCGCTGGCATTGCTGGCATCGGGCGTGCAAAGCAGCAAGCCCAGAGAGCAGCGTTGTCGTTTGTTCTTCCAGCAGTTCAGTAGTGGTTGTTTGTGTGGTCCTGGAAACCGCCGAATTGCGGCAATTTTTGTGCTACGACATATCGCTACCCACCCAGAGGATGTACCGGTGATATCTGGATGTGCCGTGTGTGCAGTGAATGTGATGGGGCAGTGCAGTGTAGTGTTTGTGATAACGGAAATATGGATCGGGATCAACCATCCTCAGTTATGAATGACTCTTTCGGAGCCACTGAACAGGTGAGTACAGTATTCAAACAATGATTAGTGTGTGTACTCTAAGTAAGTGTAAACATGTAGCGTGTCGAAGATGAGCAGATAAACGTCGGTCATTGAGTAGTGGCGTGATGGGATGATTACGCCGTGGTCAGGCCGGGTTAGGACGGGCATGGGGACGTGGATATAACCGGGAGTACTGGAATTCGCCCGCTGAGCACTCGGATTCCATACCAGTCCTTTCCTGTACCGATGTCTGGTGGCCTTACCCTGATCGGCGTAGAAAGTCTGTTTGCTTCAACTTCGCCTCCAAGCAGAGGCGGCACGTCAGTAGGCGGCTAAATGGGACGGACTGTAGCACAGGAGCCAGTCCTAATGACAGCCTGCCTGAAGATACTGCTGCTCAGGATGGAAGGATACCATGACCTGTTGTTATACACACGATTCCTAAGGTGTGATTTGTAGTCACAATTTTTGCAATTGATTGCTCTCATGAATGCGACCCTTCACGAGAATATCATTCCCATTAATTCTGGCATTAATCCTGAGATTGCTATATCATACTGATATTTGTTGTCGAGAACCTCACTTATTAGTTAACCCACTACCGCCCAGCGATGCCGTTTGGAAACAGAAAAGAACATATTTTAGAGGTTCTTTTCAATTCAGTATTGTCACAGTTTAAAAAATATCACCCCTCTGAAAACCTTAAATTTAATTATTAAGGCATTTTCCAAAGCTTAAAATTGCGTATTTCAGCGGAAAAAATCCTTTCAATTTCTCTTGAACATAATGTCACTTCCAATACTTTGGGTTGTTATGGGTTAACGGAACGGAAAATCTCGTAATCTAGGGAAACAAGTATTGCGAGTAATTAATCCCAAGAAAGTGTTCGTATTTTAAAAGTTAATACGTTCAGTTAAAAGCATTCCTAGCGCACACAATAGTCATAGATTCTTAAGTCCTATCCCCCCACTATTTTTTTTGCAAGTGCATTTTTGATGGTGGTTCTTATTCTTAATAAATAATCCAGATTTCTAGCCGAGGTTTTTGTTACACGTATCTATGTCAGCCTAAAATATGATGAATTTCGTACGTTGAATACAGCTGCGTAAAAAACAAACTAAACATAACAACTTTAAAGGGTAGAACAGCCTTTTTTGTTTCCTCTGCCGGCGAGGACATATTTTGTAAGTTATTTTAGAGGTGTGTACAAGTAGTGCAACCCCACTGATGAACATCGGCTAACGAAAGTCAGGTTACCTGGAATCATGGCTAGAATTTTAAAATAGTTGAAAAAGGAGTGGAGGGGGCAACTTTCTTCTACCTGCTGATTAGTTTACAAGGCTTGGAAATCTTATGCGTACCTCATACACGACTAAAAATGATACTCACTCTATTGGACTTGGTAATTACACGCACCTATACACTATTCTTTATCCGATATTAAACTGTGTTGCCCTGGAGAAATCCTGTATTCCCTCAAGGGTGTACTCTGCGTTCAGTGTAAATTCCAAAGCACTCTACATTTGAAATAGTCATTTTTTGACTAGTTGATTCAATTTTTTTTGTTTGACGATTTTATCAAGTCATTTTTAATTTCAGTGCAAGTCTGTCAAAATTGACTTACATTTAGCGGTTAAAGCATTTCTATTTTTAGTATTTATATTTTCTAGTACCCATATTAGTTTGGGGTCTGAGTCTAAAATAAGTAAATTTTTTTACTCTTTCTACTAACAAAAGCAAGTTATTTTTTTCAGTATTTAAATAGTCATTTTTCACTCAAGAAATTGTCAAAATTGAGTAATTGAAATATTAAAATTTTAGCTACGAAACTCCTGTCTATTTTGACTATTTCTAATAGAAAGCTGTAAATGACTATTTGAATAGATTAAAGTGACTAAAGAATAGTCATTTTTTACTAAAAAAATAGTCAAAATTGACTAATTGAAATATGAAAATTTTAGCCACTATTCTTTAGTCAAATTTGAACATTTCACATTTACAGTGTAAGTAGCATCAGGCTTTACGACGTTCAGGTTAAGTAAAACCAAAATAAATCAAGTTAGGTTACTTGCCTTATTGCTCGTCTGGTGCTCTGCTCTTGACTATCAAAGGTGGAACAATAAAATCGTAGGATTGAAGCTATTAAATGAACACCGTATGCCAAAAAGGATATTTGACTTGAATGTCGTACTTCTTACAAAATCGTCAGAATACTTCGCCTTATAGTTCTCTTTGGTTCTCTCCGGTGTGCATTCCTCAAATGTTTTAAAAATTCCACTCGTCTCTAACCAGGTATATTTTTGAATACAAACTTATCATTGTCTGAAACAGAACATCCTTGTCCTATCGTATATCATGGATATACCTATTGTATATCATGGAGGGTAGCTGTCATAAGCGCCAAAATCCACAAGCGCCAATCCGTAACCGCCAAACGAGAAAAGTCGCAAACGCCAAAGGTCTTAACCGCAATACTAACCTTGCCTAACCTAACCTAACCTAACTTGACCTAACCTAAC
>Ga0058701_10004149_pt1 | contig 11690 bp, 5 predicted proteins | sample AgamicOrMae_FD_97039 | JGI IMG/M metagenome (GOLD analysis project Ga0058701, IMG submission 97039) | Agave microbial communities from Guanajuato, Mexico - Or.Ma.e | ecosystem: Host-associated > Plants > Phyllosphere > Phylloplane/Leaf | place: Guanajuato, Mexico | collected 2012-06-04 | reverse complement strand
TACCAACAAAATCATTTGTTAAAATAGGGATAACAAAAATATTTTGTTACAACAACAAAATGTTTAGTTCTATCAACAAAACATTTGGTTGCTGCAGCAAAATTTTTGGTTGCAGCAACAAAAAGATTATTTGTTGTCCATAATTTTGTTGCCGTAACAAAACCATTTTTTTCCGTGTGATTCAAGCCGCTTGACACGAGTGCTAAGCTTGTTGCCTAATACGTGCGGAGAAGACTTCAATGTAGCCTGTGTTAGGCAACATACTGGATACCTGTGTTGAGCGAGCAGTCATCTCAGAAAATCCTCGGGGGCTCTTAATTCACTCGACACTCAAAATGAACCGGCTTACGCACCCTACTCGAGACATCTCAACTTTTAACTCCTAGCTAGTTTGAACATAATTTTGATGCAAAGCAGACTTACTGAGTGACCTGGGTGACATATTTGTACACATTTTATTGTATCCATGGATACATTAAAAATGCAATATCAGATACGGACTCATTGCTTTCCTTTCAGTGAAAAATGACACGAAAATAACTTGTTTAAAAGCAAAATTGTTTTATGTTTGAATCGGACTCGTTTGTTAATTCATTTTGATAATGAAATCGGTTTCTAGGAAATCGTATTTGCAGTTTTCAAAGCACTAAATTTTGATTGATATTCTTTAGAAAACATCAGAAACCGCTTCAAAAAGTACATTCAGCCGAATTATCAGAAGAATATTTTTGGTTTTGAAGATTTTTTTGAAGGATGAAAAGACCCCAGATCAAATAACCAGGTCGGAGATGAAACTCAACATAGGCTATGTCAAGTAAACACATATTTCATGTAAAGGGTCAGTCAACAATCGTGTCTTTATGAGCCACTTTTAGACCCTCCCTACTTCGACGTTATGTATAGAATATTCTTAAAAGATAATTAGCTAACATGTCACCTAAGTCTTGGCCCACCTTAAGCTTTTTTTCCGAACGGACTGTTATCAACCCATATGACAGCAACTATTAACACAATGGCAAAACGCAGTTAACATATCAAAAAAGTTGCCCCTTTTTTGCCTGAATCAAAAATATTAATCAGTTTTAAAGTGCTGCTGAGCAGAATTTTAAACCGAATATTTTTTCTTTTGTTTTTAAATTTTGCTTTTTTTTCCAGGGCATAAATCGGTGAAGCGATGTTTTTTTTATTATTATTATTCATGCTCTTTACGTTGGACATGATGCATTGGTCAACATTTTCAATTTTCCTTTAAAAATACATCTAAAACTGTCACAATTTTTGTCTTTTTTGAGTGAAAAATTAACACTGGAAGGAGTCGTGTTGCGACGTGTCCCCGTGTTTGTCTTGAGACGAGCAAATAAAGCGGAAGTCTGTGAGTATGACTTGTGCTTGTTTTTCCCATTCGCCGACCGGCCGTTCTTAGCCACGGAAACAAGGCAAAGTTTATGCGTTTCATTAGAGAAATGTCTTGTTAACGTTGAGCCTGCGCCACGCTATTGGGGAGCATCCTTAAATGACGTGGGAAACACCAAGTCTTAACGGGACCCCCACAATGGGAAGTTTCGAGGTCGTACTTGCTACCTCTTTTCTACCAGCTCAACCTTTCGTTACATGTTGAGGATTGATGACCTACACTGGCGTAAATTAGGCTATTTTGACTTAAGCTAGGTTAACCTTGGTTAGGTGATCGGTAGTTTACACAAGGTTATGTTAACCAGGGTAAGTTTGAGCTAGGTAAACTTACGTAAGATGTTCTTAAATAATATATCTATGAAAAGGTTCAGTCGAAAGCTCTCCATTGATATGGATATTGATAGGGGTATCTTCAAAACTAAACAAATTACGTTCTTCCCCTGTTTTACCTTGATCCCTATAACAAATATGGGACTACCTATAAGAGGGACTAGTTTTTACTGTGTATACTGTATGGTCCATTTGTCAATCGTACCACGAAGTACACTCAGTTCCACGAGTTCCTGATGACTTCTGAAGTAAGAAATAACATCGTACCGTGAACTGAAAGCAGGCAACCTCTCTATTCATTTTTCTATTTCCCATTTGCCGGCGCGTCGTTTAAGTACCGCACACGATACTTATCAAGATGGCGGGAATTCGAATTGCTTCGAGAACCAGAGAGCGAGCAGAGTGACTGTCGGCTCTCTACTCCCCGCGCCTTGTACTGTATAAACAGCTTCATTAAGTAACTATCTCGAAAGGAATGGTGGATAACTCAATACATGCACTTCTGGTTCCCACGTACGTCTCAGCGTACACTCGTGACTAAAAGTACGTGCGGTAAAGTTGAGAGGTTTGATTTATTCTCACCTCTTAAGTTCCGCCTTTCGTGTCAAGCGGAGCGAGCCAAAAGGTACTCGCTATACTGAACCTAAGATGACTTAAATTTAAGGTCGTCTTAAGCCGCTTCGCTTACTTCTCGATGCCAGTAACTGCCTCCGAGAAGTGAGCGGCATCAGGCTTATTTTGACAGCTTTTGTTGTCGTGACTGTGCTTTAAAAATCATTAAAACATATGAGCGTAACTGCGTTGTAAAATCCCAAATTAAAGTAATAAGTCGCGCTTTAAGTTGTCACTTTCGTTTTATATCAACGCCATTAAGAGTTAAGGAGTGAAATCGCACTCCGACGAGTGGCATGCATATTTAATATTAAGAGATATCATTCCTGAGAGTGCTTGGGGTAATTAGCTTGGAGTAAGTTGGATCTTTGGAGAATTTTGGCTTTAAAGATAAATTTATAGAGAGACTTCTACTGGAAACTCACACGTTCCTAAAATTATGTTTTATCTTTAGTTATTCGAGTCGAAATTTAGGCTACTCCAATAAATTAGCTTGATTAGCTTTGAATGCAAAAAATATTCAGCGCGTTTTCTACAAGTAAATTTAGACTGTTGGAAATGGAATCGCTTTTAACGATTTTTTGACGAGAGTGTACTTGCAGTTCAGTCCCGGGAAGAGGTCTTGACCATGCGAGTCATTTATTTTAAGTCCACGCTGCTTGTCTGTCATTTCAAGTTCAAGTGTGCACCACTTCTTTTTTTATTTCTCTTAAAAAAGTGCTGATCAGAAACAGTCGATTCTGCGACTATAGTTTACTTCAACTTGGAACACAAATGTAGTATGCATTGAAAAAGATTTTAAAATAAAGGAGAATGTCAAAATTTTTAACGAATTCAATAAACGATTTTTTGCGTAGCTGTTGTAAAGTATGGCCTTCAAAATGCACTTTTGGTACCCTTCGTCTAAAACTTCTCTCTGAAAATTAATACCCGTTGAATACGATAGTAAAATCTTCAATGAAGTGAGAAAATTTTCGAGTTTAAGTATAATGAACTTACGTGTTCTATTTTCCTGCTCTGTTAGGGGAAAAAAATTGTGAATAAATATCTAAAAAAACAGCACTTTCGTCAAAAATAGAATTGCTCATTTCGTATAGCAATGCAGCCTCGTGGATCTCATTGCTTTGAGAAGTAACAAAGACAGAGCTGCGTGGCAGTACTAACAATATGACGCGGTCTCGCTAGGAACTCTAAATAAATTAGTTTAATTAATAAATTTATCAATTTAATTAATCAATTAATAAATTACGTTTTACTAGCCTCAACAAACCAGAGTTGTTGTGGTGACAGTTCCAATTGTTACAACAGCAATATGCTTTGTTAACACAACAATTAAAATTGTCGCCGTAACAAGTGCAATTGTCACCCCAAAAATTCTGGAGCTTTATGAACAAAATATTTTCTTGAGGCAACAAAGACATTTTCTCCATGCGAGCTCTAATGTTTTTCATCATTTTCTACCTCTGTGTTGTATCCTGGTCTAACCTTATTTTATTACCCTCTGATGACTAACGATATAATAACGCGTAGTTTAGTCTAAAATTAGGTAAGGCTTAGGTATGTGCCCTGTGCCTCGCTTTGTTATCACCTTGCTTGCCCAGCACTAAGCTTGATGTCGTTTACCTAACAGCAACTTCCGCCGAAAAGTGAGCGGCGTTAGTGTGCGAGCAGCGTACAGTGGGCCACAAAAGTCATGACCCTTGCTTCCCTAAGAAATACATGGAAACAGGGGTCATGACTTTTGTGACCCACTGTACGTTTGCGTGCCCTTTGCCTCGCTCCTCTCTCCGCTGATCTCAGCGATAAATGGTAAAAGAAAAGTACCTACATATTTATTGGATACTCCGCAGTCTTTTCGGAATTATTTTTATCTAATAAGACAGGTTTTCCTTGGAAGTGTTAAAATAGATACACGGACGGTGTAGCTGTAATATTTGCAGAGCGAATGTGTTCCTATTAGATGATTCAGCTGATGCAGTTTAAAAGGACCACGCCTCCAAACCGAATACTTATCAGCAGGCAGAGACCCAAGCATGCAATTACGGCCACAGGAGGAATTCGCGCAGATACGCTCACCGCCTGGAAATTCTTTCTTTTTACCAAAGAAAAATTCCAGTGATGCCAGAGTCGGTAGCGAACGGGAGCAGTAAATTATTACCCATCGCCCTTATACCTTCATTATATCAAGTGCCAGGCATATTGAGGCTCTTTTACGGGTTTATCGGCTAACAAGATATCTTTTTCAGTACGGAGCAGTTTCTCACTGGAAACACGATCAAAGTCTATCTGATGGCAAAACTTTTTAATGTCTCCATAAGACCGTATATTGTTGAGATCATAACTATATTAAATTTATTTGGATTAAGCAGTTTTTCTGCTCTCATAACTTCAAACAACAAAAAAAATATCTTCATGTGAGGCAAATTACTTGTCTCAAATTAAAATGTCCGTTATTTTCAACTAGTTCTTTTCTCCGACTCAGTCAAAATGGTATGTGTAAACTTTAAAATGCTTCTTTCGCAAAAATGATTCCCACTAAATCAAACTCGATGTCTCTAATATATTTGTAAATTTGTATGTTTACTGGTAGTTTAGACTTTCACAATGCTAATCATAGACGTTCCATCATGTTTACAGCTTCCTCCAGCACGAAAACGCTAGAAGTAACCTATGACTTAATGTTAGAGGGGCTAAACACTATTTAATCGTTAGATGAATTGTTTTTATAGTAAAATATATGTATATTAAACACATTCTAGTAAGCCTGCACATTGACGATAACATAGATGCTGAGAGAAGCTGAGATTTAGTTACACGGACCCAAGAGGGCGTTAACATCGCTTTCAGGCGTTTAGTAAGTTCGTTCAGTGTTCACTTCATAAATACATACTTATCTTGCGATATAAAGGGGAGCTTTCGATAGAACTTCTCTTTAGGTATCCTTGATAAAAAGTCAATTTGCCAAGTTTCCAGCACGGTGTAAATATTCCTGCGATCAAGTCTCCATACAAGGTATCAAAAAATGCGTTGATATCCTTGATACTATAAAGCTCATTGATCTCACCCTGCGTTTAACAGCGAATTTTTTTTAAGTCTTCTGAGAGAAGTCTGAGCTATTCGCTGTCAGTCGGAGGCTCGTCGTTGAAGTCTCCCAAATCAGACCACTGAGTTTGCATAGCACACAAGCTGCGAAGAGGTATCGAATAACCAAGCGTTGAAGTCTCCCCAGAAACCATGCCGAAGAAGGCAGTTGTACGGCCTGATTGAGTTAAAGTCTCCAGTTGATGCTGTGAAGGAAACCACGCAGTGATCGTATGGTCCAGCGTTGAAGTCCCTAGTTGTTGATGCTGTGGAGGAAATCTCAGAGTGATTGGATGGTCCAGCGTTGAAGTCTCCACTTGATGCTATAAACGAAACCACGCAGTGATCGTATGGTCCAGCGTTGAGGTCCCCAGTTGTTGATGCTGTGGAGGAAATCTCAGAGTGATTGGTATGTCCAGCGTTGAAGTCTCCAGTTGATGCTATGAAGGAAACCACGCAGTGATCGTATGGTCCAGCGTTCCCCAGTTGTTGATGCTGTGGAGGAAATCTCAGAGTGATTGGATGGACCAGCGTTGAAGTCTCCAGTTGATGCTGTAAACAAAATCTCGGAGTGATTGTTTGTTATGGTCCAGCGTTATTTGGGGGAAAAAAGGTAATCCTTCTTGTTTTCGCTTTTTATACTGCTTTTGGATCATGCATTTCAGAGGCTATTTTCTTTTTAAGTAAGAAAAAAAAGGATGTTGTTCTTGTTTTTATTTCTCTCACCCCGAGGATCGTCGATGAAAGAGCTCCCGTCGAGATCTCCTCGAAGAATGCGCGTGTTGAAATTTAAATTTCGGCGCGGAAGAGCAAGACAAAGAGACGTGAGTCAGCGAACGTCCTCCGGGAATGCTGGCATTATACGATCGCGACGCAAGCCGTGCGCACCGCATTTAGCGCGGAGGAACCGGCAATTACCGTGCCCTCCGCCCTCTCCACGGCCTCTGCTGAGAAGAGGCCTCCGTCGGCTGCGACTGCGCCTCTTGCCCGGCCCGCCCGGAATGGCACCTAGGCGCTGCAAGACCCGCCACAACGCCAGTCCTAAAACAAATAGTAAGACGAAAGTGCGCTGATTAGAGAGAGACGGAAGAGCTGCGGAGCGCAGAGGAGAGAAAGAGAGAAAAAATGCGGATGGGACGTTATCTCCCCCCGTTGAAGATGCTTTATAACTCCCTGTTCTGTTACGGCCACCCAGGTGAGGCTACGTTCAGCGCAGTGCTGGCTCGTCTCGCTCGCACACTTTGTGCCCTGCGCTTGGTGCGCCCCCTACCCGCACGCTGTGCTCGACTCGCTCGTGACGAAATTGCGCGCAAACAAATGCGTCACTCAATGAAAAGTGACCGACCGGGAGGCAATGCAAAACAGACCGTGCTGTATGCTAAGCGATTCCATTAATTACGAACGCTCAATTGTGTTCCGTAATTACATTGTTCATATGCTCTCCGGAAATCGGCCCTTTTCTCCGAATTATTTTCTTTTTCCATTTTTTTCGGACTGAATTCAGTTGCGTCTCGACTTGTGTACTTTTCCCACCCAAAAATCTCCTTTGTACATTAAGCTCTAGAAGATTGGCTATGCACATTAAAAACTCTGGTTTAGGTAGTTCCATATCTAGTTTAGGTAGTCCCACATCTGTTTTAGGTAGCCCCATACCCGAGCCCATACCTGTTTTGGGAGGTAGTCCCGTACCTATCTCAGGTTTGAAAGAAAGACAGGCGGAGCTCTTAATTGTGTGATTTTATAAGGTAGTCCTATAAACATTAAACAACCATATCAATCAGGGGGTCTTGTCGAGAGCTCTCAGTTGATACGGTTATTCATATAGGTATCTCATAAAATACTAAAATGAAGTCCTTCCCCTGTTTTCCTTTATACCGAAAACAGGCCTGGGACTACCTAAAAGACAGGAAGGTGTATGGCGTTCGAAAGTATTAGTTTAAACAGGTACATATTCGTCAGATCTTTGGTTGTGAAATTTTTTCAAAATTAAAAAGTTCTTCAAATATTCTAACACATGTAGGGGCTACCCTTCTAATCCCAGTTTTGTAAAGATTGAGCCCAGCCAAGCTCCCAGTTTAGTTAAACCATTAAAATTTCTTGGTAAGTGCCAATAATAATAGGCAAACAAGGCACTTTAGTTAAGAAGTTGGATACCTATGCGTTTAGCACGGTCGCCGTTTTAAAGATAGAACTTTCCGTCCCTCTGTTTTAATCAGGTTCTTCTACGTAACCAGTTATGACTTCGGGTACGTAGGTCAGGCTAACCAAGGTTAGTAACCAGGGTTAGTTGTCTTCTTCGTCGCTTCGGTACCGCTCTGCTCGGCTGCCGCCACATCTGGTGTTGCCTGATGCAGCTCTTCTCACGGAGAAAATGACCTTGTTGCCTCAACAAAATGTTTAGTTGATAAAGCCCCAGCAAACCAGAATTGTTGTGGTGGCGATTTCAATTGTCACATCAACAACATGAATTATCACTACAACAATGACATTCGTCGCTATAACAAGGGAAATTGTCACCATAAAAATCCTCGTTTGCTGAGGCTATATTAACTAAACGTTTTGTTGAGGCAAAACAGTCATTTTTGCTGAAATTGCCGCTTTTAGGTTAGGTTCGCAAACGATTGCGAATAAGATATCTTACGACATAACATTAATGAACCCAGCTGGATTTCAGGTATCCATCTCGGCACTCTATAAACTTCTCTACCCCACGGACCCTCCCCTCCCATCTTGAGGGAACCACACACCGCTTGGAGGAGAGCGGGGGGGGGCTTTGATGCAAACCAAACATCCTACCATTCTGTTCAGGGCATCATTACACTCTGGTCATTAATCACGTACTCAAAGAGTGCGGCTATGCGGTATCGGTACCCCGTGCCGGTGCCGTGCCCGCAAGTGGGACCTGCAAGCTGTGCCCGTGCCCGCATCAGGTGCCCGCATCAGGTGCCCGCAGGTAAAGGCCCTACCGCCTTCTCATCCTCCTCAAGAATGTCATAAGTTGTCCATTTCGTGACCTCCCACGATTCTTCTCATATTTTGTTTCTTGTTTCCTTTCAGCATGCGTTTTCACTTTATGGCCGCGGCTCCCGACTTCCCGAGTATGAGAATTTGCGGTGCACAACTACGTAAAAAAGAGAGGGGGGTCGAAGCGTGAAAAGTTTAAATATTTAACGTATTTCAAACGCTTTGTTTACATAAAATCAATTCGTTCTAAAGTGACTTTGTTACTATGCTTTAAAAACATACTACAACGTTTACCAAACAGCAAATTCATTTTCTATAGTGACAATGCAATTAATGTTTCGAAATACCCGTTAAAAATTTGGCAGAAGATTCTTTTGAAACTCTTTTAACCCCTAATATTAACAGAAAAAAACGGTAATTTAGAGTTTAAAATTAACAGAGGGTAGCACAGCTAAATAAAGGCATTAGCAAAAGAAAAATTGATAGGTCAAAAAAAAATCGTATAAAAATTTACTTATAATAACAAAAAATTGAAGGAAATGAGAACGTTTGAAAACATATGTAAAAAAATACAAGTAAATTAAGCTATTTTAGCGATTTTTATTTTGTTTTATTTTAAAAGCAATTTTTGGGAGAGTTTACCGAACGAGAATGAGTTAAAACCACTGAAGAGTATTTCTTTAGAGCACTACGGAAGTAGAGTACCGGTATAGTACCCGCCGACTGAACGGACAGAGAAGGCCCTGAATCAATAAACACTCATTATGTACCGACACCCAACCGAGAGCATTATTCAGTCCTCTACCTACATCAAAGAAAATAGTTTTGATATCAAAGGCTTTGTGTGTTATTCAGCCTCCGATGTCCATGTTGATAGTTTAATAGTGCTACTAATTGATGTTTGATTTATTCGAAATGAATAATATCATCACCTGCTGATCGCCCACGTTTTGGTTTTTAAAGATGTACTTCATAAATTCTCATTGGTGCGGGGAATCCTAACAGCTTTCTACTCTTTGCCTCGTCAGCTGGAATGTTGCATTCATAGAATGACGATATCGAACCGTTAAAATCCTGATTTTTAATCTCAATTAATGTGTCGACTTACTCGTCGCCTTTGTTATCGATCGATACCCATCTTGCTCTTAGTATTAGCCATAAACCATAGAGCCAATGCACTGTGTGCTATGAACTCAGCTGCTGTGCTATGTGCACTATGTATACACTGTACAGTGGGCCACAAAAGTCATGACCCCAGCTTCCATGCATTTCTTATGGGAAAAGGGGTCATGACTTTTGCGGCCCACTGTACTCGGCTGTTTGTTATGTGCACTGTGTACTATCTACTTTGTACTGTGTATCATAGTACTAGAACTAGGCTTCATGTACCACGTACTGTGCACCAGTTTGATACAAGATATGCACAACTGATAATACCGTGCACCTTAAGCTGTGTCCAAAGTATTCAGCGTGTGTTGTAAGATAGGATTAACTTATGACTATGAATGTTATACCGGAATGTACACAGTTGTACTAGTACTGGTGCAAATTTAAATATTTCGAATGAAACTGGGATGCATTTTTCGGGGGACTAAAACACTATCACGAAAACCATCCTAATGCATTTAAAATGGCGGTTTTTCATGGCTATAATTGCTGCGTAAAAAATTGGGACGGCGGACCTTAAAGTTATAGCGTTGAAATCTCTGCCCAAAGGCCTTTTTTAAATATTTTTTTCATGATCTTAATTCCATTGCTTGAATTTGGAGTGCTCCAGTCTCCACTAATTCGCTTGGCAATTCGAGCCAAAAATATATTACAAGATAACCCCTGTTTTACGTAGTCCTATTCCTATTTTGTTTATGAAATAAAACATGAAAAAGGGAAAGACAGTAGTTGGTTATCTTCATACTGTAGGTAAACCTATCAACAACTATATCAATGAAAAGGTCTCGTCGAGAGCTCTCAATTGATATGGTTATTGATTGGGGTATCTTCAAAAACGAAGTGACTATTCACACGCTGCCCCATTTAAAATGTACTAGGTTGGTTTCCGTGCGTTCAAGTCACCTCCCATTTAAAATGCATTAGATTGGTTTCCTTGCGTTTAAGTCTCCCTTATATAGGCGTGCGAATAGATCTGACCCTTTAAAAATAACCAAATTACGCTCTTCCCGCTTTTTTTCTAACTTAAAATAGATGGGACTACCTAATACAAGGTTTAGTTTTATACTGTGCGACAGCGAAAAAGCGATGCGTGAGCTGCGGGGCCTAAAGTGTCTCCGATGGCAATAAAATACAAGTGACCGTTTTACAGTCGAATCTGACATAAAAGTATTCACGGGCCACAGATAAGCCGTCGAATGAGATGGATTTTAAGCTAACTTGGTGACGTCACAGTATCGATTATCAGCGGATGGAGGAGATGTCTGCGGTCAGCAGGGATCGGTGACATTTCGAGGACGATTCGAGTATCGAATCAAGTATCTTTGATTGCTTGCCTCAATCGATCCGTCTGTTAGTAGTCTTGATAAAGTCATCGAAATTCAAATAAGTTCAAAACTTACAGAGATGCACTGAAAAAGTTATTGCATCTTCTTCGCGCTCCACCTTTCATCGCTTAACGGAGCGGCATCCAACAACCTAACTTGACCTTACCTAAATGGAGGTATTGCCAACCGGCATGCCGCTTGATAGCTTAAGCTAGGTTGTGTGCCTCGTGCCTCGCTTTGCTATTGATGTAGACAAGTTTATGCCGCTTGCTTACCGGTGATAGGCTGCTAATTGTGACTTTGAACTTCGTGACCTGTAATTTAAGTAAACTTAGGTTTGAGTAGGTTCGGTGCCTTGTGTTTTGCTCCGGGGACGAAACGCAGAACACAAGAGGACGGAAATTCAATAATGCAAATTTACCTTTAACTTTGAGCAATATTTTCAAGTGAAAACTGTATTGAGGGGATAGAAAATTTTTCAGAGCGTTTGTCAACATTCACGTTTTTTTGCCTTGTAAGTTTGGTCGAGCAGAGAAAAAAAGTTAGCTTTTCGATTTCCCCCCCCCCCCCCCCCCCCCCCCCTTTTCCTTTCTTCTTCTCCCCCCCCCCCCCTCCTCCCTTCTCACCTTTACTTCTTTTCTTCCTTCTATTCTTATTTTCTTTTCTTTTTTTGTAGAAAAAACCCCCTTCCGCCACGAGATGCAAATAAAATAGCCGGAAAAAAGGGAAATTTGGTTGGGGAAAAGGGAAAAAAAAAAGGAAAAGGGGGGGGGGGGGGGGGGGGGGGGGGTCCCAGAC
>Ga0058701_10004148_pt1 | contig 11691 bp, 9 predicted proteins | sample AgamicOrMae_FD_97039 | JGI IMG/M metagenome (GOLD analysis project Ga0058701, IMG submission 97039) | Agave microbial communities from Guanajuato, Mexico - Or.Ma.e | ecosystem: Host-associated > Plants > Phyllosphere > Phylloplane/Leaf | place: Guanajuato, Mexico | collected 2012-06-04 | reverse complement strand
GTTTGAAACTTTTATATATCACTGGACAATTAAAACATGGAGGAAATTCCTCCAATAAAAAAACAAAAAAAAAAAACGATCCGTCTTATTGATGATTGTTATGTTATGAGAGTAGAACTACTCTCATGGTTAGGTTAAGCTTTGTGCCTCGCTCCGCTCCTCTACGTTGTGACAGAATTTAGAACCCAAGATATACAGGCAGAAAAGTGAACTTCAAGATATCACTTGCTTCTTTTTAATCAACTTTCGCTTTTGACGATGTTCTTACAGTCTATTCGTTTTTCTTAGTTTTTCCGCCATGTTCCTCTCTTTATCTGACAAACTTCGTATGTTGACCGTTCGCCGCAAACTTCAAATTTTAGCGACATTGTTGCCGCCAACTTTGAAGGCTCTACCCGCTGATTGGTGGTGCCCCCTGGTGGAGATTACTCGCATTGTCAGATTTGTTTATATTTAAAAGTTAGGTTAGGGGGTCGGTCCTGTCCTGTGGAGTGGTGTCAACATCAGAGCAATCTTGATTGGCATGAAGGCGTGCATAAACGTTAGCAACGTACTGCAGCCCTAGATAATACTGACTCTTTTCTCGTATCGCCTTGACGAGCATTTGTTCAAGGTAGGGGAGCAACGGTGATACGTTCTACTCACATGCTTTAAGGAAATTTTCCTTTAACCTCGCCGTGTATGACCCTTTGCTATATAATACCTTTAATGTAACTCTAATCTTCGTGTTTATCGCTATTTTCAGGCATGAGGGCAGCTAAACTTAATGCCAGTATAGTAACAAAGGCAGTAGTAACGATTGCGGCAGTACTGTTCCTTAATAATTTCCTGATTTACTATTTATTCTTATTTCAGGTAAGTCTGTTTTGTTATAATCCCTCCTTTTTTTTAGGTATTAGTGAAGTGCAAGGAAACTGTATCATATGGCCATGTGGGTAACTTAGTCCAGTACATAAGTTCACTGTTTGCTCTGTTGCAGTGTTCATGGCCATCATTGTCAAATTCGGTCGGCTCATCAACTCCAGTTTATGCTGTAGTCATAGCTGACACACATTTACTTGGCTCTAAAAGGGGTCATTGGCTTGACAAGTTGCAGAGGGAATGGCAAATGTACCGGGCATTTCAGACGTCTATGACACTGCATCGCCCAAATGTAGTTTTTGTGCTAGGTTGGTACATGATTTTCTCTTCTCAAACATTCAACACAATGCAAGATATATATCTGTTTCAATAACAATTGAACAGTACACTGGTATTCCATTCCATATGTGCCAGCATAGCATGGAGTGATCCTGTCACAGATGATCTTAAATGTGGCCAAAGTAGTTTTGTGTCTAAGCTTGAATGGAATTTTCTGTTACAGGTGATTTGTTTGATGAAGGTCAATGGTGTAGCGCAGAGGAATTTTCATACTATGTTAACCGTTTTCACCGATTATTTGCAGTGCCAGAAGGCACTCAAATGCATGTAGTAGCAGGAAATCATGATATTGGATTTCACTATGGGTAAATTTCTGGCTCTGATGTTTCATGTTTCAAAATCTACCTTTCATCAAAAGTAACTTGGAGCATTCTTTTGTTAAGGATATCACCCTACTTACAAAGGAGATTTGGGAGTGCATTCAGTATTCCACTGGTACAATACTTAAATATTTACAATAATACTTTTGTACTCATAAATAGTATGGCAATGGAGGGCGACAGATGTTCATTCTGTACAAGTGCTGAAAGACAACTAAAGGGAATTTCGGGTGAGTAACATTTTTCCTCTTTTAGCAAAACTTCCCTGTTATGTCCATAAAAACCTGTAGTCTCTCTGGCTTTTGGGAAATGTTTTTTTTTTCCATAACTTATTCTGTGGGGCAATCAGAACTATTAAAATATCTATGGGAAAGAATTTCATGGTAAATGTTGTCCTAAGATGGTAACAATAATCATTTGTGTAAGACAATATTCTGTAGAAAAAAGCTGTTAAAGGTTGGTTTTCAATGTTGACATTCATGTAGAAAAGAAAGTATCATTAGAGAAAGAACATTTTTATGAGATCTATATTAGTACGAGTCTTTCTTATTTCTGCTTTCCCCCATTTTAAAACCAAATCTTGTCTATTATCAGAGTTGCGTTGACTGTTGTTTGCCAAGTGTTGTTCAGTCGAGATCGGGGTTGGTTTGGCTCTTCCAAGGAAAGGATACCATTAATTTTTATCTGGACTCAAGTTTTTGAGTGATGTTCTTTCAATTTCTCTGTTGTAGCAAAACTGCAATGTATGAAAGGAGTCGGTAAATCATGTAAAACGCCAATTACCGAGCCGTACACTCGACCAGTGGTGCTGCAGGTAATTTTCAAAACGACAGGTTACATCGATGGTAGAAATATCGTGCTTGTATGCTGAATAGGCGTTTTGTGTTGGCAGCATTTCCCGTTGTACAGACCGTCAGATGCATCTTGTAATGAACCCGATGAAGCACCTGAGGATATAAAATATCTCAAATTCCGGGAAAAATGGGACTGTTTGTCTCAGGAAGCAACTGAAAAGGTGCGTATGTTTTCATCGTGATTTTTAGGGCTTTTGCGGTTATCAAGTTTGAGGAAATATGGGAGATTAGAGCAGCAAATGGAGAAGATACAAATCCATTATGACCTCTTGACATTTACAATTACGATTTAAATATTATTCGTATATAATCTAGCGAGGCTCGTGCAGTCTTTTTGTGACCTTTAGACCGTTTGTTAACGGCTCTTATTGATTACTGATATCAGCTGCATTATTTGAGATAGGTTAATATGGTCACCCTTATTTGGTTATCTTGCGGTTCAGTGCTTTTTGAACGAGGTTGAAATCAAGGACCTTTTTTTCCCAAGGTAGAGGCGAGTCCAATTTTTTGGATAGATGCTCTCAGGGTTGCAAGCCATGGATATTGGATTCACGACATTTTAAAAGGACCTTGCTCTTGACCTGTAAAAAATTGCTTTCAGAGAGAGGAAAAATAAAACGGGAACGAGGTGACTTTTTTTTTTTTTTTGTTTTTAGTCTTCATCGCTGCTGATCGCAATTCACGTCTGTCACAAATAATAATATCAGGCAAAATAAAAGCTGTCGGGCAATTAAAAAATGTTGAGGGAATTGGGAACTTGAAAAGAAATATCAGTAAGGAAAAAAGCCCTCTTGAGCTGTTTTCAGAGTGAAAACTGAGCGTGTTGATTGGTTCTGAAAATGTCAAGGAAAACGTCAGTAATTTTAAAATACTGACGTCATTACAGAAGTGAACCTTAGCCCCCCAAAAAACTAATGTAATAACCTCAAAGCAAAAATAATGTGGGGTCTTTTGAAACTCTTTAAAAACCACTTACCAGTTTTCATCAAGCGTTTTATAATCTTTTATTTGGAACAGATTTTCGATTTGTTGAATCCGCGCCTCGTACTTGGAGGCCACACACATCATGGCTGCCATCAAGTTCATAAGGGTGACATCCACGAATATTCCATAGCATCTTTCAGTTGGAGAAATAAACCGCGGCCAAGCTTTGCATTGGTAAGTAAGAGAAGCCACTCAAAATAACTGCGATTAAATCGAACGTTTTCGGCACTCGCAAAAATTGCTGATGCCGCAATATCACTTAAAGAAAAAAAAAAAAGAAAAAAAAACGCAAATTTAATTTAAGCGTGCGTCGAGTTCGTGGTTTTTGGTGGAGGGATGAAACGCTCAGAAATGTATTTACTCGTTCTCATCATCAACTTGTAACGTAAGTCTTAGCCCAGTATTACTTTACGCCCCAGCAATGAACTGTGGGCTTCGGAGCAAGTCCAACTACACAGGAAACAGAGGGACTTTGAAAAAATAAGCCTTAATATCTATGGGCCGTTGTACGGCTGGGCTGTACCCCGTGTATAACGCGCATCTTTTTCCCATTTTTTTTCTAACTCCTCAAATTTTAGCTGCGATTATTGCACTAACGCGCATACACACAGTCAACATTGGGCGTTGATTTTGATATCAACATTCAGAAACGTGGATGTGTGAACAGGCCTTTACACAGTATTTGGGATCTATCAGGCTATATCGAAATATGTGCAACGTCAACTCGATGTCTGATCCGATGTTGAGGCGGTAGTGAGGTCATTTTTACGTATTTTTAGGCGTCTCACTGACGTCTAAGAGAATTTTCTGTTTGGCTGGTATTAACCACTTGTTTGGTCGTGCCACACAGTCTCCTACATTAAGTTATGCCGTTCTCTGCGAAAAGCATTTGAATCGTCGATGACCTCTCAGCTGTTCTGAAGGTCAAAGTGGGTTATTCTGCAGTGTAGACCATATTTTGATATTACAGTAAACCTATAGGCCGGAATTCGCACTCATCGCAGAAATCAATCCGGCGTACAGAGTTTGGTGCTACAGCCTCTCCGGGCCCATACTTGTGCGTTCCCCGAGACTCCAATCCATCAGAATTGCGTATCCCATCCTATCCGCCCGTCGCCCCTTCCTTACCTTCGCCAACCACCCTGGCGTGTCTTGCTTCGTCGTACACTGTAAGTTTTAGAAGTTGAATTTTCCACTTCTTGTGTTGTACCTCTCGTCGCTCCGCACGGCTGAGCGACGCATGAAGCGCATAACCCAACCTACCCTAACCTCACCTTCACCGTTTGGAATCTTTAACCCTCGTGATGTCATGAAAAATCAAACAAGAGTGAAACACAAGATGTAGGAAATGCCACTTTTCGAATACAGTGTACTGTTGGCAACCATGGAACCTCTCCTCCCCAAGGTACGTCCGATTTATCCTGTATACTTTGAAGCCTAGTTCGTAAGCTTACAAATTTAGACTCGAATTTTTATCATACCTAAACCGACTCTAACTCTGTGATGTCAGTTCATTGCTGACGGTGAGTTATTGTTCGTAAGAGGCTTCAAAATGGTGGGAAACTTAAAAGTCCTAGAAAGGAGGCACAGTACTCGAAAGTTCATGGGGTAAAATCGTAATTTTTTGACATTGTAATTTTTGCACTTATTTGTTGCAGGTTACTATAACACCGCAAGAATTTGCTCTGTCGAAGTGCTATTTACCGGATGAACGGACAGTTTTATCCATTTATATGACATCTGGTTTTGCGCTTGTTATTTGGATCTTGTACCAACTCTTTAAAAGTAAACTCCGGCACGTGCAATTTCGGAAAATCTATTACAATATTAGGAGGAAGGCCGATGCGTTTCGCTATCGACATTAAACCTGATATCGTAACCAACGTTTTAAATCGACGTCGAGGAATATAAAGATTGGCCCGTCATGGAGTCGTTGCGCTCGTGGAAGAAAGCGATATTTCGTTCACTGCCTGGAGCAAATAGTAAAATCAAAACCCTGTTAAATGCATGAGAAAGTTCAGTGATTATTTACAAATCAAACGACTCACCTCGTACCAGCTAAAATATCCGACTGAGCATTGGCTAATAGCGATAGATTTTCATAACAAAGTTTCTCTGGTTCAGGCAGATTTTATTTGTGTAACTCGGACTGTGATTATGCGGAATCTCTTGCATTCGTTCAACCAATGTGTCGTTATCTGTTTATAAGAATTTTTATAACAATCTTTTTTTGTTATTTTTTTTTATTAGGACCACAGCAATATCAGTTATGGTTTGCTCAGGTCCCTTTTTAATATCTTTTTTTAAAACTTTTTTTTAAGTTTGCCATTGCTTCATTTTGAGGTTTTGGATAACGGTACCGCAATCATGTGAAATCAATTCAATTTAGTTGTATGAAGACCTCCCGTCTGAACCCGTTTTAGATTATTTTTTTTTTTTGTATTTTGGTTGTGCTTGATGTGATTTTGAGTTTATTTCATGTCACATGAGGACGTTTGGTGAATTTTCATTTGTCCCCCCCGCCCTTTTTTTTGTTTTACCTCCTATTTCTTAGCATAATCTTATAATTTACATTACATTGCATTTTGCCATCGCTCTAGTCTATTTATATGTAATGTATAGAAATGGAACTTTATCGAAACAGTTCAATTTTGATTTTTTATTGTTTGTTTATTACTTACCGGTATTGTGAATTTTTCGCTAAGTATCCTTTCTACATGACGCTTTTTTATAATAGAAATTGATCTCTGTTCCGAAAGGACTCTTCGATTATACTTAGTATGAGTGTGATTGTGTTCTTTGTAAAGAAGGACATAAAATTAAGTATTCTCATCCTGTTATGTATTCGCTGGCCCAAGAAACAGGTAGATATCTTTTTTTTTTCGCGCAACGTTTTTGTACACAACGTCGAGTTCGGCGTCAATCGGAAATCCTGTAGCTTGAAGTAGCCTATTGCATTTCGTAGGTTTTCGTATGTTCACACCGGGAAAAATTAATATGTTAAAATAAATAAATAGGCTACCTCCAAGAAAAGACTTTACGTCCACGTAGCGTTGTGCCCCCTTCTTAATCTTAAAATAATAAAAAATGCCCGCGGCCTGAGATTATTTGATGATTTATACTTACCTCGAAGACTTGCTTGTGATTTTATTACCTTATCAAACTGTTGTATATGAAGATCAGCTTGTATGCGATTGCATCTAATACTCTGAAATAAAAGTAAATACTCGTTCTGTAATTTATTCCTGTGTCCGTAGAACGAATGGAAGCTCTGTTTCTCATGCTGGACCTTGTGCCTTCGGTAACTCCGCTTAAAGTTATGATTGGACTAATCCTGAAATCATAAATTATTTTCGTCTTCTTGCAAATAATTGCTTCACGCAGTATTCAGAAGCTAAAAATATCGTCTCTCACGCATCGGAGGCGTATTATGTTTACATTTTAGTCCGGGATAGTACCGGAATACAATGTCCACACTTTAAGGAAAAGTTCGCAGATGTTTTGGCTTCGGACATCTGTAATCTATGTAGGCACAATGACTACATCTTTAATCTTAACCCAGTTCGGTCTGGACATGGAAATAAACGTTTCCAGTACCAAGTTGATTTGCTAGCGTAAGTAAACACAAAACCAATGTCTCATTTGATGATAAGATTAGCGAAATGTGTGCTTTATTTTAACGACTCATGCAACTCCTTGCACTTACGTTAGCCACTGTTGCGAAATATTGAGTAATATACCAATTTCTTCACTGACTTCATGCGGGTTTCTCTTAAATAGATCGCTTCAATAAGCAAAGTTGGCACGCAGCTGAATGTTCAAAGACAATCAAAGCCTCAACTTTGTTAAGTTAAAATGAAAACCATGCAAAAATAAGTGACCTTATGAGCAATCCCAGACGCATGTGACCTTTTCTTCTAAACGTCAGCAAACGTTCCAAAACTATATGCACGAGAGAAATCGGGTGGGTTGGCCCACCCGATGATATTTATCTGTATTTTTATTTCTCAATCAACTTAGTCAATATTTGTCGAGAAGAATTCGCAGCGATTGCAAAAAGATTGAGGGCCAATGTTTCTGCGCTGGGGTGGTGGCGGGGCGCCCGATGCAGGCAATCGACATAGCAAGGGCGCTTAGTGGGTTGCCTACCTTGCGAGATCACATTCTAAGATACTTATCTTTAAGGTGTTTGATACGATTTATTCGACCGATGGGCTTGATGAAATTGATTTTGTTTCGTCAATGACAGTGTATCGAGTTTTATAGTCAAGCGATAAGGGCGCGTGTTGTTAATGATCCAGTTAATGGGTATTAGTTTCGGTAAAACGAGTTGCGGAAACTGTTGGCATAGTTTTCATTTAATTATTTTTTACATAAAAATTTTGACGTTTATTGTAAATTGTTTCTTAAGCTCATATTCAACAACGCACTTCGTGGTAAATGCGATTACACGCTCAGTTTTTAAGATTGGCGTTGCTATTCACCCGATAGGCCTTTACGTTGGAGACTTCAACGCTCGGACAAATGACTAATATGCATTTATTTGGGGGGAGACTTAAAGGCACGTAATAAGGGTTTGAATGTATTTTAAACGGACCGCATGGTTGAATAGCCACTTCCTTTTGAAGATAGGATTTTCCTTCTTTGTGGTAACCTGTTCGTCGCCAAGCCAAGAGGAGAGACGCTCAAGGCGCTGAACCTAACCTAACTCTTACGGTTGTATGTTGCCAATCCTTACAATGAAATGGAAGGTGAAACTAGGGAAAATCACCGAAAGGTAAAATCTAAAACTTTAAAAATGACTTAGCTACCGGAAAACCGTTACCTCGTACCCACAAGGAGTAGCTCAACACATGGTATTGGAGTGGACGTCTCTGGGTTCTCAATACTTGGTCTTAATCTCCTCAACGTAACCTGTCCTAACGTAGCGTAACCTTAACCTTACACCACATCTTAATCTTTTTAGCTTAACTCAACCAATCTTGATCTAACATTATCAGCCTGGCCTGAACTTGCGTAACTTTCATCTTTTCAAGTCTAAACTACGGTAACTTCACCCAACGCAATCAAACCTTATTCTTTTCCAACCTTATCATATCCTCACTACTTCATCTTTTTTAACCTCTCCAAACAGCTCAAACCAGCAAAATCCAACCGAGCATAACTAAACATTATTCCTACCCACATTCTTAGTTCCAAAGGTTGCATTTTCCACAGCGTGTGTACCACTGTGGTTATTATCTTTCACTGATGATTAACGACAATCAACCGCGTAGGTTAAGGATACTCTTCTGCGGCCGGACCGATCCGCGGGACGGGTAAAAATAAGTTGCTCCAAATCCCGCATAAATTTTTGGGAGTTTTGGGGAAGGTCTATCTTTTTCTTATTTCAACTTTATTAGACAAATCATAGTGATTTCATGTTGGTTTAGTAGCTTCAAAATCACCCTAAAACTCTACTTTGGCAAAACCTCAACGAAATCAAGGCTCAAACCTCCCGATTCCTCTGTTATTTCATGGTGACCCTTTCATTTTTTAGCCCACATACTTTTTCTCAAGGAAGATTTACCTAAATGTAGTTTGTGAAGAAGGTTAGTTTATTCGGCCCTCCTTGAAAAAGAAGAAAACCCTTATAATTTGGGCTATAATGCCGCTCCGCCATAAGAGCGTGTGTATTTTTTAACCTTTCCCTGACCATTTTTTTTTTCAAAAAATAGATCAGCGACCCATCTCTTTTGAAAGCGTTTCAGAAGCATCTTGACTTCAGGAAAACCAAGAAACCACTTTTCTAAATTTATCTCTACATGACCCTTGCTGGAAGAGTATCCTTAACTGACTTGAGCTTCGCTTTACGACCGTGCAGTTAACTGAATGCAAGGTTGGGTTAAGTGCCTAGCTCTGTTTACCGCTCCGCTCTATAGCTGCGGGCAACGAAAGGTGGAACAAAATAGGTAGAAAAAAGTAACTTTTCAGATTTAATGTGTAACAGTCTCCTAAAACTACGACGGAGTAATCATTTCAAATCACAATCGCAGTGGGACTCAACATTTTGCCCTTGCGGACTTAAAACCGTGAATTATTCTCTCGGGGGATGCTGTGCTTACGTTGCTGACTGAAAAGGCGAGATTATTTATTGGTCGAGATTTAAGGTCTAAAAGTCATCGTGTCGCGAGAGTTTTATGACAGTAGGGCCACTTAAGCAATGCACGAAAAAAATCCGTCAAAGTTTGATGGCAACACGAGATAAAGTCAAGAGGTCAGCATTTCAATGGAGATGATATGAGGAAAAAGATAAGAGAAAGAAAGGGCCAAAATAAAGAAAGTTTAAAGTGTTTTCTCGATTCAGCTATTAAACGGGCGGGATTTTCGTATCTAGGTTTTAGAGGTCATTTTTATAATGCGATGTCGATACATCGGCTCGAAGATGTAATACTTCTTATTTGCGGTTATAGAGGAAAGAAGATATCTCTCTTCTCGCTTGCAACACTATATGGGCTCGGCTCAGCTTACACCGCTTCGGTGAACTGGCGAAATACACCCAGTCGTCCGTCATACAGTTAATAGCGCACAGTAGCGTACAGTAATAGCGTACAGAACATTCGCATTAACGCTGAACTATTAAAAAATTACGAGGAAAGAAATACACTTATTCCAATTTATTCGTTGGAGCTCTTCAAACTCCTGTATTCAGGGGTCGTCTGAAAACTAGTTAATCTTAGAAGGGAAGAGGGGGTAAAAGGATCAGTTTCGGTTGCTGTGTCCGCGAGGTGAGGGCGAAGGTGAAATGGTGCGGTGGTGGGGGAGGGAGTCAAAAAGTGCTTAACTTTTTGTGTGTTTTTCTTTTCTTTTTTTCTTTTAGAAATTACAACTTCTTTGTTGTTTTCTTCTCGGGCACATATTTGTTAACCTAACCAAAGTAAGCCTAACAGAGGTTAACCTATCCCAGGTTTACCTGAGCTAGGTTTACCTAACGCAATCTTCGCAGTTGTACGTCCGTTGATCTTCATAAATGTGATCAAACGAATGAAACGAACCAAAGCGGAACCAAAAAGGCAGAAAGCGAAACTATTAATTCATAAGAGTGTAAAGGGTTGCATAGAGATAAGACCGCGCGGCGTCAGAGACCGAGTTTGCATCGTGGCTGTAAAAATAAATAAAAAAGACACTAGGCCTGCGTTATCGTCGGCCGTGAGGGTCTCGCCAATACCCGTAGGTCGTTTTCCGTTTACGACCCTGACCTCGACCCGACCCTTACTTTGGAATCCATGCACGAGCCGTCATCCTAAACGTAAATAATAATAAGTCTCTAATACGACTTGCTCGAGTTTCTTCCGTCGGTTGGAACATGGCGTCCCATCCCCCCTCGCCAGTCTCTGTCGGCTCCACTCGATTCCTCTCGGCTCCGCTCGACCTGGCCGGACCAGGCTTGGATTCCAATCGGAAATGACGTCAGTCCGTTTGAGTTCCGTATCCAGGGGCGTCAAAAAATCTCGCGCAAGTCGTCCATTCGCGATAGTGCCGCTCCGGAACGCGTTAGTTTTCTCTGAAATCTAGGTTTCATCCCACCTCCTATTCTCAGAACTTGGCCTCTTTCCCTCGATAGAGAGTCGCCACAGAGAAGTAAGTGGCTTCAGGTTTGACGACAGTAGAGAGCCTCACAGGAAGAGAAGCGTCAAGTGCGTCGAGGCATCCCACCAATGATACCAATGAGCGCACAGAGCGGGAACAAGTTGTCACCTCTCTCCCTCCTCTAGACTACAACGGAGCGGAAGCAAAGCGGAGCGCATAACCCCACCGACGTAAACCAAATCTGCGCGGTTTTGATCGTCAATGTGATGGAAGGTTGAATCAGGGTGGAACGCAGGTGGAATACAAACCTTTGACTTTGAGTGTACTTCCGCACTAATAACGCGTTCGATCGATTTTCAGAATTCGATTAGTTTTGAACGCAATCCGGCGAACTGGCTGAGGGCGCTACTGGTATCCTGCGGGTGCTACGTGAGGCTTCTGCTGACACACTGACTACCGTCTGTGACTTTATAAGCCGCTAAGGATTTAGCGACGCTTCATATTTGAAGTAACTACACTCTTAAGTTTTTAAAGTTACTGTATTTTCTTTATATAGCGTATTACCTTGCCTCGCCAAGTTTATCGGACCAAGGCACGAGGCACCTTACATAGCTTAAGCTGATATAATCTCATCTAACCTAGTGTGAAGGATTCACAAGGGTAGTCAAGGGGTATAATGAGACTCCGTTATGACTAAAGGATTGTATAATTCCGATGTCTGCTCCTAACGATATCTGGGACTCGAATTGCAGAGAGGGAGGTAC
>Ga0058701_10004147_pt1 | contig 11692 bp, 10 predicted proteins | sample AgamicOrMae_FD_97039 | JGI IMG/M metagenome (GOLD analysis project Ga0058701, IMG submission 97039) | Agave microbial communities from Guanajuato, Mexico - Or.Ma.e | ecosystem: Host-associated > Plants > Phyllosphere > Phylloplane/Leaf | place: Guanajuato, Mexico | collected 2012-06-04 | reverse complement strand
TTATTCTCGAATAGATTGACTTTTTGATCGATGCAAAGATGAGGTTATTTCTGCCTTCAAAATTAGATGCCATAATTTATGTTTTGTCTTTGAGTTAACATTTGCAGTTGATCAAGGAAGGCCCGTTTTGGATGTAATGATCGATCTGTAGCCTACCCTAGAAATGCTGAAAAGGTATTGTTCATGTAAGTGATTAGTATTATTTTTTATTTAAATATTCTGTTTTAATATTAGTTTATTTCTTGCTTAAGATTCATTTTTATCTAAAAGGGAAAAATATAGATATTCGTTTTAGGGGAAATCGTTCGAGAGGGCCGAGACCATCCCGGTGAAATGAACGAACTTATACAGTGGACATCTCTCTCATCTGAGAAATTGAACATAATGTGTAGGCTATTTAAAAGGAGATGAATTTAGTCAGAAATTATGTTTAAAAAATTACAATGAACTGAAATATTCTGCAACAGGAATTTCATGAAATTGTGCGGATCAACAGTTACCTTTTTGGAATCAGCGAGCCTCTATAGAGGCTCTGACTATACCCTGACTATAGTCAGGGCAGCGTATCTATTTTAGGAGTCCGAAATTTATTGGCTGCTCGCGATGTCTGTATTTTAATACTGTACTCAAAACTGGCTTTATAAGAAATTTGGATATTCGTCATGATAGGATATTTAAAAAGATAAGTTGATTGAGGAAAATCGCTCTGGTATTTGACGTGTACAAGTAAGCCAAAGTCATCCTCGAGAACAATGTACGGGTTTCGCAATGGATAAGTCTCAAGTGAAATGCAACTATAGTTAACTAAACCCATATGACATCTTTGTGAGGCAACTGCTAAAAAGCAGCAAAAGACGAGGGATGGGGGGCGGGGCAACCACCAACCACGGCATTCCGCAACTATTCGGTAGTTTTCGTCGTCGACTCGGCGACGCGACGGCTCGGCCTAGGCGAAGCCATCCTCAGCGTCGCACACTTTTCAATCACTGTTATCATCCCATGATTGATGGCAACGCGGACCGCTAATGATGTTTTAATTACTAAGAATTCTCGTCGAATTTCTTGCCGAGATGACTTAAATAATCTTTCCCGTGCAGGCTTTATTAATTGGAAGTAAGAAAGGCCACGACCTGTGAACTTTTAAGGTTTGCCCAGAAAAAATGTGTTAAATGGATTACTCGCAATACGATGTTGCGTCGTCCTTTGAAAAAAATATCATCATGGCTATCCCTCTCAATATATGAGTTTCTTTCTGGAATCAAAATTAATTCTTCTTTGGAACGATGAAATCTCCTCGCACTTTGATATTGTTCAGAGTATTTCCGCTTGTTTTGAGAGGGAATACTCACTTATGAGAGATTATAATTTATGGATGACATGTTATTGAAATAACTTTTCTTCTAAGTGCACGCATTTAAAACAATGGTAACCTTCAAATTAAAAAGAATTTGAACTCATGTTATTTTTTTGGTTATTTTATATTCAACATAAAAGTAAAAAGATCCTCTTGATATTTGAAGAGTGAGCCGATGGAGTTGTCCATCTACCACGTTGTGGGGGCAGGATCGGTCATGCCTTTACGCCGCATACATTTATTTGGTATTGGAAAAAGCTTTACGTTTAAGCAGAGGCGTACGCAAGGGGGGGTCAACCCCCCCATTGAGGACGAAAAGTAGGCAACCTAAATTACACGAATGGAGTATGCGTTTGTGGAGTAGGCAACAAGCGAGACAAAACCCCTCCCATTGCAAGAGTCTGGGTACGCCACTGCATTGAAGGAGAAAGGGGCCAAAAATGTCCTACATTTCGTTACGTGGTGAATGGATTATCTTAAAACACATGGTCGTTTTGTCTGAAATTGCCAGCCGTCAAATGAGTTGATTTTCTCTTTGCGAATACATTCTTGCATGAGGAATGGAATTAACGACCAAAATTCCTTCCTCTCCGTTAAAATAGAGATTTTTTTGTGACTCAAAATCCTCACAAAGACCGTAGAAATGATTTTTAGGCTTAGCGAAATTCCTAAGCATGTTATAAAAACAAATGTTTGAATCTCAATCTAACACCAATCCGTAAATCGGTCGAAAATCGGTTCTGTAAAATAACTCATGGAAAACGAATTTTCTCGGGTGAAGGAATTTCATTTTAAAACATTTTTATTCTCTGTAAGTCTCTATCAAAGTTCCAACGTTTCTATGTAAACTAAAAGTATAATTGGTGATTTCAAATTTACAAACATGATTGCTAGGTGTTAGCTCCCGTGCGTTGTAAACAAAATCGCTCGCTGTGCTGCGGTGAACAGAACCGCACATCGAAGTATAGGGCCGCCGCGACAGTCATCTTTCTGCCGTCACCGAAAAGAAAAAAAAAAAAGAAAACTATATCGGCCAAATTGCGTTTTGGTAGGTGGTAACTCTACGTACACAAACATAGCCTAAAATTATCACCCGTCAAAACGCGTAAGTCTATTGGCCGACATACTGTATAATAAGAATAATTATTAATGACAGACGACTGTCGCGGCTTGCCCGATGCTGCGATGTAAACCTGTGTTTACCGGGTTAGCTCGGTGAGCGGTTTAAGTTGCAGCGCTCGGGAGCTAACAGCCTGTCGATGGAAGTTATCAAAATGTCCAAATTCTCATCAAAATCAAATATTCTTATTTTGACGTGACATCGATTTGTCTCTGAAATTGACTTTGACCAAAACGGCCATCATAAAAGAAAGGACACTGAAATGACTATTAAATCGCCATAAATGCACCCAGGAAAGTGGTTCGACGAAAGATAGTAATGAGCCGACAATTTTTCACTGGTCGCGATTTGCAGGGCACCAAGGGCAAAATGATGCGCCCCATTTAACCGTGACCCACTTTACAAGGCTGTCTTTCATCATTACTACCATTATTTTAGCGATATCGTTCTTCCCTGATTTTTGAACCGAGGCCCCGTCCTTGGAAATTACATGTTTCTGAAAATGTCATCGTCACCTGAACACGAAGATCTGCAAGTCGTGCTCGTGTTTATTTAAGGGTATCACACCGAAGGTAAAGTATATTATCGCTATTACGTGCTGACGTAGCTTTGTGAACCTTTTTCGTCAACCATAAGATGACATTGTCATCACGATTTTACATTTTTAGAATCTTGGTTTGACATTCATAGATGAACGAACAGTTCCGTTCTGAGAACATTTAGTGTATAATAATTCACATTTTGACTTGAGGGTAGCTACCTTTGAAGTGCGTGTAAACTTTTAAATTAAGAGTCCGTTGGCTTGTAATTACTTCATGTCTTCGAGCATAACTGCTCACCCTTGTATTAATTATTATATTTAGATCATTAATTTAACGACGTCATAGCATTAATTTTCAGGTTGGAAAAAAATTCTATGATTGATTTATGCGGCATAAAGAGTAGCACCTAGTGTATTACATAAGTGCTAACATTGGGTGATAGCACTCCATTTACCATTAAGATGTACTCATGTCGGTATCGATAGTTAAAAACCTATACCCTTGACCCGTGCACATAGGAGGTCTGTTCAACAATCTCTGATGAGCCATTTTGTCATTGAAGGGGACCCTAATGCAGTATGAAAGTTATCTTGGTTTGTCCGGACATTCATCGCTCCGTAGTGGAACTTTCAGTCTCAATTGCGTTAGTAAATCCTACGTGAAAAACCTGGAAGCAAATGCCCATCCTAAGCATTGATTTTTAAAAATATATTTACAAGAAAACATAAAAACCCAAAACAGGCAACGTACAATCAGTAACAAATCTTGCAATACTTTTTATTTTGTTGTTGTTGTTGTTTTCTGTAACGCGAGATGAAAAATAAGTACAACCTACAATCAATAACAAGTCTGGCAATACTTTTTATTTTTATGTTATTTTTATATTTCTCTGTGACGCCATATTTCCACGTTGATTATGTCAACATGAATCACATAAGAACTCATCTGATTCTGCTGAGGAATCAAAACAAGATTGACATATGGATTCTGACTTAGATTCGATACAAGATTCAGATTTAGATTGTGACTCAGATTCGATGCAAGATTCAGATTTGCATTCCGACTCAGATTCGCTTTCCATTTTGTAAGTTACAATTGTTATTTGGCCTTTTCTTCTGCCGTAATTGCCATCGCCGTAAGACCAAGCATCAGCGCTGCCCTGTAAAAAGAACAAAACTTTTTTAGCAAAACAATCAGAGGCGCCACAATTAAGCGGTCCTATATCAGCTTGTCTATTGTGTCGAGAGGTGACGTGACCTTTTTTTTATTGGAATGAATTCAAGGTCACTGAAGAAAAGCAAGCAATATCTGTGATGCCAAGGTTTCAATTTGACTTTGAACTTAGAGTATTATTTCAGTATCGAACACTTAATATTCAGGACCAGTACCAGGAACTTCTAACACTTAAAAATAATGGATTATGTATCTGCCCTCTTGATATTTTGAGGTAAGGTCTATGAGCTATTTCAACTGATCAAAGATAACGCTTAAAAATCCACTGATAATCTGCATAAAAGCACCACATAAAGAGCTTTTTACGGCCCTATTCGCACATTCTACCGATTTGAAAATTTACACATGACTTTATTGTGATGCGCTAAAGACATAGAGTAGCATCCCGTCATACGTAGGCCTATACTTAAAATAAAATATATAAGAAAATGGAGTTGAGGTGATGGTGATGAGCAATAATGTCTTTCGCCTATGTTTATCCAAACATTTCAAATCACACAGTATCCCCTTTTTCGGGTACACTTTACACTTGATTAAGGAGTGAAGGCCAAACAGTTATGATTTCACCCATAATTTTTGGGATTGGCGGTTTGGGTGAAACATCACTATTTTTGCCGATTATCTTCTTAGAATTGTTGCACCTATGAGAAAAGCATGATTCATTGAAGGCTATGGACCCATAAAGACAAAAATCATGAATTAATTCTAGGTTTGGAAAATGGTATATGCCATTTTACAACTCGATTGTAGGGTTTCCTCATAAAGACTTATGGGAAGCGACGTCCCATGGGCCAGCAATGGATTTTGGTTTTAGACAGCAACCAAAAATTTAATTCACCCAACTGTACTGTGTACGATACACTATGTTAACTTACCATGAAGGCCATCATAGCGATGATGAACACTACAAAATAAGCTCCGAACTTCATCGTTACAGCTCAAGCCAGCAAACTGTTGTCGACTGCTCCTACCAATACCTTACAGTCGGTTTTCAGAATGAATGGCGGTTAAGCTACTGTATGTACACTGTGCAGAGTATTGTCTTATGCAAAGTTTTTGACCACAACCTCCCAGGGAGTTTAAGTTTCATAGGAGTTAGCTGACGTGCACGTTTGTATGCTTATCTCGTCTGCAACAAAGACCCGTCTACTGCGTCCGAATGGATCAAGTGATGTGAAAACTATTTCTTCCAGATAGGTTCTAGTTTCTGATCGTTTGTGCTTCTCATCTTGCGTTTTTAGTTAACGTTGCTAAATGGTCAACAAGAATCTACTTTATTGACCACGATATCGTGTGAAGATAAAGAGAAAATTTTTATCTATTGTTTGCACTTTGTAATCGACGATAGTGTTGGTAGTTTGGTGAATACGTCTTTGGTAACATGTTTTCTCTCAATATGACGAATGAATGTTTTTATTTTTTTAATAATTGAAATGTAATGTACAAGTACCACATATGTCTTGGACTTATAAAGTTATGGACTTTACTGGTTTGGTTCGTATTTACGGTAATATCTCATGAAGAATGTGTCCTTTTTCCAGGTTCGTGAGTCGACCCTCCCATTACCAATGAGTTGGTGAATAGAGAGCAAAAGGTGAGAAACGTCAACAATGATAATAATTTAGTAAAATATGAAGAGCCGACTAGCTTAAAGTACACTGAAGTTACCTTTATGTTCTTTCAATAGTTCAGGATAACCTCCATTCGTTCCAATGGGCTGTTCTGTACTTTTCAAATACTGTATGCGTTTATAGATGAATATCTATCATACTCTCGAGAAAGGAGCGGCTCTTCTCTCAAGTTTTATTAGTGTATTTTAAGTAAGCATATGCGACCTCAGTAAACCTTAAATCAAGAATAATTACTACGTCACAAAATACCATGTCTTATAATTCTACGCTATTTTTATTTTTTTATTTTTTAACATATTTTTAAGGTTAATTTTTTTAAACGACATCAAAATCCTCCTCCAGGCACTATAAATAAATTATTTTCCACACTAATGCGTGTTTGACGGTGGAACGGATCATTCTTCCATGCTCCTTCGTAATGCCTTAATTTATATTGCGTCAAAAAGATGTACAATGAAGCAGCTCCTGCTGATCAGTAAAGTTGGACCAGTTTGGTTTAGATTTTGGTAAAAAGTGCCTCATTAAGTTAGGTTTCATATAAATCTCGCGCTTAGCACTGTCATCAAGAAGTCTCTAGCATTATATCAATGCGTTTCATTTCAACAGTATTTCATCTTTCTTCATCGTGACTGTCAAGTGAGACACCTTCTCACAAGCATATGTGAGATCTTTCAGTGCGAAGTTGGCAACACATTCGTGTACAACAATGGATATTTCTCAGGGGGAGGAGGATCTCGGACCATCCCGACCTTGCCCCATCAGACTCCGATCTAAGCCAATTACCTGTTCCCCGATAACTAGGAAGCGGCTGACCTCTGAGGCTTCCGGCTGGTTGCAGACGGACAGACGGTCATACAAAAAAGTCAAGGTACCCATATACCTTTGCTCTACTACGCTGTGTTGCACTACGTTGAGTTGAGATGTGCTCTGATTCAGGCAATGATGCGCTATCTGCTAGGTCATGAGGAGAAGGGATTGTCAGTCTGCTTGTAGTTTAGAGCGTCTCGTAAAGTTTGTCTTTGACCTAGACGAAAACTATTTTAAGGGTTCCTTTGATGAGGACACTGCGAATTTACATCGTTGAACTGTCCTTTCCTTTTTATCACTCGTTGCCAAGCAGAGCAGCGTAACTAACTTAGCTAACACACAACGTAATCAAAGTGATATTTGGCGACCAACTAGTCGCCAAGCCTGATTGGTTGCATCAGGCATGGTATGAATCCGCGATTGAGCTTTATGTGAACTTGAAGCGGGTACTAGAATTAGAAGTATATGTGAAAGATATTTCTAAGGATACGAGATGATGGATTCGACCTCTTCGATAAGGTATTCTATTTATACATGATTAGGCATTTTTAAAATGTACACGTTTTCTTTACCTATTTTTTTATTTTCTTTTGGTCTAATAACTCCCCCTTAAATTCGGACATTCTCGCCAGCGGTCAGAGGTGTTTTTAGCGCCTTTTGGGGCTGCGGTCGTGGCCTCACCTTCATCTTAAGGTCCATATACATATAGTTGAAGCGGTCAATTTCAAGGCCATGGTCGCTAGTTTCCGTAGTATCTACCCAAACTCCTCCGACTCTATGACCTGCATCATGCCGCGCATAGATGGCCATTATCGTCAAGTAGACTAACTGTAAGGAATATTTAGACCCGTATTTGGTATAAATATTGATCTGAATACCGTAAAAACCTTGTCAGGTGATAATTCTTTCATTACAATAGTAACCTCTATCGATTTCGGATTTTTTAGGTCTCCCGTCCTTATTTTTATCCTGCAAAAACGTCAAGTTGCCAATTTTAGTTCTGGATGCAAGTATTATTTAAATAAGAATGCACTGCATACAGTACGATGCTCGCAATTATCAATGCGTCTCTTACTTTCAAAACCACTTAAAACTGCGAAGCACGCTGTTTCATGCATCCTTGAATACAAACACTATAAAATCGGACAACATAATAGTAGTACCCGGTGTCATAAAATCGTGTAATGATTTGAGACTACGTTAGACACTCACCGTCCTAGTGAGAGAAGCTCCAATCGTCAATCATTTGATTTACGTTTTAAACATTTATGTGCTTAATTGTTCTATCCGAATGGTCTTGGTTCACTCTCGGAAAAAAAGGGGAAAAAAACTTTTGGTGTAGAAGTAACAGTCCTTTGACATTTTTGCCCTCTTTTATACGACAATGTCACATAACAGTATTTATGATCGGTACGCAAATAAGTAAAATGCTTATACCTCTTATAATGTTGATGACCGTGATGTACCCAAACCAATTATGCTCCGCAGTTTTAAAGGAACATTCTCAAAACGCAAAAAAAAAGTATTCGACCAAGGATAATGTTCATTACAAGTTCCAAAACGTTTTGAAGTGGTCTTTTGAAACGGTTAGGCATCAAATTATGTAAAAAAATATCTATATCTCCTAGTATAAAACGTTCTAATGCCCATGAACTTAAACACTTCATAATAATAATTACTTGATAAGAGAGAGCCCTCTGTGACGCTCTTGGTGTTCACACACACACAAAAACTCACCGAAAAATGAAAAACTAGGCTGAGAAAGCTCTTACCTGCTTTGAAGGAAAAAAATCGCATTTTGATTATTTTCCAAGATAAACTTATGTGCAGCTATATAAATCAAAAGGTCTCGGCGAGAGCTCTCCATTGATATGGCTTAACACAGGTCCATCTTCAAAAATAATCTAAATACGTACCCCTGCTGTTCTACTTTCACTCCTAAAAAAGAACCTTCTAAACTCTAAACGGGGGTATTTATGTGCTAGGAACAGTTCTCTTAAAATTTGTAAAAAAATATTAGGTGTCCATGATTGTGCTAGCAACAGTTCTCTTCAAATTAGTAGAAAACAATACGTTAATGTTCCCGAGGTTAGTTTAGCATCCTAAAAGGACAGATGAGAGGTAGAGCTACGAGTATTTCTCTTATTGCAATGTGCATCTTTGATAAAGTGCCTAATCTCATCAGAAGAGTTGGATTTTTTCCTGGTGTTAATAATACTCACGGCAAAGATATTTTCCCTCGGGGATATCGTGTGGGTGGTGACTTCTACAATAATTTGCACCTCACGTGTGAATAAATTAGTCCAGGATTATTCATATGAAGTCCAAGACTCGACATTTTTTTCTGTCCTTGAAAAAATGAGATTGAAATGGTGGAGATCGTTCAAAATACATGACAAGGGAGGTGGAGACCGACGGGCACAATTTATCCGGGTTCAATTTGTGGACGAAAAATCTCCCGTTTTTCATTAGTTTTGTTAAATATTTTTTTAATTAATTTCAGTCAGCTCATTAGATCAGACAAGAATAACGTGTTAATAAAATAACTTCCCGTAGAATAGGGGTGTATAAGTGCGCCATAGTCAAGTCGATCGTTTTGCATGATAAACGCTGGCTGTAAGAAGAACGAATACTTTTTTTTAAAAAAGTGAACAGGTAAAGTAAAAAATAAAAAAATAATATTGCGTCGACAGTCCGGTTTACGCATGGTATGCTCTAATATTAAATTAATATGTAGGTCCGAAGCGCAGGTTGCGGGGCCCGTGTTCAGACTTGGCGGTTTCCAACAAAGGACTTTGGTTCACGTTACGGGATGCCTACTCTTAAGCCTGAGCCTCAATTTTCCCATTGGTTGAAATTAAACGTCGTTTACCCAAAGTTTCTGTCAATCCCCGGCTAAATGTTGAAGAAAAAAATGTTTTTAATTGTGATTAAAATTAAAAATGGTCTGGGCCCTGATTAAGAGGAGAAAAAAGAAAACGATAAGATAAGCAATAATCATTTTCGATTTTAAAATATTATAAATTAATGTTAATATAATTTTAATTTCTTGTATAGTGTAAACCTGTTGATTTTCCAAAATAAAAGCAAAAATACTCTAACAGTTCTTGAGAGACCGATATTTGTTTCAAAACACAACTTTTTTAAACTTTTCAAAATTGGAAAAGGATAACCATTGCACTGCATGCAAACGCTTTTTCCCCCTCCAAAGATGGCATCGTCACGAAAATTGCGATTTAAAAAGGAAGGTAGGCAGTATAATACAAAATTAATAATCCCTTTTTAAAAAAGTAGCCAGTTAAATCTATCATGAAGTACAAAACATGCTTTCTCCTCAAGCAAAATCGTCTGCGCCAAAATTTTCTTGCAGCAAGTGGTCTATAAATGCATTCCCAAAAACCTAGCACCAGGCCAAAGCTTTGCGCTCACGTCATATTTCCTATCCTATTCTGTTGCAACTGATGATAAATACGCGCGTAGTCCAAGAAGCTAGAGTAGGATTGCTGTACTTGTAAAGGAGGTCGAAAGTTCAAGTCAGATACGCATCTGGAACTAATAGCCACTGTCATCAATTAGAGGTGGCGCGAGGCGTTTTGACGATGCGAATACAATAGCAATCTATAGACGCACTGATTTTGATCATAAAACATAGTTTTCGATACGCGTGTGTTTGTTCAGTTGTGTAATGCTAAACGCCCAAGCAAACCGTAGGCAGACCATTGTATTGTCATGCCAATAACGGATTGTTGAGAAAGACATTATAGTAGCAGGGATTGTGGCGTTAGTTGCAGCACCTGGAAGCACCGGCTGCTTAGACAAGGATATCCATGGTTCCACGGATATCCTTAGGGATAGCAGCGCGGACGAAGCGCGGACCCATCGACCCGGCCGTTTCGGAATAATCTCAGAGGATGAAGAATGGCCTGTCGGTACGAAATGAGTTTTTTTTTAAAAAAGTTTGTTTTTTACGAGATTTTTAACAGCGTTTACTTAACAAAATAAACTCAAACTCTATATCAACTGAAAAAAATTGTCAAATCACAATTTTTAGATGACATTTTTTTTTGTTATAGTTACTAAAAAGGTATGATAGTGACAAGAAAATAGTAAAGACGAAAAAAGGTTATTGTTATTTCAACAGACATGGTTGCAGTCTGTAGCCTATTGGAGCAAGACGCGATTTTCCGTTTCAGAGATATTTGTTACTGTGACAAAGTCATTTTTTTGCGTGTGTGCTTTCGTTTTATGGTGCGCTTTTTACCGGCGGCTACTACTTGTTATTTGATTAACAAATAATGGCTTTTTTAATTTGACTCTTGGGACATAAATCGGATAATGAGAACAGAAAGAAATCGGCAGTTTTACTTTAAGACTGGAATATGGCCCTGAGTAGCGATTAAAGATTTTCCCAAAAGCGACCTTGCGACCTGTGTGAACTGCCTCTCGCGTAAAATTTACGCGTTTTCGGAATAATACGCTTGTTTCAAGCGGCGTCGGCTGCGTGGCCCAACTGTGTTTGCCTCTTAACAGGAGCACACTCACCACACCCACCGTGAGAAACTTCGGGTAAGTGGGGCGAAAGAAAAAAAAGGGGAAAAAAGAGACTGCGGCGCGGCGCACGCTGTGAGTAATTAAGGTGTGAAGATTGCAAGCCGAATTCTAGCACGTCTATAGGTTCATTTCATCATCATATTTCTCACTCGTTGCAAACAAACACAAAAAAAATATAAATAAGAAGTTCAAGTGCCCCACTAACCAAGGACGCACACTTAAACAAAACGCCTGCGACGATTCTTGTCGTGCAAAAGTCTCGGGGGTTGCATTTTATATACCTCCTGTGTTCTACCTTTCATCGCCAAACCGAGCCGTAAGAAAGCGAGGCGATATGAACATGGCCATTAATCTAGACTGATGTAAACGTACCGTAACCTTTTTCTTTCACTTATCGTTATTACGGTAGCAAGGAGAGGTCCACAGTTAAAACAGGGAGGCTACGGAACTAGGA
>Ga0058701_10004146_pt1 | contig 11696 bp, 7 predicted proteins | sample AgamicOrMae_FD_97039 | JGI IMG/M metagenome (GOLD analysis project Ga0058701, IMG submission 97039) | Agave microbial communities from Guanajuato, Mexico - Or.Ma.e | ecosystem: Host-associated > Plants > Phyllosphere > Phylloplane/Leaf | place: Guanajuato, Mexico | collected 2012-06-04 | reverse complement strand
TAGCACTTCGTGTTAGTGTTCTAACCTCACGGATATGGAAAAGAAACAACATTAAACGGGTTTAGAATAACAAGGAAACATAGTTGGTACATATCGCTTTATTTCTTTATCATCGTTTTTTTTTTCGTTGGTTTGTTCCTTCACTTTTGTCTTTGTGTGATCTTACATCCGTCAGCGACAAACTATGTAAAAACCTTGAACAGTTATTACAAAACATTGATTAATATAATACTGAGATAAGGAAGCACATTAGATGACCCCTCAAAACATGACACGAAAATAGAATATAGTTGTATACATATAGACATTTACATACTACTTTGGTAAAGAAATAGCTTACTTCTCTATGCGTTATTTACAACAAGAATGTATATATTTATATAGTCCGGCGAGTCCCCAGCCAAAACGTGCTCCTAATTTTAAGCCTAATTAATAGAACTGTTTAGTGGTTTCTTGTATTCATTCGCAAACAGATCGACTTGATTTTTGGCAGCACAAAGTAACGGAACAAAATATGACACGTGTTGTTCCAAGTTCCCTGTTGTTCTCATGTCGATCGCCAAACATGAACATGCAAATTAAATTTATTGCCAATTTAAGAAGATAGTAACCTATTCATCCAGAAAAATCGGATTTTTTATGACAATATTCTTGTGCAAGGTATCCAGATTTTCTTATCAATATGCACGTATGTCCAGAGCAATGCATGACAAGTAGATTGGCGAGCAAGACAATAACGTTAATTACACAGTGTTGATGCGTTATTGGGTCAATTAGAGTGGCGCATTAACGTTAATACTTGAAGGAAACCCCAACGCGTGAGCATTTATTTTAAAGTACGTCAGCGCGTTTTACGTACGTTTATCCGATAGTTAACCTCGACGACCCTAAAGAATTAGTGTTTTTATTGAGATTTTCGGATTAAGATATTTTTGAAGCAAAACAAAACCTTTTATCAAAAAATTGGATCTTGATTTAAAAAAATTCGTGTTCATTTTTTTCGAGAGAAAGCTTAAAATTTTCACTAGAGCCTCCTTCTTTTCAAAATAAACCCGTGTAGAAAAGGTTTATTTCAAGCCGTTTCGAATATAATCACAAAACACGACATTTATTTTTTCGAAATTTAACAGTGCAATAACTTATAGAGCAAAAAAAAAAAAACTGTAGGCTTCTGCTGTACTGAGCCAGGCCATTAATCAGCGCATAGCGTCACCAATAATAAAAAGGAGGATAATCCAAGTAGATGCTGTTTTAATCAGGATCAATCCAAAATTTTTGTGATAAAGTTTAAAGCATAAACATCTGAAAGGTTTATTGGAAATTTAAGAAAATATTAAACTCTTTAGATAATAGTATTTAAAAAATAAAACATTTAACTCTGCCTGTAGGATGTTTCGCCTAACTTTCCGCTTCACAGCTTTACATCTCTAAGTTCGTTTTCTAAATTTCAGGGCTTTCTTAAAACCAATCTTCTTAAATTTCTTTCATACGTCTTTCATTTTAAATTCTTAGCGGTTTCTGAAGTCGGCTTAAAATTAGAAGTACGTTTTCGTGTGTGGTCAGCCGTATATCACTTGGTGAGCTTAGAGCTTCGAAATAGCTATACTTCGTACTCGAAGTGATGTCATCGACGCGGGAGGTCGCCTCGCCGACGACGAGTTGGTCAGGGTCTCGGTGACCGACGACGACTCCGTGGTCCCCGTGCACAGGCCTCCGCGGCCGTCGTGGCCCGCACCTCCCCGCCGACGACGGCCGTGGTGCCACGGCCGGATGCACGACGAGTTTTCCGACCAATTTCCTGTCACGCAGCACACCAACCACGCCAAAGGGGGTATTTTCCTGTCAAACACACATCCAGTCAGAAAATCCGTTCAAGTCTGGCGAGGCCTTGCCGGAACTGTTACTTAAGATACATTTGACGTTTTCGCTGAACAGGAAAACTGCTGCATCGACACTGTTAAATGAAAAGGTGAATTTTTCCACCTCTTTGTGTTCCACTCTGATCCAATCTAGAATCACATCGTGAAGATTAACTACATACAACCTCGCCCGGCTTGGCGACGAGGGATTTTAACTGATTGTTCTGCCCTTCGTTTGCCTGCTTTAAACTGCTGCCTCATGGTTCAGGTGGAACATCGGTAGGTAAAGTAGGTACTCAGGTTTTTGCTATGATTTGTGTATTCGCGTCGTAAAATTAGGCTATTTTTCACGTAAGTGTAAATGACAATGACGAGGAAGATATTGTTCAAATGTCGGTTTTATGTGCATTGAAGATAAGATAAATGTGTTCCTTTCTCTTTGAGGCATATATTCAAAACGTGCACGAATACGAAATAATATCACAACAAACTAGTTTGAACTTCTAACTCGATTGATAGTTACTCGAACATCCTTGAGAAATTATATCCCTGAGAAAGTACCTCGTCTCGTTTGGTTTAAGACATAAGCGAAAAGGGCTGTCGTCGTTACATGCAAGTCCGATCCCCCACGTTGAGCCTCTGATAAAGGAGACAAGTCCAATAGATCTCATGAAGAGAATTACTTATCGGAGGTAAGTCGCTGGCATTATCTCACAAACAGCAAACTGGCTGTAATCAAAGTTGCATTTTCTCCCCTTTGTGTTGTACCTTCCGTCGCCTAGCAGAGCGGCGACAAAGCTCACGGAACCTAACCTATCATCGGCAAGCCTAATGCGTCTTGCTTCTCAATGTCAGCGGTAATTACTCGTGTTCGAATGCAGTGGCGCTAACATGTACATTATCGTGTTTCGAATAGTTTTTTTATTACCATTGTTTGTACCGTGCCCGAGGAAAACGTGATTTAGGGGCACAAAATTTCTGTTTTTTTAATATCTTGAAAATTGTGTGAGATATTGAAAATGTTGTCTCATGCAAAGGTTGTAAGAGTAGATCATTGAATTTCTCAAGTGGACCCCCTAGACTTGTCCAACATTATCCATTCTCTATTTTTTTAGGAGGTCTACCGGCATTTTCGTTGCGAATCGGGGTTTATTTCTCCCTTTAACGTAACTATATTTCTTGGATTCTTTCTCTTCCCCAACGTCGCATACCCTAACAAATAGTGTGACCCTCTTCGCCTCAATCAATGTCGTTACGGGTAAAACTTCTAATCCTTAGTTGTAGTACAACAAATCACCATGCAACCACGCTCTGTACTTCTGTCTCAACCAGAAAGCATACAGTTTCCCCCTCAGCCATGAATTACTACCCTACAACGGCGGTCTTTGCTATTACTATCGACAGCACTCGGCAATCCGAATTACTACAGTACTGCTTGGAGGTATCGATTTGAATGGCCCTCCAGGAACCAGGGCTGCGCCGTGTCGAGCCCAGCCGGTCCGCACACCGTGCTGTTGCTGTCGGTATTGCAACACAACTTTACAGTACAAGATCATCTAATTCTATCTCTCAATTCTAGATACAAATTGGACTTGGCTCACGTAGTGAAGGCATGCGTTCCAAGTTAATAACAGTCCCTATCTGGTTGGCGGGAATGTTGACGCAGTCAGGACCCATATACTCACCTAATACCGCGGCAGATGTGCGTGGAGAAGAGACAATAGATGAGTGGGTTAGCCGCTGAATTTAACGGAGCTAAACTCTGGATGAAAGAGGCGATGGCGATGTTTGTTTGAGTTTTGGGCACGAAGCCGTACACCTGCAGGAGATCGAATACGATGTAGGGACTCCAGCAGAGAATAAAAACTGCAAAACACACATTTCAGGTGATGAATAGAAAGACCTTGCTATTGTTGCTGACTTCGACTTTGACTTGTTATTTGATAATTTTATCTGTGGTAGTTTAGAAGTTAGCCGTTGTTCAGGAAGACAACGTGGGTTTCTTGATGGACTATCATTTTTATCTCACAGTTTTTAAAACATTTGAGTCGCTTCTTAATAGCTTTAGATTCGTCAACCCTAGCAAGGATGGCGCTGTTTTCTCTAAAAATATGTTTATTAATAATTTTCAGTTTAGAAGCAATGCAAGGTGTCGACTCTCCAGAACTGTTGTCATGGAGCAACAGAGTCCACCTGTTGACAAGAGTTGCGCGTGATGCTGTGTTGAATTTCATTGGGCATCGCGGACGAGGAACAGAGCGATCGTTCCGGATTGGATTGCGATGCAACTCAAATTAGCTTACTAACCGAACACGATGCCGAACGTCATCTTGACCGTTTTGATTTTGGCCTTCGGAATGATTCCACGTGACGATGCTCTTCTGTAGTCGGCGTCCGACTCGCACATCATCGGGTCACCATCTGACAATGGAAACACAAAAATTTGAGGAATTTCATAAAGTGCACATTCAAGACGAGAAGTGATAGCATTTTTTTTGTTTTATGTGAATTACAATTCTAGGGAGAAGTGAATATCCGGTGATTTTCTAGAAGTAGAAAATTCACACTTCAGAATTCGATTTTAGTTTATAGCAATAAGCATGCCAAATAAGAACCACTTTGGTGAATTTTATGAGAGGTAGACCAATAATTATAGCCGTTTTTAAAAGCTTCTTTGTACATTTTGCCGTGGAAATGTTCACTAGTCCATCTAAAAATAGATTGGGGATTTAAAAAAAAAATATCAAAACGCTTGTTTTGTTGAGACAAAATAAATAAATACTAAAAAAATAAAAAAAATCTACATGAATATGGATGTAAACACGGCTTGCATAACGTTTTCTATCAAAATCAACTTTTATAAAGTTGTGGGAATTTCAAGTGTCGTGAAATAAATGTTTATACTTATAGAAAAAAAAGAAGAAAAATAGACTTTAGAATTCTGTAAACCAAAAATTTTGGCCAACTTTTTCCCAATGAAAATAACTTTTAAAATATCAAGTTTAAAATTTTGATCGGTTTGTTCTTTTTAAATCCCATCAATGTATTTTTTCTCTCTCTCCAGAATCACAATCTCCTGTCTTATCCTCTAAGGGTATGCAGGTTTTACATAATGGATGTTACGATCGAAGATTTTGGTGGCGTAATCTGATTGTACAAAAAGTGTTGATAATGCCACGTCGTTATGGAGGTACAACTAGATTATGTAAAGGCATTCGAAACAACTATTTAATGGTTTTTATACTTACTTCTAATGAGATCATGATTGGGCCGAACGACTGGCCTCAATAATTGACTTTTATTCCAAATTGTGATGACAATGAAGAGATAACATCCAGAGATGATGATGGCTGGGATTACGAAAAGCGTCACGCTGACGAGTGTCATGTACACTTGCCACTGCCACGGGAAGGGGAACTCGATCCAGCACTGGATTTGACCTGGAATGTATGGAAACGACAGGAGCCGCTTATTATCACTAGTTTAAAAGCTAGCTCATCTCAAACTTTTTCGTCAAACAGTTTTCCATCTTCCATTCGTGTGCCGAAGCCAAAGAGTACCGGGAAGTGAACCCATCTCCATCTGCCAGCCTGCCAACTTATATTTTCTTTAATGTTTTACAGTTGGTCTGTTGTGTATCAGAACCAACTGGAAGTTTAGCTCAGCAAGCAAAGTCGTGTAGCTACACATACATTGCTGATCTAGTTATGAGTATTGCTGGCCTGGCTAAAGTTTGAGTTCAAATACAACTTTATGATATCGGTGGACCAGCAGGTTTTTTTTAATGGTTGGGTGGTGTATTGAAAGGATTCCGCATACAAAATAAATACTATTAACCGTAACAAAAACGATCATCATGGGATAATTTTCCAGCTAATATTATTGTTTAAACTTTAATACAAAAATCGGAAAATGTGTATGATTCCTGAAATCATTTTCTCGATCTTATGTGAGTTAATTTTTTTAAAATATTTTATTAAATTTATTTAATTTAATCTTACTAAATTAATTTTTAAAAAGAAATGGAAAGGTTCTTGGTTTGTATTTGTTTTTAAATGACAGGCATGTGTTAGGGTTCTACAAAAAGGGTTTTAAGTTTTCACGCAGGCAAGAAATTTATCTGTGTCCCATGGGAAATTTTGCATCTCCAAATCTATTTAATTTCAGAAGCATTGTCATGTCGGCTGAAAGCGGCCGTGTCAGGAGCAGGGAAGATGATATGCCCGCCAACCCTCTCCCCACCCCCTCACTTCACCCCATTCCCTTTTCTTAGTAATTACTAACGCTTGCTATTATACTCCAAAACCCTTGGAAGTTGATCAAAGTCAGTCAAAAACAGACAGTGAATCAAAGTGTCCTAACTCGATATTAAATGCGAGGTGTTGTTGCGGTCCAGTGGTCCATACAGCCTCCGAAGCGGACAAGAGCAAGATTTGTACTTTCCGGGCACGTGCGGGTGCTCTCCTTTCGCAGACCGCTTCGCTCCCGTAGCCGCGACGCTTTGTTACTTTTAACACACCCCAAAAAACCACCCACAACACAGTATATCTGACCAATTTGCAAGGAGCTTTGTCAGAGATAGGCTCAAAAGTAAATTCAGGCGAATTTCTGGTGCTGTAAGCCTCGATGACGTTACGAAATTCATGCGGACGTGGCGAAAACGGTGTTCAAGATGGGCCTTTTGTCGTTGTTGCTTACTGCTGAAATTAGCGGTTCAAGGAAAGACAAATGTTGAGCCGCCAGAGGGCGCCAGACTTACCTTCTATCTTTTTTTCTTCGTAGAAAATGATAATTGGCACTGAGAAGAGCAACGATAGAAGCCATGCAGTCCCCACCAACACCCGCGCTCGCCTCCCTGTCAGACAAACGTAACATTGGAATTTTTGCGCCAGTGAAACATGCTTCAGTCCCGTTTCGCTTAGTTTCGTCTTTTTTTTTCAAATTATCTATTCAATAAATTTATTAAAAAGTCTGAAACTCAGTTACAAAGGTTTGATTTTTCACTTGTAAGATCCACACTCATCACATCATGAGGAATACCGACGATTACGTAGGTTAGGTTCAATTTGGTTAGGTTATGGGCCTTGTGTCTTACTCTGCTCGGCTTTGACAGGTGGATCACCACAAGTGGAAAATTAAACTTAAAAAAATTACCGTGCAGTCGTGACCGAAAAGCGACTCGCTTTATCAAAGCAGGTAATGTCAAGTCCGCAGCAGGTTCTCAAGAACATGTGTCTGCTTGATTTACCTTGAGGGATGAGCCGTATCAAAACGCCGGTTTATTATAGCATTTGATCAACAAATATTGGATGATACACATGTTTTCAGCTGTTCATGAATCGTTCTTTGTGTATTCAGGGTTGTTTGTTCGAATGATTGTGCCGTATTCAGAGCCGTTTATGTACTCGTACCAGATCACAGCTCTTTGACGGTTTAGCGTATTAGGAACCGAACTATTGGTGGTGGGTTCGAGCTAGATGCGTCAAAATAGCATTGCGCATTCACAGTGTTGTGCATGGAGCGCATACCTATCAAGCGCCCGGATGCAGTTCAGCGCATTAATGCTGCCCCACCACTTTGCAATCAGCATTTGCACTAGCTCTCAAACAAGCTGAATTCGATAGCCCTCATACTCGAGCGAAAATCGGCTTGTTGAACACGACTGATTTTACTTTTGACAAATCTAAAATAAATCGAAAACTATGCCTACTTTGGAATTGGGAATATCTACCCCCACCAACTCGCGCTCTCCTCCACTTCTGCAGGGGTTTCCGCGCGGTCTAGCTGGATATCATCGCTTCTTTATGTCAGCTTGTTGTTACGACTTAATGCCTTGACTGCTTCTACAATCTCGTCATTTCTCATCGAGCGGTTGACAAACAAGCCAAGTTGACTATAAAAAGAAAGCCAGCGATACGAAACACCCACTCGCGCATACCACAAAATGTGAGGGTACATTCAGAGTCCCCAGTCCAGTTTGCGACAGAAGGAATGTGATTATTGGAATTCGGGTTGTGGAGTGCCAGGGTTGTGGCTGATGGGAGGTATGGCGCGACGCCTACTGAGGCCGATTCCATATCTGGAAGTGATTCAGTGGGAGACTCCGAAGACGAAGAGGAACATAGCGTCTTAGGTAATCTCAGCACCTACGAGGTTCTCCCACTTACAACTGCCGGAGAAGTTCATGGGGTGGGTGATGGCATCGTAGCGGTCAACGCTCAGGGCGACGAGGACGTACGTTGACGAGTAGGTCACGGCGCACTGCCAACAAGGAAAAACTGATTGCACTTCACCAAATAGTAAATTAACATCTCTTGCATGGTTCTTATTTCAGTATCAGCCGAAAAGCGGCCCGTAGAGACGGGAAACTACAAGGATTGAATCACCGAAGGTCACTTCTGGCTATGCACTCAAATCAATGATGGACTAATGATTTTACCAAATCAGAATTTACAGGGCAGTAGACCGGCGTAAAGTAAATCTAAAAATAATTTATTGGCCTTATGGTATGAGTATTAAAGGCTCTCCGAGAGAGAAAGCGACCACAATATAGGCGCACCTTCATTAAACATCAGAAGAAATTTTGATAACCTGTAAGAACTATTTATGGATGTTGTGCAGCTTTGGAGGTCTTTAAGACTCAGGTACGCTGACTTCTACCTTCTAAATGGATCTTGGTAAAGGCAAGGTAAAGGACTCAATGCATACACATGGACCCTAACGAAGTAAAAGAGACTTAGGGGTTGTAGGTATATGGGTCTTGGTACTTGGAGTTCCTCTTGATTTGACCATGCTTATTATATTCTGCGGATGGATCGTACTGTGGAATGGGAGATTGGAAATTTCGTTGGATTGTGCAGGGATCAGCAGCATGTGCTGACTACTTGTGTGTAATTAACATCATCTCTTACTCCCAGAAGGGGCTCTGAAATTCGGCTACTCTGGAATGCACTCTACAGAAACTAATTGAAGGAGCGTAAGTGACTCAAAGAGAATGCAGTAAGCATGTTTTCAAACTGATTAGCTTGAGGACGTCTGTGGCCAGCGAATTTGTCAGGCAAAAGAAGAGCGAGATTCGAGCGGACCACATCCTCGGGACGCGTGCGGAATTCGAGGAAGTGACCTCCGACTAGGAAGGATAGGGGGCGCCACTAGCCGCCGTTGGGGGGTGCCACTAGCCGCCGTTGGGAGGGCGCCACTCTCGACGCTCTGCGCGTGCTCGGGGTTCGTCGCACAGCTTACCTGCAAGAATCTAATTATTTTGCAGGCGGCGTTGCCTGCATTCCAGGACACCGTCATCCGCCACACGATATCCGTTAGAACGTTGATAAGGCCCACAGAAAGATCTGAAAAAGTAATCATCAAGACATCAGTCGCCAGTCCGTTTCACCATACAATTCGAAGATTAAATTTTCCTCCTGGGATCGGCTTCTCGTTGTGCTGAGCAGAGTGAATCACGGAGCACCTAAGACAACGTCAAGGTTGCCACGCGTTGCCGCTTTTGGGCGACACGAGCGGAGCGGCAGCAACGCAAAGCCCTAGGCATCTTCGAGCCGCATTATAGCGGAACATGGCGTTTATCAACGTAAACAAAGTCAACCGAATGTACCCGTTTGTTTGAGGTTAATACTCGTGAGGCACGCGTCCCGCAGGATAGAGGTGGAGAAACCCGATGTTAAATACTGGGAGTGCGTTGAATCCGTATCGGAAGTTAATTAGTTGGACTTAGTTGTCTATTTTCCTATAGTTGGAGAGTGCTTGATATGTTTTTTCTATTTCATCAAAGATGGCTTAAAAATGAGCTTAAAACTTTGTATAATTAAATTTATATGTTTTGCTGCTAGCCAGATCCTCGCTCTCGTATATAAAGGCCGTATTTATTGATAAAATCTTCGTATAAGAATATTTTCGTATTTTTTTCTGCCATCAAGACATGTCTTTAATTAAAAAGTATTCAAAGTACTTAATAGGGAGTGTCTATTGACCCGACCGCGCCATTTAAAATGCATTAAGTTGGTTACGTGCGTTCATATCACCATGAATGCAAGCCGGGTCAATAACAACACCCTAATAAATGTGTGTTGGGTGCAAAGAATATTTTGAAGTGCATCTTGGATCAGAAAAAAAAGCGATAGAAAGTCAAAAAAGTGTTTTCAAATAGACGTTTTTGGGAAGTATTTATGTCGTTTGAATTCATATACTCCTTTTTAGAGGCTAGAAAAAAAGCGGTTTTCTTTCTTTTATGCAAAATTCCAAACGGTGTTTTGCAGGGACGTCTGTTTGAACAGAGGATTTCCTTTGCCTTAATCCCAAGTTCTCCTTATTCTGTACCCGTTCCTGTGGCATAATAAGAAGTTAGAGCAGATTAAAAGCGCTCAGGCGTTGTTTGAAGTGTGGCAATCCCACTTGGCTGCAGTGTTCAGTGGTATGTCCGCCGTGACTGCCTCCTGGTCGCGCAAAGGCAGACAACCGGCGTTGCACGCCTGTTTGCCGGGATGCAGCCAGCGCATCTCGGAATATCTCTTTCTCTCTGGCCGCAGCGCTAAACAGTCGTAGCTGGGTTTGAGAAAGTAAATTTCATCACCGCCTTTTTTGAGCTCGGAGTGTCCCGTTACGCAAATGAAGAACATTTTATCGTGACGAAGTAAGCCTATTTCATTTTTATTCAAGGAAAACGTTTGATTTATTTCCTTGAAAAAGGTCCTTGTAATCCTCGTAATATTTGTCCACGAAACAATCAACGTGATTGATTGAAGCATCGCTTCTTTTTTTTAATTTGCATTTTGTAATTAATTTAGGTTCATCATTGAACTAGGCTACGTTTACCATTCGAAAACTTAAACGTGTTTGAAAATGACGTGGTCGAGGAATGTCTACTTCCTGCATAGATCAATTGATCTAATATGCACACGAAAATAGAATTTTTAAATGGACAGGTGTTGATTCAGTACCGTGTTTGGATTACCCTTCTGTCTCGCTTATTACTATTAATTATGTCTACTTTGTGAAGTTCATTTTATTGGTCAGAAATGGAAGCTTGTGCACATTATTACAGATGGCGGGTATTGAAACAATGAGTTTGTTTATGTAGCGTCTGTGATGAGGTCCAACCTGATCATTTGATAAAGCACGATCCGTTCCTTGCGCCCCTGATCAGAACCTTAAAATAAGCCACGACTTAATCACTTCCTGATGCGCCTACAAGTCGCATCCAGATCTGACCAGGAACAGATCAAGTTGTATCTCTGCAGTAATAATGATATAACTAAGGAGTTTTTTTTCAATCAAGAAGCTTTGATTGAATTGCCTTCAGGGCTCTGCGCCGGTGTCAATTTTATTTCCGGGGTGAACTTCCTCTTGTTTCGCTATTCTTATCTATCTCAACAAGTTCCCCTACAGAATGACGTAATCTCTAATGCGGACGGGGCACTTAAAGCTGCCCAGAGTTCCTACTCATAGCTGATAATACCGGTACCTAGACTTCAGAGATTCTAGGATTCAACTATCCTTTGTTAAATCGCACAATAAACACCCCTCATCCCGTCTAGCCCTAACGACGGCCCCAGGTATCTAAGACATTGTTAAAAGCCATGTCGAACCTTCTAATATAGAAAACTTCTCTTTTCATTCGTAAAGTCTTTTTGTGCCTATATTTCTTTTCTATTCGATCCTGTTGTGACAAAATGTTAACAAGTCGGCAAGTCGAAAAAAAAAATCAATGACCCGCCGGCGTTGTTGATTTCCGTACATTTTTCATATTCCGTGTCATTGTTTGTCACCAGGATATCAAAAGTATTTCCATTTTCCATGTACAGTTACGCAGGGTTTTTACCGCGG
>Ga0058701_10004145_pt1 | contig 11696 bp, 5 predicted proteins | sample AgamicOrMae_FD_97039 | JGI IMG/M metagenome (GOLD analysis project Ga0058701, IMG submission 97039) | Agave microbial communities from Guanajuato, Mexico - Or.Ma.e | ecosystem: Host-associated > Plants > Phyllosphere > Phylloplane/Leaf | place: Guanajuato, Mexico | collected 2012-06-04 | reverse complement strand
TTTCTTTAGGTAGTATTTTACCTTTAATTTAAATCCTCGTTCCTCTTCTTTTTTTTTTAACGAAATGACCATAGTAAATGTGATGTTTCAGCATTTACGTATGACAAAATGTTGCGTTTATCTGAACACATATCCCTTCTCCAAAGATGAAAAAAAGATCACATTGGTCCCTTTAGCCCCTTCCTAACTCCACAAAAACAAGCCACAAAAAAGCCCTCAACATTGCAGTTTTAGTGAACCATTGCTAAAAACTTCTTATCATGAATTTAGAGCTTTTAGGGAATAGATACTCACTGTCCAAGGTTAATCCGAAAATTCCCTTCCAAACCATCCCTTAAGCATTTCACTTCTTAAACGTTTTAACCTTGTATTCCCAGAAGAGATACCCTGAATTTAGCCCCAGAAAGAGATATCCAGCACCATGTAGATCTTATTCTAAGAGCTATACTTCAAACAAACCAACTCATGGAATGAATCCCAAATATACCATGGAGATTAAAAGGCAAGTGGACGAGTTGGTTTCAAAAGGATTAGTTAGAGAATCCTTAAACCCATGCTTTGTGCCTACTCTTCTAGTTTCAAAGAATCATGGGAGTATGCGCATGTGTGTGGATAGCCATGCTATTAACAAAATAAACATCAAGTATCGGTATCCCATACCCAGACTTGAAGACATGCTGGATGACTTACATAGTTCATAGGTGTTCTCAAAGATCAATTTGAAAAGTGCTTATTATCAAATCTGAATTAGAGAAGGTGATGAATCGAAGATGGCTTTCAAAGCTAAAGGAGGACTTTTTGAATGTCTAGTCATGCCATGCGGTTTATCAAATGCTCCAAGTATTTTTTAAGATTAATAAATCAAGTATTCAAACCTTATATAGGTAAACTCATGGTGGTATATTTCGATGATATCCTTATTTACAACAAATTAGAAAAGGAGCATCTAGATCATCTGACTCAAATTATGATGGTCTTAGATAGAGAGAAGCTATTTAGCAACCTAAAAAAGTGCACCTTTTCACTAGTGAGGTGATCTTCTTGAGTTATATCATGATTGCCAATGGAATCAAGGTAGATGAGAGCCAAGTGGACACAATTCGATCATGACCAATTCAGAAGTGTACATGATGCCCGAAGTTTCCATGAACTAGCCTCATTTTATAGGTGGTTCATTAGAAACTTTAGCATTACTATGGCTTCAATGATTGAAGTTATTAAAGATAAATCATTCAAATAAACCTCTAAAGCCCAAGTTGCCTTCGAAGAGATAAAAATTAAGCTAACTCGAGCACTGGTGTTAGCTTTGCCATGTTTCTATAAATTTTTTGAAGTTGAGTGCAATGCTTCTAGCATTGGAATAAGTGGTGTGGTTACTCAAGAAGGAAGGCCTCAAGCCTTCTTTAGTGAAAAGTTACATGATCTAAGAAGAAAGTACTCCAACTAATGATAAGGAATTCTATGCTATTCTACTGCGTTTAGAGTACTGGAGTCATTATTTGATGGCTATTGAGTTCATCTTATATTTTGATCATGAGGCCTTGAAGTATATTTAAGGGAAACATAAATTGAACTCTAGACATGCTGAATGGGTGAAATATTTCAGTTATTTCACTTTACAATCAAGCACAAATTAGAGAAGCTTAATCAAGGTGCAAATGCCTTATCTAGAAGGATTTACTATTATTCCAATTAGATGCTTTCATTTTGAGGTTTGAACATCTTAAATCCCTTCATAATGATGATGAAGATTTTGGGGAGCTTTATTTAGCTTATAAAAAATGTTCCAAAGAAGATTTCTTAATCCAAGAAGGGTGGTACCTATTCAAAGATATATTATTATACATCCCTAAGTGTGGTAGACATGAATTACTTATTAAGGAGATTCACGGATGTTCTTTAATTGTCCATTATGGAGAGAACAAAACGAGTAACATGTTAAAGGAGTTTTACTATGGCCTGGCATGGCTAAAGACGTTCAAGACATCTTGAGGAGGTGTGCTACATGTCAAGTGACCAAGAGTCATTCGTTGCCCTAAGGATTATACACTCTTATACCCATTCCCACTCTCATATGGGTTGCTGTTAGTATGAATTTTATCCGACGCTTACCTAAAATCCAAAGGAACTATTCTTTCTTTGTAGTGGTGGACCGATTTCAAGATGGTCCATTTCATAGCTTGGAATAAGACAAATGATGATACACATATTGTCAATGGAGCTATATTTCAAAGACGTGATGAGGTTACTTAGTATCCCAAGGTCTATTGTCTCAAACTGTGATACTAAGTTCCTTAGTAACTTTTGAATCGCCTTGTGGAAGAAAACGACTACTTAACTCAAGTATCGTACCACTTGTGATCCACATACTGACAGTCAAACTTAGGTTACTAAGCGAATCATAAGAACTCTCTTAAGAGCTTTGATTAAACCTCATTCAAAAGTTTGGGATTTATTAACTTCACGCGCTGAATTTCATACAACAAGGCACCTAGGAAAGCTACTAGAGTGTCTCCATTTAAAGTGGTCTATGGGATTGATCCTTTAAGTCCCTTAGATCTTATACCAAGTCCAATCGACGAGAGACCAAGTGTTAATGCTAGCAAAAGAGTGGAAAAAAATTCGACAACTACATGAGCAAGTCAAGGCTAGGATTTAAACATCCAATATCTCTTACAAAGTCCAAGCCAACCAAGACAAGAAGAGGGCGGTATTTCAACTATAAGACTATGGCATTTCAAACCACGTTTAATGTGGCAAATTTAAGTCCATAATTGGAAGATGATTATTTGGCCAATGTGAGGGTAAATTCTTCTCAACAAGGAGAGGATGATAGAGATCCATGAAGGCAACCCATTTTAGGCCCTCAACACAAGCAAGGAAGTCTAACTATGAGCCAAAGTACAAGACATGGTCGAAGTACTATTTGGAACAAAGGCACAAGTACCTAGGATTGAATCCAAGCAAAGACCTAGTTTGTGTATCTCATTTCCTAAACCTCCTAGAGGTTTAAAGCCAATTTTTATTGCTTAACATTATTTCCAATGAAGTTAACTAATCATTGTTGTAATGAGCTTAAACTAAGCATGTAATGTATTTTAATTAGTTTTAATCTAGCTTAGAAGGTTTCCTAAGCATCAAGAAGTCTTCCTCTTTGCATCTTTTAAACCCTTACTGCTTTGCATGTTTTAAACCCTTACTTGCATATCTTAACTTAGACCAAGTTAAGTGGTGATCAAGTGAGTCTTAACTCTTGTTTAGGTGGTGAATTTATATCTTAAACAAAGTTAGGGTACTAATCCTGTTCTTGGTGGTGTTTATGTATCCAAGTTCAAACTTGTTTTCATTTGTCCATCTTATTTTCTACCGAATTCAAATTCTTCCTTTAGCTTAATTTCAATCCTACTTGATTCATTCTTCAAATCAGAATGTAAGCAAGCTTGGACATGTGAGAATCCACCAGTTAATAACATTACTGGTCATGGTATCATTTCTTTTATGGACGGGAACGTTGGTGGCAACCAAGTTAAAGTGGCAATGGAAGACATTGAAAAGACCATGTTCATCATTCCATTGGGGAATCTACAGCTCTATAATGCGGCCTTTAGGCTTAAAAAACACTGGGGCTACCTATCAAAGGACAACTATCACTTTACTACATGACCTGACGTATACGAAAGTAGAAATATATGTGTATGTTGTGATCATAAAATCTCAGCAGGGAAGGACATGTTCCGACTCTTCGAAAATTCTTCACAACACTTAGAAAATACAACATATGCCTAAATCAACAAAAGTGTGCATTTGGAGTCACTTCAAAAAAGGTGCTAGGATACATCATTAGCCTCAAAGGAACCTATGTAGATCATTCAAAAATAAAGACAATACAGGAAATGCCACCGCCCAAGACAGAGAAAGAGATGTGAGGATTCCTTGGATGACTGCAATACATTAGTCACTCTATACCAAAGCTGACAATGGGGTGCGAGCTTGTCTTTAATTAAAGACAAGGGTAAACCAAAATAGGATATGAAGTTCCAGGAAGCATTTGATAAGATTAAGGAATAGTTGTCTAAACACACCACTACTAGTACCCCCGCAACTGCGAATTCCCCTTATCTTATCTTACAATGATAGCCACGACAATGGTAGCCATGTTAGCCTAGAAGATAAAAGGAGAACACAGGGCTATCTATTATGTGAGTACAAAGTTTCTAAATTATGAAACAGCTACATGCCTAAGAGAAATCTACTTTAGCTTTAGTATAGACAACCAAGAAGTGCACACATTACATGTTAACCTCTATGGTACATGTGATAACACAAACAAACCCAATAATGTACTGACTTTAGTGACCAGTGATGAGTGGCGAAGCAACTACATCGATGGTGACACTATCATTGGTCAATCTACGCTATATCCAACATAAGTCGATTAAGGGTAGGCTCGTGTTTAGCATCTTAGCAGAATTACCAACCGAGGAGCAAAGCGAGGAGTCATTTCAATGAAGTCGGACTTCAAGGCTACTAATAATATAGTAGAATATCAAGCTTATATAATTGGGATTTAGGCTATTGTAGAAATAGGAGTGAAGAATCTACGAGTATACAAAAATGCCAATTTGATAATCAATCAAATATCATAAAAATGGAAAGTAAGGAGTGAAGCCTTGGCACCATACCAAGCTCATCTGGTAGACGTCATAAGAGCTTTATCCATGTCACTTATACCTATCTTCCTCAAGAAGATCACCCCTTCGTGGATGCCTTGGAAAATTAGCTTCAATTATCAACACCTCTAGCAGCATCCATTCAATGTTACTGATAGGGAACAGAAGAAATTATTATTCTCACTGTCACACCATTGAAGCATGCAATATCAACCTTACCACTTAGTACTATGACATTTATTAGTATCTAACAAAGAAAGAATACCCATGAGAGTCCCCCTCAAAAGCTCAATGAGCATTAAGGTTACTGGATCGCAATATTTTGCAGACAAAAGGAACTAGACAAGAAAATTGATATAGGTAAGAACCCACTATACATGACGAAAGAAGAAGCCTAAGAAATCATGAAAGAAGTTCATGGTGGAGAATGTGAACCGCACACAAATTGTCGAATGTTAGCTAAAAAGATCCAAAGGATGGAATATTACTGGTTTACAATGGAAGTAGACTCCTACGCATATATAAGAAGGTGTTATAAATGTCAAGTATACACTAAGCTGTAGCATGACCCTTCTAACTTCTTCTCGATCTTGACTTTCCCATGACCTTTTTCGGTCTGAGGAATTGACATCATTGGAAAGACTACACCCAAATGGACTAATGGGCATAAATATGTGCTTATAGCAATCAACTACTTCACGAAAGGGGTAGATGTATGCTCCTATGCTAAAATTACTTCAAAGTATATAGCTAAGCTTCTCTTTAATAACATCATATACAAATAAGGCATGTCACATGAGTGATAAATGATCAAGAGAACCATTTTAGAAGGTAACTAGTAGCTTTAGTTAAAAAATATAAGATTCAACATCACAAGTCATCACCTTATTATCTTCAGGCGAATGGAGCAATCGAGGCAACCAACAAGAATGTCTTAAAGATAATTGAGAACATGGCTGAACTATTTAAAGGTTGGCCTCATAAACTCTCATTCACTTTGTGGGGGTACATTATGTTAATTCTCACTTCAATTGGAGCAACATCATACTCCATTGTATACGAGATGGATGCAGTATTTCCAATTGAAAAGTAATCCTCAATATACTGATCTAGATTAGTTGAAGTACTATGCCTAAAATCCCATAATAGGCTTCAGATTTTTGTTTAGTCCTAGAATAGGTTCGTAAGGCCCACACTAGGCCAAATTAAAAAAAAAAGAGAATATGATTAATGCACTATGAAGGCCTAATATAACATGAATAAGTAGGAAGCATTAAAAGCCCAACCTAATCACTTATTAATAAAAAGAGTTTAAAAATACCCACGAACATGAAAAGAAAACTCAATTAGTTAGCCTGGAAAATTGACTAGTTTTCTACAAAAGAAACATGGTGGTTTACTATTGAGTCTATGTTGGGCCACTCTCTTAGAAGACTAGATCAATTTGCAAACAAAAGTATAGAATTAAGGACTTTTAATGATGATAAGAGCAAACCATAGTGCTTTTATTACCATCAAAATTCCACAAGTGTGCAATTTGAAACAAAGGTCTAAATACCCTATTACTATGAGAAAACACTAAACTTTATTCTAAATAAATAACTACTGTAAGAGGCAAAGCATAAATTTCTAATCTTTCTTTAATCTTTTATGCTTCATAACTGGGGGGCAGTCCTTTAGGGTGTATGATCCTTAACTCTTTTCTGATGTTTCGAGACGAGTCGCTCAACTAATCCTTTCCTAATGGCATTCCTTAGCATAAAGGATCTTTATTTCCTCAAGAACATTTTCTGTTGTCCACTTTAGATAATGTTTAGGGACATATTGAGAGCATGGGGCAGATAACATTGCAGTGATAGCAAGACGAAGCCAATAGTCCACCCAAGACTTGATGCGAGAAGGGTTATTTTCACTGGTCTTACAGGTAGTGCAATCTAATGCAAGGATACATTGTCTATGACCAATTTACCCCATTACTCGACTCAAAAAATAATATGTCCCTAAGCATAGAGTAATGACACAAACATGGACAAGGGTCTCTCTGCAAGTCACAAACCACTGTATGCACCACCATTATAAACCCAATGCAATGGAGGGTCCTCAAAGAAACTAATCTAGTTCATTATGAACGAATCCTTGTATAGTTTCTTCCTTTGGTAGAATTAAAAGGCTAAGTATGTGGTCACCTTCTTATGCTCCAATAGTCAAGTATGTGCAAAAATAGAGTACGAATGAAGGAAAAAAGAGAGACGAAAAAGGGGGGCCTAGAAGTGATACCGGTCGGTTCTTCAACTTAGAAAAAAGAGAGAAAAGTAAAAAAAGATAGGAAAAACAAGTAAGGGAAGGGTTAAAACTTGGTTGGGTTCCCTTATCCCAATATCTTTGAAGACCACCTATAGCAATAATGGACTGCCTGAGAAAAATTGATTTGGATAATGGAGGAGGTAGCCCACGTATAAGATAATCGCAGCAACAACAAGTGGAATGAGAGCTTACTCACAACACACTGCTTCCACTACGCTCACAAGCATTACGAGGGCCCTATTCGCATAACCACCCATAAAGAGGAAGGCCTTAAAAAGACAAAGAGGTGGCCATATGCTATGTACACCATGAAGAGTATGATTATTCTTTTACAGATACAAGATCAAGGCCATAAAGTTGACTTTATCTCTAAAGAGTATGGTAGGCACATCCTCCTCACTGCATAAGACTTGACCATATAGAAAGAGAAGGTCCAAAGGGGTGTAAGGAAGAACCGGAGCATAATAGAGAGAAAATCCAGAAATAGCACTAAAGTCCTCCACTAATGTACATAGTTCACAACTCTCAAAACAAAAGATGTATTCAGGATCCCAGAAAGAGACAAAAGTTCTTGGGAAGTTCTGGGAAGTTTTAACTTGACGAAGGTTAAAAAGACCACTGAGTTGAAGACTCTTAAGGTTGTTTTTTTATGCAACATCAAGGCAAAGGAGCCAAGTACTATATCATCTTTTCAAACACCATTGTGATTATTTCAAAGTGATCTGAAGACTGACTGATGAAAACTCATAGATAAGCAACCATAGTTTATAGCTGTAGAGAGCTGGTTATCTTCTCACTAAGAAACAGACTGAGTACCCAGTCTTCGCAGGGTCAATGCCAAATCCAATTTCGATCAAGCGGAATGTCAAATCTAATTAGGATTTGGTCGAATGGCCTCGTGAAAATCCGGCCAGTAGTTGGACATATCACTAGGTTGCTGCCCATGCCTCATTACTTTTTTTTCTCTCCTAGACTTGTAGCTCTAATTTATTGTAATTTGTAGTTATAAGATACAATTCTTAAATAATTAACAAGGATCATTAAACTCTTAAATACTTGTTATGTTTGCTTATTTTCATGTTTTTTCATTTTGGGGGGAGACGGGGGCTAGCATGCACTAGAGTGATAATTCTAGTGTGCATTAAAGCTGTGATAGAGTCAGAATAGGCTTGCATAAAACTTGCATAAAGAGAATAGTTCTATCACAAAGTCATAATAAAAGCATCATAGACTTAACAAATTGCATTTACTAATCATCTAGAAACCTACTACTACTTCCACCAAAGAAGTAGTCACCATAGCTCGAAGCATAGTTTGAGTAGATTGAAGCAAAACTAGTGCCTACATTTGTTCAAACATTATCTCTAGAAGCCCAAGAATGACATGGAGGTTCATTATATACCATACACCACCCTAGAAGAGGGATTACATACAGGATACGAGGCACGTTAGGTTTTCTTAAAGAATTAGATAGAACATGAGGGTCTGCAAAATTGTAGACTTAAAAAGGTTCCACTTTTAATAAGGAATCTAGACGTGGACTCCTTTCTCTGGCATGAGAAGATTCATGAATATCCTGAGCATGGGCAGAAGAGTGCTTGTAGGAACTAGAGGTGTGAGACATCCATAGTCTAACACCGTCTTTAGATGCCTTTTAGAAATCCATAAAAAGGAATCAATAAGGAAGAATTGATATGCAAGAAGACTTTAAAGAAGAATACCTCACCTCGTCTATTCAAAGATGATGATATGCCCTTCTCATAGAGTTGAAATAACAGACGATGAGCCAAATTGATGACAATTATACTGAAAGAAGAAATAGTCAAAATGGTGTGGTTCGACTCATAGCAATCAATATAAACAACATACTTGACCTTGTAAAAGTAAGCAAAAATGGGAGTTTTAGGCACTCTGATTCGAGGACGAATGGGATCTCTATATAAGTGGCCCTCTCCTCCTCACCAGATACCTAAACATTGAAGCTTGGTATAGGAGCCTAGACAGTTGTCACCTAAAAATCAAGAAATATGAGAATTAGTATCATAAAATGCCAAGTTTGTAATTGGAAACAAAGAGGAAGGAATAAACCAAATGAGTCATAAGTCGTTGAATGTCAGGCATAGTCACTATGGAGATCCACATAGTCTATAAAATGAATTCCTGACTTCATCTCCAACATATCATTCAGACTAAGAACTCTCACATAGAATATGGATTGGAGGAGGATCCAGGGGAGCGAAAGAAGACCATTGATTGGTAACTTGGGCAGTACCCCACTCATCTAAGTACCAGACAAAGCAGAAGGGCCATTCTATGAGGATCCGCTGATAGATGTAATTTCTCCACGGGTGAAACTTGGCCTGTAAAAGAATAAATTAGAATATTAAAATCTTGCAATTGAACTATTCAAGAGAAATTATACTATCATCTGCAAGGCATTAACAGCCACCAATAGGTGCTAAAGCTCTTCCTTTTGGAATTGTCGCCAAATTAGTTGTAGGCCTGACCCTACTCAGGTTATGGATATTTACCAAGAACAATTTTAAGGATTGTTGACTAGCCCTATAAATCACAACAAGCTTTTTCAATGTAGTTTGTCCTCATTCACACGCTGCCTGAGAAACTTCCCAGGAAGCCATCCATCCCAAGATTTCTCTATAGTAAATATGCTCCCAAAGAAGGTGTACCTTTTGGTGATATAAGTAGTCACTTCATTCCTTTTAAACCACATTGGAGAATGTTATATTTCTGTAACGTCACGACCCTTCTTGAGCTGCAGATAGTTACCTGGAATAGTTTCTAAGAATGTCGACTAACCCCATAAATTACCACAACCTTTTCTAACGTGCTTTTATCCTCGCGCACACACATCCTGAGAAACTTCTCAGAAGGTCACCCATCCGAAGATTTCCCTACAGCAAGCACACTTAACTGTGAAGTTCTTCAAAAGTGAGCTCCCAGGAAAGAAGGTGCCTTTAGTGATATAACTGTTCACTTGAATCCTTTTAAGCTACACTCGATATGTTACATTTAGTCCCACTTGAAGAGCACAACTCCCTCAATATACCTCACTAAACGACCAACTTACTAGTCCTCTTGACCAGCAGTCCATCATAGTATCTTTTCCATACTAGGTGACTACCCAAGACTCTCTCGCCCACTGGTCTAAGTCTTGGTTGTGGATCGACTCTGAAACCATCTGTAATGTCCTAACCCCTTCTCAGGCCGCAGATGGTTACCAGTAATGGTTTTAAAGATTGCCAACTAGATCCATAAATTACCATAAGTTTTTCAGGCGTGCTTCGTCCTCGCTCACATGTTGCTTAGAAAACTTCCCATCAGATTACCCATCCTAAGATTTCTCCATAGCAAACATACTTAATTGTAGAGTCTTTAAGAGTGGACTCCCAGAAAAAAAGGTGCACCTTTGCTAATATAAGTAACCACCTCAATCCTTTTAAGCCACACTCGGGGTGTTATACAACATCCTCGCTGTGCCTCAGTAACTGACCGACTTACAAGCCTTCTTGATCGAAGTTCCATCCTCGTATCTTTGCTTTGCTATATGACTACCCATGGCTTCCCGTCCACTAGCGCAGCTCATAATCGCAGATCGACTTATACCATCTATAATACCTCGACCCGTTCTTGCATTGCGGATAGTTATAAGAAATAGCTTTGAGGATTGTCAACTAGTCCCGCAAGACAAGCTTTTTCGGCGTGCTTGGTCCTCGCATATATGCCGCCTGAAAAACTTTCTAGGAGATCATTTATCCTTTGATTTCTCCATTGCAAGCATGCTTAACTATGGAATTCTCAAGAGTGGGCTCTCAAAAAAGAAGGTGTACCTTTGGTGATACAAGTAGGCACTTCAATCCTTTTAAGTCATACTTGGGTGTTACATTAGTACTCATAGAACCAAAGCTATAAGAAATACAACTAGTACCAAGTGCTATTCAATGTAAGTATAAGAGGAAAAAATTCATTACCTTGTTAACCCTTCTCAAACCACCAAGGGGTGTGCTAGTGTAATGCTTCGCAAGGGTTCGTTTAGTTTTCCACACTCCTTATTGAATTCCATGGATAAGGTTAGAATATGCAACTAGGAACTCCCGAATTCAAACTCCTTACATCTATCCAAAAACAATTTAATTAATGAAAGTGATAGCTGTTGACTAGGACAATAAAAATATTCATGCCAAGATGAAGGGTACGAATGATGCGAGAATATTTATCAGGTAAATGATGGGCAAACCACTTATCGTCTTGCATCAAATCGATAAGATTGTGTTGAATAAATGATCTCCATAAGGAATGGATTTCATAGCAGGACCACAAAAGTGAAAGAATTGATCACGATAGACATAAAAATCCTCCTGGTACAATAATGGTTTCCCTATGAATCCAAGACCGGTTGGCATAGCAAAGTCAAAAGGAATAATAGTCATCTTATCAAATAGGGAGTAAAAGGTGTTGGTAGTGTCCCAAATTTTTTTAACTACATCACAAGTAACACAATGGTCATCAAGTCCACCACCTTACTTAATGTAGAATAGAAGACACCAAATTTTGTGTGCTTCAACACCATTTGAATTTCAACTCTGTGATGACCTAGCTCCTTCATGAATGTCCTAGGACCCACACCCCTAACAAGGTCATCCTGAGAAAGAAAAGAGGGGAAAAAACCTCAAGAGGTCATGTCCATCCCATTCTTTGGGTAGG
>Ga0058701_10004144_pt1 | contig 11697 bp, 6 predicted proteins | sample AgamicOrMae_FD_97039 | JGI IMG/M metagenome (GOLD analysis project Ga0058701, IMG submission 97039) | Agave microbial communities from Guanajuato, Mexico - Or.Ma.e | ecosystem: Host-associated > Plants > Phyllosphere > Phylloplane/Leaf | place: Guanajuato, Mexico | collected 2012-06-04 | reverse complement strand
GACCCATAGGCTTCGAGAAACGCCGAATTTTCTTTTTTCGCCAAAACTGACCCCTCAACAATACTCGTCCTACCTCCTTTTTATGAAGAAAGGAGAAGGAAGGTAGAACGAGTAAAAATGATTCCGACTCAATGTTTGCCCGATTACAGATTGATCAAGTTAATTTGGTAAAATTTATATCGCGAGTATGGCTCAGCCTGTAAATTTGAGGTCAACCCTGTAAGCTCAAAAGGTAGATTTATCAACCACTTTTCACATATTTACTCGGCTTAGGTCATGATTCGTTACCTTTTTCCGCTATTTCTCGACTTTGCGACGAAAGTGTAATCGGAAGGAAAATATCTTACCCTTAAAATTTACCTTGTGTATTAGCCAGGTTCAGGCTAAGCTGCGAGGCGGAGGATAGAGGGAGAATAAGAAGGACTGAATATTTTTCTCAATGTTTTCAGTTTTGATGATATTCTTGCAACGCTCGCAGGTTCTCACCTACGTTTCGTGAAAGATTTACTGCTTTAGTTGTCTCCCAATTCTTGGACTACGAAATTGAAACAAAACAGATTCTTCAGCATGTTTTTGCGAGGCCAGGGAAGAAAATGTGTAATCACTGAGTAAGTGTGACAGGGACAGGAACATTCTTCCAAAGATTTATCCTTAGCCCATTTTGCATGTCGAGTCAACACTTACTTTTCTGGAGCTACTCTCAAAAGCCTTCAAGCCTTATTCACTGCATTCTTTATTATCCTGTTTTCTTTAGTATGCTGCGTCACAGATACGTTCCGAAGAAGGTTGCTTATTTTTGCAGGAGGCCCCAGAACTTCCCTTCCTGTTTAATCACGGAAAAACCATTGCGTCTTCTTCTTCTGAGGTGTCGAATTTCGCGTGCGGAATGAATAAGGGGAGAACTCATTACATGCGTCCTGTTAAAAGAAACATATTAAACCTCGTGCTCATTCCACAATTTCGTTTTTACACGTCACGGCCTTCTGAGGTCGGTTGCGCCGTCTATAACATCTAGCTGTTGCACCTTTCACAGAATACCTCGGTGATACCTCTGTATCAACTTCACAACAAATTTCATTGTATTGCAGTTTTTGATGGATCGAACATTAGTGGACTTGACGGAATCGTCTTATTGGAGATGGCGCAGCGACGGATATTACAAAAGAAATCATAACGTTTCGTAGTACCGTAAAGAGGAAAGTCGTTTGCCAATCGGCGTAAACCGCTTCTCGACCGTAACACTTTATGTAGTTAACTTCCGTTTTTACGTTATGACTTCGAGCGCGGAGGTATTTTACGCTGCTCCTAAGCACTTATGAATCGCGAGACGATGAATATAGCCGTCTGGTCGACACCTATAAACGACGCCATACCTTTGGCCAAACGAACGCTGGCTGGATTGATTGAAGGGAATAAAAAAAATATATTCACGGAACCGTGTCAATCATCAAAGGATAATCCTTCCTCAGTGTAAAATACCAAAGGTGGAAATCCTCAATAGGAAATTTACACTGGAATATCTGAGTCATACCCAAAACCTCTCGCTGGCTATCTTTTTCGAAGAGGCTTGTCTAAGCTTGGGTGCGGCTGTTTTTAAAACTTTTATAAGGAAATTGAAATAGAATCATAGGAATTTTATCGATTTAAAAGTAGTTAGTAAAAGGGGGAGACCCCCTGCGTGCGTTCCCCACCAATAAAATAAGCGAAAAAGTAGTAAGATAAGGCCTGGCTTCGCGTGACGCTCTGAGTACGGTCGCCACGCTACGATATTGTTCTCAAGCCTAAATCAGAGTGACCTTAAGCTCTCTTTTCCTCGAACAGGAGTACACACCAATAGTCTTAATAGAAGGGTAGACTTGCAAGGCCCTTCCACGTTTTGGAACTCAGGGCCACTTGAGTTGGAGCCCCTCTGCTCCTCTTACTTCCTTGGCACACACGAGAATCGCTACCTACGTGTGCATCAACAAGAAAACTATTCTTAATTTCCGTTTTACTATTGTTATTACATTTTAGACTCATTCCCCGGAAAAAAGCTTTACTTAATTTCATGAAGACGTTTTTTAAGTAGCATAGCAAATAGAACAGGACGATTTTTCGGAGTTTATGTAAAAGTATAGATGACGTACTAATTCAACCGGATCTTCTGTACAAAACCAGTGGCATTTTCTACGAAGTAAAGATCTTTCGTGTGAAAGCACTGTCCATTGTACCCCGTGTCATGGATGCCCAAGCTTTTCTTGAAGTTTTTTGTTATTGATGCTTTTTTAATACCCTCAAAACGGTATAGCGACGTTGCCATTGATAGCCCTAATTAATGGAAAAGCTTAGACGGTACAGCGTTCGGCCAAACGAAATGATCACACTTTGCAATCTTTCAGTGCTTTTATTCATTAAAAATAAAAAAAAAACATTAGACTCATTGTGGAAGGAGTTGTTGGCTCCTTCTCGTTATTTCCAGATTAGGTTCTCGATACTTTCTTCTGGCATTGTTTGGATAGCTTCCTCCTGATGAGAAGCAACTTTAGCCACACCAAGTTAGTTGGTTTTCCACTCGATCGTGTGCGGAGGTACCGTCGTCATTCATAATCTCTGAGGCTTCTCTCAATGTCATCCACCCCACCTATAAGTTTCCGCATAACTGTTTCAGGTCTGTGCGCCCAGAACGCCGCTAACCCTCACCAGGTCGTCATCCCCATGACCACAACGTCAACGATGACTTCACTGTCGACCGCGGTTTCATCAACTTTGTCGACAAGTCGACCGCAGTCTTCACCTTCCGCGACAGAAACCACTACGCCACCGACATCATCAACTCCTAATGCGACAACCGTCGCGGTGACATCCACGTCACCGTCACCGACGCCCTCGAGATCGTCAACGACGACGAAGCCGACAACAACGACAAAACGGCCGAGGATACCGGGTACCCCTTACATCGATGAAATTGCATCGAAAAACGTCACGGCTATGCTGGGCAAAACCGCTTACCTCACCTGCAGGGTCCTGGACCTGGGGAATAAAACGGTAAGATATCCTTCAATCAGGAGATATTGTCTGGACTTTGGTGAGGGTCGATAAAAAGAAAAAAAAGGGTGGAATTTGGAAAAGATCCATTTGACTAATCACGTCCACCAGTGATCATGGAGAGCATGCATCAGCGTTATTTACTGACAGGCAACTATTTTGTGGGTAGAGCTGTCATATCCCTTTCAGTACATTATTTATTATCAGTTCACGGACTTTTAAGCTTAAATATACCTTTCCGACCACATCGAAATTTCCCAGTGTGAGAACAACTTTGCTTGGTTTTCTATTTAGGTTTTGTAGAGAGAACTGTTCACTTGGCTAAAAGTTTCACGCTAAAAGTTTCGCAAATTCTATTCAATTACAGTTTTTGAAACTATTTTCTTCTTTTTAAGTTTAACACGAGATTAGGTCGTTACTTTGGGGAAGAGAGGGAAAGGAATTTGGCTCAGCGTTACTATACTTCAAAATAAGGGAAGAGGATCAAGTGCTGAAAAATAGCGTTACGTAATTATCGGTGGCTTACTTATAAGCGCTTCCACATTTAAAAAAATGGTTTATGGTATGGATGTTTTTTCGTTTGGCTTCTCAAAGCAGAGGAAAATCTGTCCGTCTGGTCCGAACAGGTTTCCTACCTTACAAAGTCACCAAACTAGTTTTATACTCATTTTTGTCCTCATATTTTCTTTTTAATGTAGCTAAGTAGCTAATAGTGCTTCCCGTGTCTCCTCGGCAGTCGTTATCAATACAAAAGTGCCAGTAGAGTTGAAACGTGACTTTGATGCGCAACCAAAATTGTAATGAGTTCAACATGCAGTTGAAGTACCTTTCTTTTTTAGTATTACGGCGAAGAAATTTTCTAACCATTGGCATTAATCAGTTAGGTCGGTTCTTCAATACATCCCCATTTTTCGATTTCTCGTTTGAAAAGGGTTCTGACGTATTCATCGACCGATGTTTATGTATAAGATGAATAACCATATGTGTGACGAACAAACACAGAAAACCGCTTATTTTAATTTAAATGATTTTATGACTTTCGTTTCCAGTGTCATGTAGTCAACCGTTTTGGCAAGTACTGTGGAGCACACGACTTAATAGTGCCTGCCAGCAGTCACCTAAGCCCTAGAATTCCTCTTACTTCCGGAGCACTGAGGCGATTAAAATCATGTATCTATAAAAAGTCTGACTATCCATGATATATTGTTACCCTGTTCAACGAACGACATTAAGGAGAGGAAAAAAAGGTCATTGTTTTGATGATCACTGACGCGTGGTTCATCCCGCGGCTCTCGAAAAGCGCCCTAACGTAGCTTAAATTGAAATAAAAAAGGATAAAAATAGAGGGAGAGACAAAAAAGTAGGCAGTTCAACCTCTCCCTTTTTCTTCTAGTCGCGTTCAACAACTTCCATCTCTTTCAGTTGTTTCAGCGTATTAAAATACCACGTATTATTCAAGTTGATACAAATAACATTTTTGAAACTACCGCAATATCAACTAAGAGATATATTCTCGGAGATATTTTAGTGCATGAATCATTTGAGTACAGCCTCCATTTTATATCCATTTTATATGCATAAAGCAGCGACCAATAAACAAACAAGAAAGTTCTATTTCGTTAGTAGTTGTACGATTTTTCATTGATTATCTTTAATTTGGGTGAGGAGATTCAACGATACTTTTGCAATTTTTCACGAGTTGAGGTTCGACCGAGCAAGCCTTAATATCTTGTTTCGTCGCAGGCTTGGTACTGGTGACCGCTCCCCCATATTTTCGTGTTATCGGAAGAAGTTGATTGGAAATTGATCCGCGAGTGGGTGCCCACCCGATGACCATTTTTCCAATTAAGCAGGAATGCCCTTGCCGTATGGGCCATGACGATTTGGCAGGGGAAAGAGCTTATTTGCACGGGAAAGAGCTTCGCAGGGAAAATGTAGTCTCGGGTTCCGATAAAACAGGTGACACAGGGCAAGATAATCGAACCTTGGCTAGCCGCACCCTTTTTTTATTTCCTTTGCTTGTACCAGACGCCATCGGAGTGCTGTAAGTGTGATTAACCAGAGTCGTGTTTTTCTTGCGAAAAGAGCGATCATGTTAGGCGTACCCTTAGTAAAATATTTGAAACGGTTCCTGCGATCAAGAAAATTCAGTTTTTTCGCAATGTCATAAAAACTGATAGCGAAGCTTTGGTATTTCAAAACAAATTACAATTACCAATGATATTAACATTGTCGATCTAATTTTTAACTCATAGATATTATTTCAGACTCAGTGAAATTCATGATATAAGCCTTATCAAGTATTTATGAGCCACGACATAAAAAGTTGGTGTCTCAAGAGATGAAAACCTCTGCACTTAACATTGAGAAACAAGTTTTAGAATGACGCGGGCATGTTGACATCCCAGCCCCATTTCGTTTGTGTCTCCTCTGGTATCTTCATGTTTCACAAGTAAATAAAAAGTAAAAGTAGTTCTTTTGTAAAATAAAACATTGAGGTAAAACAATGATCTAAGAAAAAGTTTACTGTAAGGGAGCTAAAACTCTTAGACTAAAACTAAAATCATCTGTTCACGAATTAGAACGTAGATGAACATACTGTACATTTTGAAATTACCCTAACACAGCCCGCTCTGCATCTTTGAGCGTACACGTTGAGGTGTGCGTTAGCACAGCAATAATAAGTTGGCCATTTTTTCACATAGAACCTTGGGCAATCGGGCAGGTGGGAAGGAGTGTAACATTGATCTTCTATGATTACATTTTGGTATCATCTATACCATTTCTAACATCGTTTGACTGAAATTCCGTATCGGGTCAACTTGATAAACAAATGATATCTCAGAGGCCCAAAATTAGCTGCTTTTACGAAACACCTACAGCTTTAGTCGGCCTATTTAAAGTAAAACAATCATGCAAACCAGACTTACGTAGTCTTTATAAGCGCCTTACCGACTTCAGTCACGCGAGATCCAAGCTACCAATTTAAAATAGTTAATGAACGAAACTTTTAGTGAGGAAACTCCCAAGTATTTTCTTTTTTTTCTTCTTTTTTTTTCTTCCTGCTTATCTTACCCGTCTTTTTCTACACATTTCAATTTTCTTCTTGGGTCAAAATTTAATTCGAGAAAATACGTTTAGACCGAAACTCATTTACACTCAAAATGAATGACAAAAGAGGGAATAAAGAATTAAGAACTAAATGACTACAATTTGCCACAGGACCTAAATCAACGAACTTATTTCGGAGAGTTGGTCATCTCACACTTATTTTTTGGAAGTTAAAAAGAAAGTCTCGAGGATCAAGCTCGTTACGCGGGGCCATTCAGCATTAGCTAACTTAGCAGTCCAATTTGCGAACTCGTGTCGTCGACTTCAAAGCACTTCGCCAATTAAAATCCCTCGCAAAATTAACTTCTTCGCCTAGCGCATGTGTAGTACGTAATGGTCCGGCTGGATATTAACTGGTTGTGGGTTGTAATTGTCGCTCTTCGCCATGCCCACTATGCCCGTTTCCTAATATTTCCACTTAGTATTACAGATATCTACCTTTTTACCTTACATTCCAAAAGAACGTTGCTTAAACAACAAAATGCCAAGTACGTTCTTACGACGACTTAATTTTCTCAGTCTCCGACCCTGAAAACTTTTCACCTTTGAGGTGCAGGTTAACAACGAAGTCGGGTGTTTTAATTTTATGGTACGTACTTCTTGTACTTGAACACCACATCGAAGTTTTTTCTTGCAGTTTTCTGCGATTTTTTGCTTTGAACTTAAAATACAACCAATCCCGGGCAGAGAAGTCGCAGCATACTTTCGTTGTCACTTTGCTGTTTTCTAACCTCTTCTTGAATGTCACAAAAACTTAGGAAGTGACTGCCGACGACGAGTCTAAAGCGCAGAAAGTTTTAACTACACACTTCCAAAAACGCTTTGCGGAATTCAACCAGAAATCACAATGCTACCCTTCGGATAAATTGTTGGCTGTTCTCTGGAGAACCAAATTATTATGATTCCACAGCTCGGGCCTGTTGGCGGAACCACCCTTCCCCTGCGTCTTCTGGACCTCCGCACGTACTTCTCAAAGTAGTTAGCTACCGGTAGAAGAGCGTCTGAAATTTTGTCTCTGACTGTGTCTAATAAGTACTCCTCTACGCCTGTTGGAGGTCACAGCAAGGACACCAACGATTTGGGTCCCGATCTCTACTACTCGGTCATCCTTATCGTTATACATTTCTTGCCAACCCTCTGCTTGAATTTTCCGATATTGGCTTTGGTTCAGATGGAAGAAACAGCTTCGTTTATCTGACGTTTCCAAAGTTTGCTCAGGCGTATTGATTAGGGAGACTTCAAAGTCGCACATCACGGTCGAGGGTCTCGAAATTTGAATGTTCCAATAAAATCGCTTTACCATAGACCGCGCGTAAGACGATGTGGAAAGAACTTTGTGCTGTGTTTTCTAACAATGCATCCACCAAAGGTAACACGGTAATTATTTTAGTCTTCCTCATAACAATTCTTTGTTCAAGTGAACCAGAAATGGCATATAATTTATGTGAAAATTTTACGCCCGTTTTGAACGTCCCTTTGGAAAAGAGATTTTGCTTAGGGGAATTATATTCACATTTCAAACGCTGTTGAATGCAATGGCTGTTTTCTGGATTTGTTTCCTCGTGCAGCGAGTCGATAACAGCAATATTGGCTCCTACTGAGTCCTTATTTATTCCTCAGGAAGTTTACCCAATTCAGAGAGGCGGCGGAATGCATCACTAATCATATTTTTATTACGTTGCATTTTTTTCTTTGTTCAAAATTTCTGACTCAAGTGCGTATACTTATGACGGGTTGTGTGGCCCGAGGCAAAGGAATTTCAGCGGGTGGTACATCTAAAGGCTCCGCAGCTTGCCTTTTAAATTTCTCAACAGTTTTGACTGCATCAACTTTTCTCGGTCTGTAGGATGTTGATGAGGAGATTTGCCTTCGCTCTTTACTACAACGACTCTGTTCACAGAGGTTTTTGAAATTGCCAAAGCAGCGCCTTTTTCTTTCCTTTTGCATTGCCAGTAAGTCCTTCCAGATGTTCCCTAAGAATGTTCCTAGTAGAAGAAACCATCAAGATGAAACTGCTGACCTCCCCGGGGTGCAAAACTAATTTATGCTATTTTTAGGAAGATACATGCTATTTTGATTTATTTCATCATAGAGAATATATAAATTCTCATAATTCATTTTTCACATGACCTTATCGCAAATAAAATTCATAATAGGCATACACTAAAGGTGGGCGCTTCCCATTGGACTTCTAGGTGTTATTTGTATTCCTAACGTATAGTGTAATATCCGGGGAAAGCGTTCAATATCTGTATTTATATGTTGTTATTTTTTTTTTACTCTGCTGAGTGAATTGGACTAAAAAGCATTAATCATATTTTGCTCGGTGAAGCAGACTCCAATCCAGTCCTGGCGATCAAATTGTGTACGTTACACAGCAGGATAGAAAACATTTTCCTACAATGGGAAACTTCGCAAGTTCCATATGGTGTTTGGGCTAACTTTAATATCGAAACTTTAATTAATGTTATTCGCTCTTTATGAGTGACAAGCACAAACAAAGTTTGGCTCGTATTTTTGGTGGGATTTAACGAGTACCGTGGTTGAATATTGTGGCTTTATCCCAAGTAAAGGATCCCATGTGCAAGCTTGGAACGTTCGCCGAAAGTAATAAACGCCTAACTTTAATTCGTGTACTAAACTGCTTGCTGGTTTGCCTGTAAAGTTTTCAGTTTTTTTTTCTTTAGTGTTAAGTTGGCAGACTTTGATTTTTTTTAAGTAAGTGATTACACTTTTATTACATCCTCGTTGAGCCCGTCTTTCAGGAGGGATTCAGTATTAGTAAAAACTGTTCCATTTGTATTACAATCTGGTAATCGCTCGAACAGCCTTGTTGGCGTGATTGGTTGCTTTTCGATCGTTGCTGACATTTTTTTTCCGAAGTTGAAGAAACATAAAATTTTAGAAACGATTCACCAAAACCATATAATTATAACGAAGTCAGGTGAAACGGACATTTTTGCTGGCGTTTTTGAGGGTGTCTAGAACATATGTCATGCTAAATTCGTGTCACGTGCTCCAACGAACTCCCCAACTGTTGAACAGTTCCAAAATACATTCTCTGCCGTAATGTCATTTTTAGTTAGTGCCTCCCAACTAAAAAGGTAATTGTAGCGTTTTGGCGTACCGTAGCCTGTATCAACTTTAAAAATCTCATGTCCAATCTATCTGCCATGCGCTTTTTGATAGTTTTTCCTTGACACCGATTACTATAGTAATATGTTTAAGTCCCTCAGACAGTTCCATTGCTGGGCTCAGACACGTGCGCACTACGTGCAAGTGTTTCCGTTTACTCATGACTAAACACAAACCATGGTTAATATCTTAAAATAGCGCGTGCAAGGTCTCTTGCTCATCCTGGTATCTCTATTGCACGTTCCAAATATTAAATGTTGTTTTTGTTTTTGTCTACAATGGTATGTTTATTTTATGACGTTACGATGGTGATCCATATATGCTCCAAATTTCGTTACCGCTTCATAATTTGCTTGAAATTTCTTTGAAAACTTGAATTTTCTAAACCATGTATTTTGCATTCTACGAAAAGCTGGATGGGGTGGCAAGAAATAATCACAATGACCTGTCCCTTATCCTATCCATCTAGTATTATTTCAGGTAAACTAACCTAAGGCAACCTTATTCGGTCGCAAGCATGATACCAAACACAGTTGTTGCAAAGCTATACATGTGGCTTCCAAACCAAGCTTGATTTAGCCTAGACATGTGTTACTTACACAGTAAAAACTGAACACCTCTGCTTTAGGGATCTCTTACCTCTCTTGGATGAGAAGATGAAGCGCAGACGATTCCAGAGAACTACGTTAACACTTTCGTGTTGCGAGCGCAATAGTCCTCCATGAACGCGGTTATATTGTCATGATTTTTTTTTGGTAATTTCACTTATTACGTATAGGTGTGTTGAATTTTTTCAGCGTACCCTGCGCACGTTCAAGAGTCGCTTTGCTGAAAAATAAATTTCTTTTAACGATCTGGCGCCGAGGTCTTTGAGAACCGTTATCAGGCACAATTTATACGTTTCAAGATTGCGACAAAAGCAACTTCATCGTCCTAAGCGATTCTCAGCATAAGGTCTGGGCAATTAACTGCTATTCAGTTTAAAAGAAAAATGGTCATACTTAAGATAAAATGATTCATAAATCTGCTATACGTGTTGAGCTAAGGAACCGGAAATGCGCAAAGCAAAGACTACAAAACTTGATAAATAAATGAATGGGAGTGGATTGTGGAGAAGGAAAGTTTGGAAAAGGGGATGAAGTTTCCTTCCGCTACACGGGAAGTTGCTAAGATGCTGCCTCGGATAAGCTAGCATGTTGTGCACAACACCCAGAAAAAGGAGTTCCTTGAATGAAATGAAACCAACTCTTTCGAGAACTTGTTTTCAAACAAACCCCGTTTTGCCTTTATAATTTTAGACAGTTTTGCGCATCTTATCTCCTCGGCGTTATGATGCATTGACGTTGAAATTTAGATGAACACGTTTCTGCCTCTCAGAAGCTAGACTTTCGTTTTCTTTTGCGCAGAAATTGCGTAATTGCACATGAGTCCTATTTACGACCAAATTAATGTAGCTCGGGGATATTGTGCGAAATTCAGTGTAACTGGATTTTTCAGAAGTGATGAAGTTTGGTTAGGTGAGACAAGTGTGACGGGACTCAACATTATTCGCACGGCGTAGTTTGGCTGTGGTAAACTAACGGAAAGTTTTCGGCCCAAGGCTGGTATCAAACCAAGGACGCTTCCACTTTAATGTGACATGTGTTGGCATCTACCTGCACCATAAGTGACACCTCAGTGAGCGATGGCGGGGAGAGAATATTGTGTGCATTGACGAGCTTGCATACAGCCGCGCTCATTTGCCTTGTAATGAATCACCCCGTTTTATCAATTCTTTTTCCTGATGTGTCTTAATTTCAAATATCGGAAAGGGCTTTTCCTATGACCCTTAACTGTTTTGGTAGACAGAGCTGTTGTAGTCAATGGCTCCTATAAACACTGATAGCTGCGCGCTCTATACTCATAACGCTGTAACTGCAACCGTGTAATCCGTGACGATGTATCCGCAGAAGGGTTGAGGGACAACGTCATACCCTAGCGAAGGCAAACCTTTTCGCACAGGTCAATATTTCCCGGAACTGCCCAAAACTGTATGTTTTAGCTAATCTGCATTTAGATGGGTGTCGGATTCGAAAAAGAGTTTAGCATGGATGTAGCTGTGAACTCTTAGACCAGCTCGTGCCCTTCGTGAAGTGCCGGTATGTCACCTTCTTTTCTTCTGATTTCTCTTTTTTCAGGCTTTCACCGTTGTCGGGCGTTTCGAAACTGTGAATTTGGAGGGTAGTTAAGGTGCCTAAGCCCTAATAATTAAGTTTTCACGCACACCATGCAAGACGGGAAGTCGTGCGTCCATCCTACGCATAGAAACGGAAATATTGCGCAACTCAGAAATAATTACTAGGGTGGGTCGAAAAAATCGAAAGTTGTAGAACGAAATCGGCGGGGCGCGGAAAATACGGAGGAGTACATAGATAGTTCACGTGATTT
>Ga0058701_10004143_pt1 | contig 11698 bp, 4 predicted proteins | sample AgamicOrMae_FD_97039 | JGI IMG/M metagenome (GOLD analysis project Ga0058701, IMG submission 97039) | Agave microbial communities from Guanajuato, Mexico - Or.Ma.e | ecosystem: Host-associated > Plants > Phyllosphere > Phylloplane/Leaf | place: Guanajuato, Mexico | collected 2012-06-04 | reverse complement strand
TATGCACACAACATGTCATCAGTCGAGTTCGTAAAAATATTGTCTATTAAAGTTGCTGTTTTTCTTGTTTGCCTTGAGGGAGATTTGATTGTAGGTTTTAAATTACATAATTCCAGCAATTTCACTAATCTGTCTGCATACAGTTTTTCTTGTCTGTTCTTTTTTGTAGGAGCCAAATTAATATTGAAATCACCACTAATGAAAACTGTGTGTGTGTGTGTGTGAGAGAGAGAGAGAGAGAGAGAGAGAGAGAGAGAGAGAGAGAGAGCAGATAATACGAATGTGTGCAAATTCTATAAAACGGGTCACTGTAAATTTGAATCAGTGAGAGCTTCTGAGATTCAGTGAAAATTCACTGCATCTCACAATCAGAGACTCTCGCTGATTCAAATTTAGAGTGTAAGGCAACCAAGCAACTATTATAATACAAAGTGTTTTAACACGCGTCTATTACGCTTTTTAGGCCCGCCTCCTTTCGGAGCAGTTTCACACGCACTTGGACCCATTGTTCAAAATGTCCGCAAACATTTTAAGAGGTACCCGCAAAAAGAAATCGGGCATGCCCGATTTTAGTTACTACTATTGCGCCATACAATTTTCTAAATATAATGGGGCTGATATCCCCATAGATCGAATTATATAATGCATATCTTAATGTCACATTCTACCCAAATACACTGATAATAAATAATAATGTCTTTTAGCTGGAACATAATGGCCTGCCCTCAGTTACTTGAAATAGTTCTATTACCTAATTATGACTATTCAATAGCTATTAATGACTGTTTTGATTATGTAATCAAACATTTCGACTGAAGTTTTTCGGCTACTAGGAATTATCAAGAGTGATAAAAATATACTGGCTAAAGTCTCACCATGTGTGTTATATTCATCTATGCTTAATTATACGTACACATAAAACCATTCATGGTGACTGAGTCAATTTGTGCTATTAACTGTAATCGTTCAAAGTTTTAATGAACAATACTAATTAAATGATCAATATGACCAATGTAATTGCTAACTCTCCGCATTCTCAGTTTGGGGAACAGTTCTTTCTTTTTGTGGCCACCGCTTCATAAGTAATTATACATGAACTTACTGCTTAATGAGTTAAATAGTGAAACACAATGGTTTGGGAGAAAAACACGTTTATGAACCAATTTTGTGTTGCTGGCCAAAGTTAGCGGTCTAACAGTTTGCTGATCCAGCAATTTCCCTTTCTCTGTTTTTTTTCCGCTTGACTTAGGCCTAACAACGGATCTAAACTTTACAGGAATCGAGGTTCTTCTATCCAAACAATAGAAACGGTCTTACTTTAGGAATATTCCCATCTCGATCCCGCCTACAACTCCAATTCCCTGCTATGTTTACAATAAAATGCACTTCCCTGGAAGAGATATGATGGATAACAAAAGTTTGTCGATAAGGTAACATTGCTTTGAGCTTTCACTAATATTCCGGCCAAGCTACTCTGCAACTTTGTTTTAGCAGGCAAACGGTGGCAGGCCTTGTTCGTAAACTCATTGAAATGAACGAGAATAATTCCACTGGCTTCGCGTGAAAACTTGCCCCATTCGAAACTCCGAGAAGAAAGAACACGAGGTGCATCATGAAGGTCAAGATGACTTTGTGTTTGCTTCCAGGTATTCCTGACTGTTTTTCGAATGAGGAGTCGCGCTTGACCATTTATGCTCAATGCTGTATGAAATCACGAAGAGGACATCGTTCTAATGCTGGGGTAGTTCCAATTTGACCACAGCAGGGGGTAGTGGCGCACCCCTGTGAACGAAGCGACTTGGTGGCAAGGTATAGAAGATGGTTTGAGGTTGTAGGGTGGGCAGCCTATGACCAATAAAAGTCAAACCTGTACCTAATACACCAATCAGTCGGGAGGCGATAGAAACTAATGTGAAACGAAATTTGAAGGTTTTTAGGTTGGTTATTTTCAATAACTTTTTAACGCCGACTCCTCGATGAGTTTCCAAGATAAGGGTAAAAAATATTCTCTTTTCTCTTTTTTTCTTACTCGTTAGTATTGACACTGTTTTAGGGCTGAGTTTTATGTCTATAGCCGTACTTTGGTTTCTTGCGAATGTTTCAAAACTTCGTATTTTAAAATGTTGCTGAAAAAATTTGCTTGATTTTTTTCTAAAAGAATTCTTGGGACTGGTTCAAAATCTTGAGTTTTGAAAAACAGCTCTGGAGAAAATGGCTTGTAATTTTGCAAAATATCAGTTCTAAGCTGATTTTTTTTCTTATTACGGTCATTTTTAAGCCAAAGTCTTCTGTTAAATTTGACACAGGATGCACAAAAAGAACCAAATACGAACCCATTGGGTCTAAGGTCAGAGGTACCATAAGATGGGCCGTTTCAAAATCATCTAAATATCTTCACTCTATCCAACCTATAATTACACAGCTCATAAGCAACCCCCTTGGGATGCAACGCGAACTGCTAAGTTTCGCTAGTCAATGTATCTGGGGTTACAATCAATATTAAGTTTATGTTACACATACGTATCCTGTCATATCAGGCGTCAGGCCCAACGATGAGGAAAGGGCAGGTCCTTGCCTCATGACCCAACCCAAGGGGTCAAAGTTTTTGTGGATTTCAACAGCGTCTTTTATTCTAACGTAATATTTAACTGAGTTTACAGTAGTCTGTTACACGTCTCTCAGTTGTAAGTCCCACTCGTTTGTACGTCCAGTTGGTATAGTCTCATCCAGAATACTTTACATTGCGTTATACGGAAGATTCTTTTCACTTGTACGTCCCTCTCAGTTCTACGTCCAAATTTTTTAATCCCGATTTGGACGTACCGTATAACCGAGATACCACTGTATTAAGATTCAATAATTCATATACGCCGAGGTTGAAAACTACAGAGCCAACAACATTGAGGTTGTCACAGTCAATTTGAACCGCTCTAATTATTTTCCTACTTCTTGTATTCGATCTTTCATCGCGAAACCAAGTGAGGCATAAAGCCCTTAATATAACCTAACCTAGCCTGACCTAGCCTCGCCTTACGGTCACCAGGCCAGGTGCCGCTAGCTTGTAAGCATAAGAAAAAAATCAGTGCTATTCGCAAATACAAGGGAGACTTGAACGCACGGAAACCAACCTAATTTATTTTTAATGGGACAGCGTGTGAATAGTCACTTCGTAAAAAATATTAAGGAACCGCGATTAAAAATCTACATAGCAGGTTTTCCTTAGAGGCAAGATCGATATAAACAATTATAAACAGTTAACAACGTTAACTGTGTTGACAATGTAGAAAATTCGTACAGAGAGGTCCGAAATAAGGCAAGTAGTATGTGAACGGTCTCATAACAATGCGCGAGAAAATTCGTCCGGAGTCGATGCGACTAAAGATAGGGGGCCTGAAATCAAAGAAAGTTTGATAATTTAATTCAGGGACGGCTCCTGGCTCACCTATCTGAACATTTAATCGCACTTTCTTAACGTGCCAATAAGATAAATCCACGAATGGTACGAGTTAAAAAGTATTAAAATCAATTTTAAGAGGGCCCATCTCAGCGCTGGATTCCATTTCTGACCTCTTGACAGATAAGAACCTAAAAATGTAGAAACACTGCAAATTTTCGGTTTCCGCTTCTTGTATTCCACCTTTTGTTTCCACGCTGAACGAGGACACGAAGCGAGGCATAAGTCATGTGACCTTGCTCAGTGTATAGTAGAGCCGGTCTCCAATTTTTTCCGATCCTTTCCTTTCCTTATTTTTTTCTTTTTCTTTTTTTCTTTTTTTTCTTTCTGTTATCACATTTTTTCCCGGTCCTAAACGAACAAGTTGAAAACCCAAATTCTATAACACTAAATAATAAGTTCTTTCATTGACAGATCTCAGATACACTTGCAAGTTATTCGCTTGTGCCTCGCTTCGGTCACACTCCGCTCGGCTTGGCGTCATAACGTAGAACACAAGAGGTGGAAATTCAGCCTTTACACTACACAACTTGAACGGACGATTCAAGTCTATGAAAATGCGCAAATCTTACAACGCTGATTTATGAATTTACAAACTCCGTTAAATTTACAGAGCAAAGTAAAAGCAATTGGCTGATTTAGGTTGCCCTAAAAACTTTTCAATTGTTACTATCGCTGGATGTTGTTCATTACATACACGTTGCAGCCGCTTTTCTAAGTGGAGCAATAAATAAGGGTGCGAACGCAGTGTTGCCAGATTCTGGACGCAGTCTCTGGACTGGACAATGCCGACTCTCTTGAAAATCCTGGTCACGGGACCAGCACTGCATGCTCGCTTAAATGCCCTAAATATATAATAGGCGACAATAATTACCTTCCGAGTGAAAGTTTACGGTCAGGTAGTCCCTTCACGTGGTCTAAAAAGGGAACATCTTGGACCATAGAATTTCAGATCTCGCTGAAAATTTGCAGATGCATTCGAAAGGCTTAGAAATATGCTAGAGCTTGAAATCAGGAGCGGATATTCACAAGCGCCCATGCTACAAAGCGTTAAAGTTGACCCTTCCTTTCCCCCCTCACCTGGAAAGAAGCCATCCCATGGTGAGGGGGAAGTAGAAGGGTCAACTTTAACGCTCTGTAGCTCGGGCGCTTGTGAATATCCGCACCTGATTTTAAGTTCTAGCATATATCTAAGCCTTTCGAATGCATCTGCAAATTTTCAACGAGATCTGACATTCTATGGTCCGAGATGTTCCCTAATAAGACCAATCTTGGCGCGCACCATAATCCGGATTATCTGCTTGAAATATCATCGGTTAGGTCAATGTAATGCAAATTGATGTCCTAGTCGAAAATTGCGTTTGTTGGTGGGTCAAAGTCTGCCGACCGGTCGAATTGGTCGGCCGACTGGTTCATCATTATATGCCGGATGCCGCTTTTTCCTTGGAGTCAGGGGACAGGATGTTTTGTCTGATAACGCCAGAGTCTCACCCTTTAATTGGTTTATATATTGGCTCCTTGAGGCTGTTCAATAAATTCGCCAAGGCTTTTTCTTGGGGGAGAGGCATTTTAAATCCTCTGGCCAATATACAGTATGATTTGCTTTGTTGACCCCCTCCCCTTTTTAAACCGTCATAAAAATTTGCAACGAAAAAAAACAGTTGTTATAATAATATATTTCTTTAACATAAATAATACATATAAAAGGCTACTCTATATATTAAAAAAAAAGATTTTAGCTTTTTTGGACCTCCCTTTGGTTGCCCTCACCAATGTCTACGTTAAAGCCACAAGTTGGTAACTTTTTTTTAAGCAAAAGAAAAGAAAAAAGGAATAAGAGAACAAAAAAATATTTTTGCATTCTCAGGGCTTAGGGCATAGACTGCTAAGCGATAAGAAAATAAATCCGGATCAGGTAGAGAGACTCAAAGGGAGAGACACATCAAGAGCCTCATCATCGTAGCATCCTGCCAATCAACGTAACTAGTTTTAGCACCCCACCAATCAGCGCACACCGCGGACACGACTTGTCACCTCTCTCTCCCCGTGAGACAGGGTCTCTAGGAGGCTAGGCTAGTCGTAAGAGCGGTTATGCAACGACGGTATTCGACTCGATAGGCAGCAGCTTTCGTAGGGCGAAGGGTTGCGTTGTTAGCGCCAAATTCTCTGCCCTTGTAGAAGGCCTTGATTACGTACCCAAATGATTATCTTCATTGGTGAAAGGGTTACGTAACGGCGACAGAAATAGCTTTAAAAATATATTCGAAAGCCAATTGGGTTGGCAGGGTCTCTTTTTTACCTTTTGCTCCCGAGTTCACCTTGATTGGGATTATAATTGTTACTCTTAGCTGCTCTCTATTTATAACGTCGCTCTATTTCGGGCAACAATAATTGCCAGCCGATTGAAGTTCGTTCTGAATAGCCCATATGCTTCGCTATATTATATATAATGTTCGCGGTACATTTCAGATTCTCAAACGGAGTAGGTCAAACTTGAAACAACGAGAAGAGATTCGTTATTAAAACAAGGCCGGCGCTAAATGGAATATTCTGGAGCTTGGCTTTTGAATGCAAGACATTTCTAGTAAATAATGCATGTAAGTCAAAGCGATATTTTCAAACTAACAATAACCTTGCTTTTACCATAAATTAGGATTTTACTGCATTTCGGTAAACCAATATTTTTCAACTTGGAGAATAAATGATTTAATTTGTTTTTCTCTTACAGGTTGAGGAAACCGGTTTTGAAACCAGGAAACAAATCATTATTTTAAAATATTTTTTTTATTAAAGTAATTGTAAAAAAAAAACAATAATAAGTAGTTTTCCTTAGTCTTCAAACTTCAAACATGTACAAATTTCACTTTTTTAGAGATACTAGTTTACGTTTAGTGCAAGCGGGTTATGAAACGAAGAAGTACTAGGCAAACAATTTAAATAGCCTAAGTGCCCACCTAGAAAGGCCGTACCCAGAGCGTATCTGGGGGGGGGGGGGCAAATCAGCGCTCCGGAGATGTCCTACCTGCCGGGGGCCGAGTGTTGTGAACAAGCGACAAATGTTTTAAACGGCCTACTTCGAAGTAGCGCATTCATGCCACTTTCGCAATTCACTCTCATTGTCAGTCAAAGAGGTTGTGCTGTACTTCCTACTATTAATTACAGAGTTGAATAGTTGTTCTACCTATACCAGTTATCTAGACTGAAGGGGTGTGAAATTGCGTTCATAAACCTAAAGCTTACCTCCTCATACGTTATAATTCCGTTGTTGGATCTTGCAACTAACTTTTCCTGCATTGATTTCATGGTTTCTTCTCCCAACGAAACCTGAAACAAGATGTTCGAATAAGATAAATTGACTGTCAAAGCAGCAAACATCACGAAAAAGAGGATTATGGAAAGACTATGATTGAAAGAGCTGAAGAATCTGATAATAGTCCATTCACTCTAACTTCAGCATCTTAATGAAATTCTTTGTGAAGTTCTTTTCAAGACAAGCTTTTTAGCTTCCTGGGTTTCCTTCAAAAGGCAGACGAGGCTTAATTATATTTGTCGATGCCTTTGATTTTATTGAACCATTTTCGAGACAGCGGACTATAAAATCGCAAGAGCTTAAGTCGGAGTGCCCACTCAACTTCTGAGACCTCTGAATTATGGTCAGGCCTAATTTTGTATCAAAATTTTCTATTAGCTTTCTCATTGAGATTGCCGAACGTTGCCGCGAAATAGCTCTGCTTTGAGCTGATGATCGTGGAAATCGACGACAGAAGAGAACAGACCTTCGGCCCCCTTACACAAACTACAATTTTTATGAAACATGCCTTAAATATATTGAGCTCATATATTAAAGAATTACTTTGGAAAACATTGGTTTTCGGCCGGACAAATCTGCAAAACCCCAAAAGATTTCTGCTCAAAATATTGCTATTTTTTTAAGTTCATTCTTTTTGCTACAGAAAAATTATTCGGGAATTTCCACTTTAACCCAATACCGCCCAACGATGCCGTCCGGAAACAGAAAACAAATGTTGATTTTAGAGGATCTTTTTAGTTCAGTATTATCACAATTTCAGAAATATCACCCTTGTGGAACCTTGAAATTTAATAATTAGGCATTTTCCAAAGCTTAAAATTGCGTATTTTAATGGAAAAAATCCTTCCAATTTCTCTTAAGTAAAATTTCACTACAAATACTTTGGGCTGTTATGGGTTAAATTTTCATTGAAATGGTATTTTTTTTCAATGTTTCAAATTCTGTTTTTTACAAATAACTAAAATATTAAGCATTGATTTTTCTGGAATGATGTATTATCGATTTAAAAATGTGTTGACTTTGTACGGGTAGGATATTAAAAATCATAGGTAGAAGATAGGGGTCCTTGGCATACAATGGCTATATGTACATCATTGTAAATGTTTGCAATGTTTATGTATCGTGGGTCGAACCGTTGCCGGCTTGGGAATTCGGGCACGTGCGGACGATTTGTCGGCCGTTGTTCGAAACCTAACTTTAGTGACCCTATCTCGGAGGAAGAGTTGAGCTCGGCGGCAGCTTCGGCCACATTCGGTTGCCGTCGACGTTTTTCGGCCAGTTCCTCGTCGATGCGCTCAGCGCAAGCCCCCGTTGCAACCCAAGCTTCCCCTCCGAGATCGTCGACCGAATTCGCATCCACTGCAACCAACTTTCCGCCGTGCACATAATACATCTGACAGCTATGTTCACTCACCACGCAAAGTCTTTACTTGCGTAACCTAATGCAACCAATCAGCACAAATCTCTAAATCTTTGCAAATTAACCCATAACAGCCCAAAGTATCTGGAGTGAAATTTAGCTTAAGAGAAATTCGAAGAATTTTTTCCGTTAAATTACGCAATTTTCAGCTTTGGAAAATGCCTAAATTGTTAATTTCAGGTTTCCAGAGGGGTGATATCTTTTCAATTGTGACAATACTGAGCTGGAAAGATCTCCTAAAGTAAATATTTCTGTTTCCGAACGGCATCGCTGGGCGGTTGTGGGTCAACATGATTTTCCTGCGAGAAATCGTGCAGATGCGCGGTAATGAACACGGTTTGCTAACAATAATCGCAAAGTTATGCGTAAATATTTTTTTTAAAAGGAGAGTTAAAAAAATATGTCCTGTATACGGAAAACAGGATTTGGGTAATGAATACGGTTTGCCAATAATAAACGCGAAGCTAAGCGTAAATCTTTTTTTAAAAGTGGAGTTAAAAAAAAGTGTTCTGTACACGAAAAATATCCATAATGCCAGCCATAACTCGTATTTATTCACGTATGTGATATGGATGCCCTACATAAATATGCTAGTTTCGATTTGGCATCTTGCTTAAATATTTATGCGATTAATCACAGTTGGTAGTGTTCAGTACACAAACTGTTTCCGAAACAAATCGAGGCGTAGATTTCGCGACTGAAATTTTAGGTTATAGTTTCTGCTTGTGTCGACCCGAGAAAATTGACCACAACTCCGGTGGCCAAACGCTCTATGGTGAAGTTCAACACCTGGTGAGCTTATCGCACGCCTTTGCTCTCAGTGCGACCTCCGAGTTGATTTAGTTGCTTGAATAAACGCCAAGGGCCTTGCGGCCCGATTTGGACCTTGTGGGATACAACCGAGATTTACATTGTAAATTTCAAAGGATTATTTCCTACTTCATAAACTAACTCCTAATATAGGTAGACCTATACCTGTTTTAGTTATGAATCGCACTAAAGGTCAATATTACAAAAAGGGGGCTAGTAGCAGAATCTTTTTATTCTTCAGATGTGTGTATCGGGTTTCATTTCCAGCAGTTCGGTATTAATGGCGTAGAAAAAGATAGCCAAACAAAATATACGCCAGGGTAAGTTAAGACCCTTTCCCCCAGCAGGTCTGACCACGGCCGCTTTTCGTTCCCCCCCCCGGGGGGGGAGGGGGCTCGTCCTAGCAGCGTGACGTCATTTAAGGGTGACCCCAAATCGGCGAACCGACAGACAAGAAAGAAAGTAGCATCGATTTTCAGGTGACTGTCCGCAAAATGCCTATGGAAAAGATGAGAAGGTTAGGCTGCTGTAGGAAATTTGGAAGATAAATTGAGTAATCGGTTTTACCGAATAAAACATGTATCCTATAAAGGTGCATTAACGTGAAGTTTGCAGAATGCTAAAAACAAATACAGCGTAATGAAGTGCATAGTAAAACGATACTAGATAATTGAGTCTTTTCATTGAGTTATGGAGATTTGTAACCTTGAAACTGTTTGGTCCTGTTAGTAACATGACCCCACATTGGAGAGTTTCGGCATACTTATAATCATTACATAACCGCTCTGTTTTACCCGATAATTTGCACGCTGCTCTGTAACAATGTTACGTAAACGAGGGCCACCAGTTTTCAGTCTTCTGTAGATTTTGCGAGCTTCGACAGTTGAAAAACACTGGAAAAAATCATAAAGAGAAGGGCGTTGCAACCATATACATCCGCTCGCTTCTAACAAGTAAGAGAGAAAAAAGTTATGGAAGTGGCTGCATTATTAATAGCAAGATCTCAGATTTGTTGGAATTCGTCGCTTGATCAACTTCACCCGTAATTAACTCTAAAACCATTAGAGCTATATTAACTACTGTATTGAATATTTGGGTATTGTATGTATTTGGATCGCTTTCAAGCTAAGCTTTTCATAGACGGACCAAGGTTATCTTTACCGGTTCAAAACTTCATTGCGTTTTAAGACGGCCAATTTGAATCTGGCAAGGATGCAAGACTTTGGTCGTGTCTTATTGTATAGAACCAACCCGAAAATACCAATGAATATACTATGGAGAACCCTTTGAATAAAAAAAGCCCTTTCACTGATTAAAGTTTACTGATGTCTAGTACCACAGGAGCATAATTCTACCATCTGTAAAAAAAAAGGAAAAAAGCTAAATGATGTATTTTTTGAAATTAACAAGAAAAAATCTTAATTACTTAAAAAAAGAAAATTTAAAATGGACGGCTTTCCCAAATAGAGCAACAACCAATCAATTATTTTTTTAAAAAATCACTCTAAAAGTCGACGCCGCAAGTCTTTGGTCGTGATTAACAAACATTTAGCAAGAATTACCTTAATATGGAGTTTACGCATTTGACGAGGCTAAAATTCTTAATATATTTCTTATGATGTTGCTTGCCAAAATGTCAAAGTCCCTCAAAATTAAGATTTTCTGGAAAAAAATACTTAAAACACATACGTACGTTTGGACCATGCAACTTGCGACCATGACATTAAATTTTAGCGAGGGCTAGCGGGTAAATAGAACGTCCTTGCATTCGCTCGCCTGTAACGGCTCCATTGGACACATAACGCCGCAAAAACTGCGAAATCCAAGGGGTGGCATCTTGCTGTAAATCTGCACACCGGATATCAGGATATCAAGGATATGAGAGGTTAAATAAAAGGATATCGAGAGAAAATTGACCAAATTTTGATTAAATATCTGATAGATTTCAGCACAGAATATTGAAAAATATCTGCTGGATATGCCCAAATATTAGCCAAATATCAGTAGACAGTGCGTCAGAGTAAAAACCTTGGAAAATCGCTGAAAACAGCCATGTTTCGACCGAATCCAACAGCCGGATATCAAGGATACATACCGGATATCAAGGTCTTTTGTTCACCGGATATCAGGAGTTTTCACCCCTTAGGGAAATTAAATTCCATAGTTTGCCTAAAAATTAATAAATAAAAAAAGCAGCTGTGCTATAATTTGAGATGTAGGATTTTGCAACTATCGTCTCCTATTTGAGCAGAGCGAGGCAAAACGTACGCAGGGTAACCTAACCAGTGTAAGGATACGTGGACAACCAGAGACATTCCAGAGTGACTGGAAAGAATAATTCTGGCTGTGCAGCTTTGATGTTATGCATCACACTATAGGCAGGCCTATCTGATAAGACGAGCAAAAGCTTGTAAAGAAGACATGTCCTTAAGGACACTGTCTTCTAAAAGAGGGAAGTTGGGCGAGAGAAAGAGTAGTATAGAGAGCTTATTTCACGACACGAATCCCTCGCGGCTCAATTCTTCGTCTTCCGTTTTTAGCCCCTGAGCGGGAGTACCCGCAAGGGAGTGTCACCGTTGCGAACGCACCTTTTGTACCCCAGCCGCTAATGGTTCGGGGGTTTGTCACAAGTCGCTCTGCTATTTAAATAAACCCGCCAACGAAAAGCCATAAAAATTTCCACGGCAAAAAAATAAATAAATAT
>Ga0058701_10004142_pt1 | contig 11698 bp, 12 predicted proteins | sample AgamicOrMae_FD_97039 | JGI IMG/M metagenome (GOLD analysis project Ga0058701, IMG submission 97039) | Agave microbial communities from Guanajuato, Mexico - Or.Ma.e | ecosystem: Host-associated > Plants > Phyllosphere > Phylloplane/Leaf | place: Guanajuato, Mexico | collected 2012-06-04 | reverse complement strand
TAACAAACCGTAACAAACTAACCGACCCCTTCCCCCCCTAATCGTGTCACGTAATATGTGAATGGCCCCTTATATCTAATCCTAATCCCATAATTATATATAACTTGTATAAAATTACACATGTCATATAGCTATATGCCATTTATAATTATATGTAACCAAATAACAATATAAATAACGTTTTTGATCGATTTCTTAAAATTAAGATTAAGTTAAAAAGCTACATTTCTCGCAAACGTGGGTTACCAAAGGTTCGATACCTCTCAAACCTAAGAAACTCAAGATATATTTTTCGGAGTTAGTTCTCTATTTGTAGCTCACCTCGGTTGGGCGGAGGGGTTCGTATCATCTTCGTAAGGGCGCACATCTCTAACGGTCACCGTTCCGCCCGTAAGAGCCGATAGGATTTCTTCCGTGGCTTTGATGTCCGGATTAGATCCGGGCACGATGAACACGACCGTGCGGGCGCGCGTGTCCGGAGGGTACACTCGCACCACTCCGTGCGACCACCGGAGAGGAACACCTGCGAACAGTTTTTATCTGACAACGCTCCTACCAACGACACGATAGGCAACCGCAGCGCACTCATGTCACGCGTGTTGCCAACCCAACCAACGCTGTGTGTGTCGTTAATACAATGTAATCAAACCTTTAATCAGGGTGGAACACACCATGAGAGAAGCCTCTCATTAACACACAAGGTAGGAAATCGCAACCATAGAAACACTAAAATTGCGTTTAAAGAGTACATGCAGGATAGCCGCATCTATGGTTTCGTAAATAGTACGAAATGTTACCTAGATCGTAAGCTCTGATGTTAAGAGTGATGACGGACTCTCTCGAAGGGACAGGTTTTCTTACGGTCACTTCGCCTGGAAAAAGAAACAACAATTAAAATGTCGTCCTACTACTTAATAAAGGAGTCAAAAGACTTGCGTGACAAAAAGACATTTGGACGCCAACAAATTGACGAATACCGAAATGTTATGTGGCACCGATCAATACGATTAAGGCGGTGAGCAGCGGGCCGTTATTCACTGCACTTCTTTTTGAGACCATCACTCAATGAAACTGTTTTCATAAATGAATTTGTTGCTTCTTGTAGTTGACTACATAATCGCTCTTGCCCGTAAATCGCATCTTCCACTGGGTATACTTTCATGTGTTACCATACAACGCGTGGAAGTATTTCAGTCAAGTTAGGTTAAGTTGAGTCGAATTAGGTTAAGAAAGGATGGGTCACTGGGCGGATTATTAGATGATTCCATAATGAGGTCGTGAACATCTTTGCCAGCATCGCCACAAGAAATCCTAAATCAAGGATTTCTATGCCAATGAGTTTAAAGAATGATATTTTTGCCGAACAGAAATTCCACGTTGTGAAAATCATGTTTTAGCGAGTTACCCCGTAGATTTTTTCTCTTAAAAAGAAATGTTTCTAAATTTTTCTACAGTCCTGCAGAGCTTTAAGCGGTTTCCCTACCCGTTCCTCGATAACCACATGACCGGCACAGTAGTTAGGGCTATGGCAGTTCTGGGCCACCACCTAACCTAACTTAACCTAGGATTATTTTGAAACCAAACCTAACTTAACCTAGGGTTATTTTGAAACATAATCTAACTTAGCCCTAGGTTAAGTTAGGTTAGGTTTGAAAATAACCCTAGGTTAAGTTAGGTTAGGTTTCAAAATAATCCTCGGTTAAGTTAGGTTAGGTGGTGGCCCAGAACTATCATAGCCCTAACTACTCGGCACCGTCCGACGAATCCGTTCAAAAACAACGACATTAAGCCTAATTTTTTTCTGCGCAGTATACTCATAATTTATTTTTAAAAAATAAAATCTTCTCGTGAGTGCTTGAAGGCAATATTTTATCATTTTCCAGAAGTCAGATTTCCACGTTTCCATGAAAAAAAAATCCCTGTAATAGTTTAAAAGGAAAATTTTCTTCAATATAAAGTCATGAAGAATAGAGCTGCGAGTCAGCTGTTTTCTCACCTGTTTCCCGATTCAGCTGGAAGAGCTCGCCGACGTTCCCGGAAAGAATTTCGTACCGCACGACGTTGTTAGGCGCTTCGGCGTCCCGATCGGTCGCGTGGACGAAGGCGGGCGAGCTGAAGGTCGAGCGATCGGGCGCCAGGATGAACTCGAAGGGCTGCCGATCAAAGACCGGCGTCTCGTCGTTCACGTCCAGGACGCGGATCACCAGAGGAACGGTCGAGCGCAGGCCGTCCCCGGCCTCGTCGCGGGCCTCGATGTCCAAGCGATACTCTGGCAGAAGATAAGAAATATCGGACCGTCAGGAAAATCATCGAACTTAAGTCATAGAGGAATGGTTAGCTGACATTGTGAGCGTAACTCATTGTGCTCAGCGCGCTACCGTGACAAGCACGCATTTGTGTAAAAAATAAACAACAACAAAAAACAACAAACAAACAAAAAAACAAACAAACAAAAAACAAAAAAACATCGATTTTGGAGAATGATCCGCAATTATTTTTTGCTTTAATTTTTTTAAAGATAAAAAGCTTTGAACGGGCAGCTATCATAAACGCCAAATTTCAAATCCGCCAACGCCGCTACCATCCTAACTTAACCTAACCTTACCTAACTTAACCTAACGTAACATAACCTAACACAACCTAACATAACCTAACTTAACCTAATCTAACTTAACCTAATCTAACTTAACCTAATCTAACTTAACCTAATCTAACTTAACCTAATCTAGCTTAACCTAACCTAACCCTTGACTTTGGCGGTTATGATCATTGGCGCTTATGGACACTGGCCGGGCGTTGGCGGTTTTGAAATTTGGCGTTTGTGGGTGCCGCCCCTTTGAACTCCGAAAAAAATAAACAGAAGCGGCAACGTACCAGGGGTAGCTTTTATAATCGCCAAATTTCAAATCCACCAACGCCGCTACCAACCTAATTTAACCTTACCTATCCTAACTTAACCTGACCTTTGACCTTGGCGGTTATGATTATTGCCGCTTATGGATACTGGCGGGTACGGCGTTGGCAGTTTTGAAATTTGGCGTTTGTGTGTGCCGCCCCAATGTAGGAGCTCAATACATTAAAACAACATTTCGCGATGAAAAGTGATCAGTGAATGCAGGCAAACCTTGAGCAATTTCTCTGTCGAGAGCGTGCCGGTCCGTGGCAATGGTTATGATCCCCGTTTCGGGGTCCATGGACAGCGACGTGTTGACTGGACCCAGAATGGCAGTGTAGCGAACCTCCCCGAATAACCCTGTATCTACATCCACCGCTCGAACCTGCAAAATTGCGTACGGAGACTTCAATGCACGTGAACGCCGCCGCAATGCCCTTAGCTCATGTATTATCGCAACCGCCAGGAACTGCGAAGGACATGCCACTCTTCATGCGCGCTTTACACTACATCGGTGTCGTCAAGTTAAGAGAGATTCCAAGATGCACGATGAAAGTTGAACACGGCCCAATGTATCCGTTCACGGCCACCTTGATTCGAGCCGAGCGCAGCGGCCTGCGGATCCGTGACGCCTACAGCGCTGTAACGCTCGAATCAAGGAGGCCGTGAAAGGATTCACCGGGCCGTGTTCACCTTTCACCTTCCATCGTGCATCTTGGAATCTCTCTTCACTTGATGGTGCGGCTGACCTGTGTGACTGTGGTTCCGGCAGTGACGTTTTCAGGCAGTGTGACTCTGTACTCCGCTTGGGCGAACTGGGGCACGTTGTCGTTGACGTCATCGATATAAACGAGGACATCGGCAGTGTCTGAGAGGCTGCTATTGGCCACTTCTTTGGCCAGGATCTTGAAGGAGATTGACCGGCGGCTCTCGTAGTCCAACAGCTCAGAGTTCCGAACGTGGATGACGAACATGACCTTCTGCTGCCCGACTCCCGGCATGATCTCGAACGTCCCGTTAGGATTGTTGATCAGTTCCAGGGAAAAGACGCCCAATTTGCCCTGAAAATAACATAAAACAAACACTACTTCATGACAAGACTCGAAAATCTGAAAAGATTCGTTTTCCATTAGCTGCAAATAATGCTAGCCCGTTTACTCAAACTCGGAGGAATACTCCGAGAAGAGCAGTATATTCGAGATCCTAAGTCAAGTCACCCTATACAGTATACGTATGAAAGAAACGGTTGCACGATTTTCGATCAACTGGGCAGATTTATTGAGATGCAACGACCGATACCTTCTTGGTTTCACTCCTTGCCTAAATAGCAACATAACTTAACCTAAAGTGCGCTCCCAACATTTTCCTGAGGCTAAAGTTTTATCCGATCTAACGTAAAATTATTATTTTTAAATAGAATGAAATTATGTTGTAGCAAGTTTTATTTTTTTTGGGGGGGGGGGATCAGATGTTAAAATACTGACTTACCACATCATCATCTCGGACAATCGTGGTGTAAGGTTCTCCGAAAATAAGCGGTGTTCCTTGAGGACTGTTTTCTGGAAGCCTCGTAACATAACTGCAAAGAGAAAGCTAAGTTCAGTGAGGCCGCAAAATAAACAAGTCACATGTCTTTACCCCATAATACCGTACATCATATTCAACTACTGTATTTGATCCCCTAAAATTACTCGGGTCAGCGTCTAAAACTCGATATGAACAAAAAAGCAATCAAAACTTAGCCTTAGACTTAAACCTGTTCTTAACTACATTTCCCCCCTCCTATCCAAAAAATACAGGCAACTTTTTAAAGCTACAATTTTTTTAAAGTGAAGAAAGTTTAATTTAAGCTAAACTCACTTTTAGCCTGCTTTTAGCTACAGGTTAGAATGAAGGTTCGATCAAAGGCTTAGTTAGCTAACGGTGACAGGGATTCCATTTCCGCTTATCAAATTTCCTGACATTTTCTTGATGCCCTTGACCCTTTCTTTTGCGATTTTCTTAGACATTTGCAGCCGGCTAATTATTACCGTTTCCGATTTTAATAAGCTTGGACTTTTTTCTGTAGGCCTTCGTTTTTCCTTGTCATTTTCATTCAAATCAGGATTTTTCATGACTTTGCTCTGATTTCCCAGAAAAAAAAATATTCCCTGGCATTCCAGGATTGCCCTGATTTCACGGTTTTACGGCGTTCCTGGTCGAATTTAACGCTAGAATAGCTCATATTAAAAGTTAAATTAGGTAAAGTTTGCTCAAAGGTACATTATGTTGAAGGTTAGGCTTACGATTACCTTTTGTGATCAAAATAAGGGGGATTATTGGCAGCAGCGCCGAGAAGGAGAGCAATTGTGACGGTGCTGGCCATCGCCGGGGGCTCCTCCAGGTTGGTCCGAACTTCTTCCGCCATGATCGTAAGCAGAAGCGGCTGGTGTGCTCGGGCGATGCTCGTCAGAGCTGTAAGCGGTTTCGCCAACCTGATAATACCTGAAGAGTATTGAGAAGAACAATTAATACTCGTCATCTTCTTGATAGAATATAACACTCTTTCAACTCTTTTTTCAATGTTAATACTTTAGATTTCATTTTCTAACTCTTGTGTTTCACCTTTTGCCCACTAAGCGAGCGATGCCACTCACTTTGAACTTGCAACCAGTTTAAATTGATCTTGTTTCTTTTGGTTGTAGACAATCTACCTTGCTATGTGCGCACTTCCCCTCTAGACCTCCCTTCCTCTCCGTCTATCATACTGCCTGAACTCTTTTCCCTCTCTTGCCTTCCCCTTCGCATGCACCCCTCTTTCCCCTCGTCCCTCACTCTTCCTCCCAGCCTCCGTACAGTAAAAGGTCATTCTGTATCTGGTCAGCATCAGCGAACAGTAAAGCTCTCTCACTGGACTAAAGTCGATCTACTCATTTACCCGTCTGAAACCACAACACTTTTTAATCGCGAGATTCATTGAAAAATCTCGCATCTGAACGCATGATGAGTGACTGGGTAGCTGTCATAAGCGCCAAAAACCACAAGCGCCAACGCCGCAAGCGCCAATCCGTAACCGCCAAACGAGAAAAGTCGCAAACGCAAAAGGTCTAACCGCAATACTAACCTAACCTAACTTAACTTAACTTAGCCTAACCTAACTTGACCTAACCTAACCTACACGAACTTTGGCGATTACGACTTTTCTCGTTTGGCGGTTACGGACTGGCGCTTGCGGCGTTGGCGCTTGTGGTTTTTGGCGCTATCGAATGCCGCCCTGAGTTACTAACACTTAAAGGCTAAAAAAAAACGAAAATTGAGCTTTCCCCGGTAGTTAAAGATTAGTTTTGGTTAGGTTTATTGAGGTCCGCTTCGGTTGAATTTAGGCCACCTCAGCAAATGCTTTTGGATCGAGAGCTTAATAGATTAGGTTCATACCCGTACGCCTTCATTCACTATCATTTATTAATCTTGAAAGAAAACACTTCGATAACAACACCACTTCCTCACAAAAAAAAAGGCTTTCAACATCTTTTGAGCCATCGATAAATTTCTGACAATCGAACAGCAATACTTTCATAAATGCGTTTTTGATTTCCCACATACGCGAAACATAAAAGTCGTCTCAAAAGAGGCCTACTTTTAACCCGTTCGCGTGAAAAACTGTCATGAGTCAAGCAAATAGCTTCTTGGTAAACGGTTCGAAAGCGTTGACCGCAAGGCGGTGTATTGACCTCTCCAAGCATTAGCATGCATTGAGGGCGGTAGCCGTCTGCCGGACCCCCCCCCCCTCCCCACCCCCGCCCTCTTGGGGCGGTCTTATCGTGCACCCTCGCTTTTCCGGTGCTACAAGGGCCGCTCGGCCGGCCCTAATTTCCAGCTACTGTTGTGGCCGCACTGTCGTGTTTCAAACAAACTCTTTCCGAAAAACTCAAGACGGAAAAACAGACACGTTCTTCGCTCGCGGGTCTGTTGCTACAATTAAAATTTACAACTGATTCCCCGACGTTTCCAACCGATTTTCTCCATAAAATAATGAAGATTTGTGGTAGCATTTTTTTTATTACAATTTTTAAATAAATGCCCCTTTGTGAAAAAGTATAGCGGTACCACATTAGATATTTCCTCCTTGGAGGACGTTGCTTTAAAGTTTTTGTTTCAGAAAATATACCGACTTTTTGAGGTAGAATTTTCGCAAAAATAGGTATTGTGAAGCTAACTTAATGCCTAAAAGGTAAAGTTGACAATGCCCGAGTGTTTGTTTCACCAGATACCCAAAATTTTCAGCTTGAGGATTGATTATGTTTTTCTTTTTACGCAAACCAAGTACGGCTTTCCATAAAAAGAACACTTGCAGCGAGAACAGAACATTAGGATTCATTGGGAGAGGAGCCATAAGCCAAATGGAGGCTTGCTGTAAGATCGCGAAGGATTGTAAGTTGGGTATAGTCAATCGCAATGGTTCCGTTTCATCAATAAACCTTTTTGAGGGGGTCAAAGATATTTTATATCGAGTGTACAAAGACCGAAGTGCACACTCGGTAGACTTCAAACTAACGTCCTGAGATTACCCGATCAGAATATAAACGTCTATCCCTAGATCATCTAGACGTCTACGTCTAGATGGCCACTTAAGGTCCCAATTTTAGATGTCTAAAAATCATTTTTGTCGTACTTTTCTTTGTATCGGATTGTTTTCCTTGGTGATTTGATTATGATGATCTAGTCTCATCTTCAGACAGTCTAGTTATTTAGACTTCATTTAGACGTCATTTAGACGACTTATTGTTTCAGGTGCCGTATTTAACCGATGGTGCATGCATGCATGCTTATTTGAAGTGGCCATAAATGTCACAAGGAGCCATTTTATGGCCGTCCAAAAATAGATGTCTAATAGACGTCTATTAGACAACAGCGGCTTTTAGACTAGACTGTAGACGTCTATTTTCTGATCGGGTACGTCGAGGTTGGTATTCGTAAATGAGTAAAAGCGATTTCCTACCCATTGATAAACGAAATTAAGCTGATTCCAACAGCAAGTACCTACATAAACGCTCAATACTCGGACAAGAATTATAAGCAATAGACATTTACTACTCTGAGAGAGATTACTTACCAGATGTTTCGTCGATTGTAAAAAATGGTGTGAGAGGGTTTCCTTCGGCCACGAGGCCGTATCGGATTGCTCGGGGTTTTCCCTTGTCGCCGTCCTCGGCTCTTATTCGCACGACTTCGTCCCCCTGGAAAACAAAGCTCATCAGGATAATCGTAATAAAACTTACGCAGAGTAGGGTAGAAATACGCACCACTTGAAGGTCTGGTCGAAGCTCGGTGACTGGAGGTACGTCAACGAATTCTGGAGGAGTATCTTGAACATCCTCAACAACTACGGCGATTTGGAGGGCGGCGATGTTCCTGGTGTCCTGGTCAGGCTCAGCAAAAGCGTCCTGAGGATTGCGGCGCAGAATTTTAGACGATTCCTCGTTCATGACAGGAATGAGTTGAGGAACGTTTACGTGACGAAAGTAATGTTGGGTAGAATTACGTTGAGTTTGAAAGAACGTTAACCCATAACGGCCCAAAGTATTTGGAGTGAAATTCAGTTTAAGAGGAATTAAAAGGATTTTTCCCATTAAAATACGCAATTTTAAGCTTTGGAAAATGCCTAAATAATGAAATATGAGGTTTCCAGAGGGGTTGATATTTTTTTAAATTGTGACAACACTGAACTGAAAACATTCTCTAAAATAAATTTTTCTGTTGCCGAACGGCATCGCTGGACGGTAGTGGGTTAAGTAACAATATTCGTTTAAGTTATGTTAGGTAATGTTTGGTTCGAAAAGGTTGCGTTACAGCGGCTTATTGTGAGATAGAGTTGAATAGAAAACGAGAGAAAACTGAGAGAAAGGAACGGTAAACTGTAAAAGTTGCATTATCTATTTCTTGTTCCGCCCTGATTTAACCTTTCATCAGGTTTTAATTAACGACTAACAAACGCGGAAGTGAGGTTAACCATAGGTTTTCTGCGTCGCTTCGCAGGCTGATACCGCCTGGAAGTACACGACCTTAAGTTGGTACCCGTTAGAATAAGTTAAATTACGTTAAAACTGGTTAAAATAAAGGCCTTGTGCCTCATTTGACTCGACTTACAACGCGCGACAAAATGTTAACTAGAAGAAAATGCAACTTGGAGAATTTACGGAGGAGGACTGTGGAAACAATAAGATATTTGTATTTTTTTTCGTTATTTTCCTTGTTAAGCTTACCAGCGCGTATATTTGTAATGTGTACATCGTTTGCACCTCGTAGTCCAGTTTTCCTGTTAGAATTATGCTCGCGTTGGTCTCCGTTGGTGAACTCAGCTTCTGTGTAATTCTGAACAAATCCGAACCCTGAAACATTTATGACAACACTGCTTTCAATACTTCGTCGATTATACAGCATTCACACTCCTTGAATGTTGTTACCATGTAGTAACCGGTACAGCAGCAATCCTTAGCAATTGTAAGTCAAGAAATTTGGTTGGAATAGATTTACGTCAGGCTAAGATAGGTGAGGTTAGGTAATGTTCAGTAAGATTAGGTAAGGGTGGCTTAAGCGAGACACAGGTAAAGCTCAGACGCTGTATTAAGTTATAAACCTACAATGTAATGTGAGATTAGAAATGATACGTTCAGCTCCCTAAGAGTTTCGCTTGCATTTTCCGAAATCGTTTGCATGAAGGGCTGCCCCCTGATACGAGAATCCATAGCAAATCCATGCATGAATTTCCAAAAATCCGCGGATATCGACATGGATATCCATAAATTTTGGATGTGTCTTCAATTATCCTTACAAGCGTGGATGTCCACATTCATATCCAAGCACGGGTATCCATACAAGGACAATCCGCAATGGATATCCGTAAACAATAATTATCCATACATGGATATCCATGTTTTATGGATATGTCTTCAATTATCCATGCTTTTACGGATATCCGTTTGGATATCCTTGGATTTCTATGGATATCCATGCATTGATTTGCTATGGATTCTCGATCCAGGGATCCGGAGAGTATACTGTAGTAGGTAATGGATAAAATTCAGCTGAAGAACGTAGCCACGATGCAATCCATTCAAGAAGTCCAAAAGAGCCCCTAAACTTACCCATAATTCCAAAAAAGAGTGTCGATTATACCGTGGATTCTTCCTTGCAATCACATATTCCAGCTCAGTTCCGGGCTTCGTGTCCTGCAAACAAAAGCTCTCATTCACACCCCGGCTGTTGCGTAAAAACAGCCCACATAGACTAGGGCATAGACGAATATTAGATTTTTAATGCTCACATTTCTAAATTCTAGCCTCGATTCTAAATTAGTCCGTTTAATTTGGCCCAGCTTTTCAAGTAGACTTGCTTAAAACGATGGACTTTCCAAATAAAGATGTGATTTGATTCCCACGGTATCAAATCACAGCCCTCATAAATCGCTTCAAAAGTTCGGCGAAAAGCAATTCCGTAATTATTTTTCTTTGTAGGTTCTTTTAAGTCAAAATATCTTTGTTGGAGTTGGCCCAAGTTAGTTAACCTAATAGATAACCTGGGCTAAGTTAAGCTAGGTTGAAGTTAAACGAGTCCGACGCCTTAATGGGGTACTTAAGCATTTTTTTTTATCGAAGATAGCCATCAGAAAGAGCTCAATAAATGACGAAGAAAAGTCTGAGGCAGCACTTGGATACAATCAGCCGATCGCCTGGAAAGTAGAGTTCACAGTTGCCTATCAAAGTTGACGTCATATAATCCGTGGAAATCAGCAAAACTTACGGATTCTATGACGTCACAGGCAACTTTGAACTCGATTTCCAGGCGATTGGCTGATTGTACCTAAGTGCCCCTGGTCCGAGAATCCATAGCATATCCATATATGGATATGAAAAAAAATCCGGGAATATCAACATAGATATCCATGATCTTTGAATGTCAATCTTCAATTATCCATAAGTGTGGATATCCAAATTGATATCCAAGCAGGGATATCCATACAAGTACATTCTGCAATGAATATACGTAAACAATAAATATCCATGAATGGATATCCATGTTTCATGGATATCAGTCTTCAATTATCCGTGCTTTTATGGATATCCTTGGATTTCTATGGATATCCATACATTGACTTGCTATGGATTTTCGATCCAGGGGCTGCTTTTGACTTTTCTTCGTCAATGTTTGAGCTCTTTCTGACGGCATCTCGATATAAATTGGTCAAGTACTCCATTATTTAAACGAAATATTTTGTACGTCTGTTGGATGAGCTAACCTCAGGCACCATGATGACATTGGGACGGTGCGGGAAGACCATGTCGAGGGACGCGCTGAAGTTGCTGGCCTGGACCTCGGTTGAGACCGTGGTGGAGTCCCCTTTGGAGTCCCGCACCCGGAGGCGCACGTTGTAGACGCGGCCCGGCTCCAGGCGCCGCACCAGCACCAGGTTCGCCTGGCAGTACGACATGTTCTTCGTACACGGCAAGTCCACCACGCGGACGATGGACGCTGGCGTGATTGCTGCAACCAACGAAGCCGGTAACACTTGCACTTTTCCACAGGGCGGTGACCGACGGCCGCGCCGCCGCAGCGACACCCACACGGAAATCTTAAATAAACTCTCCATTGCGGCCTCACATCTTGAATCGATATTCCTATTACCCGAAGTAGCTATATTATTGGGGAGGCATTCGAGAGCGCCAAAAACCATAAGCGCCAACGCCGCAAGCGCCAGTCCGTAACCGCCAAACGAGAAAAGTCGCAAACGCCAAAGTTCGTATAGGTTAGGTCAAGTTAGGTTAAGTT